>Ga0068856_100001755_pt1 | contig 22674 bp, 19 predicted proteins | sample KBSCornC62_FD_66595 | JGI IMG/M metagenome (GOLD analysis project Ga0068856, IMG submission 66595) | Corn rhizosphere microbial communities from Kellogg Biological Station, Michigan, USA - KBS Corn C6-2 | ecosystem: Host-associated > Plants > Roots > Rhizosphere > Soil ... | reverse complement strand
TTTTGCAATGCGAGTAGCAGAGATTACGACCGCGCCGGAACTGGAACATCTCGAACGGCCATGGCAGGATCTGTGGACAAGATGCGCCTACGCCACTCCATTTCAATCGCCCTCTTGGCTCATCCCCTGGTGGAATAGTTTTCACCCAGGCAAGCTCATCACGCTAATCATTTATGAAGACGAACGTCTCGTCGGGCTCGCCCCTATGTTTCTGTTGCACGGAACGATTCGGCTGTTAGGAGCGGGGAACACGGACTATCTGGATATCCTGTGCGAGCCTCAATGCGTTCGTCCCGTGTTGCGCTTGTTGGTCGACTATCTATCCGATCGAGAGTACGATTTTATGGACTTGCCTTCCTGGTCGCCGCTCCTGGCAATGGATGGCCCCGCCGCGGAATGCTCCGTTTGCCCCGTACTGAGACTGAATGAGCTGAACATTTCGAGGAAGCTTCTCGCCAACTTGGAAAATGCGCGGCGTGATCGGGAGATCCGGGTAGAGGTGGCTAATGCTGACTCTGTTCCGAAAATAATGGACGCGCTGATCTGTCTCCATGAAGCGCGTTGGCGGCAGAAACACCAGGCTGGCGTACTGCATTCGGAAGAAGTCCGCCGCTTTCACCGAAGCGCTGCTCCGGCTCTGTTGCGAGCAGGCTTGCTCCGTCTATACGGTCTCTGTTATCAAGGCCAATGGGCGGCTGTCCACTACTGCCTGTCGGCGCATGGCAGAACCTATTATTATCTAGCCGGATTCGATCCTTCGATAGCCAGCCACAGTCCTGGAAATCTCCTCATTCATCACTCCATTACAGAAGCGATGGAGTCTGGAGATCGCGAGTACGATTTCCTACGCGGCCAGGAACAGAGCAAATATCGCTGGGGTGCGAAAAATACAAGGACATTCCGCGTAAGGCGAACAAAGAACGAATAGCCATTTCGTTTCGTAAAATGCACCATTTCTTCGCCCGCGAGCGCACTCCTGATTCCCAGAAGCGGACAACCTTGCCGCCACGCTAAATTTGTTGCATCATAAAAATCAATCACTTAGTGGCCCAGTCCACGCTGGCCGCTGAAGTGCATCGCTAGAATTGGTTTCACGACATGCCAATGGATGTCCCTCGGGGAAAAGAGGTCGCGCGTAAGCGCCTGATCAAACGAATTGTGTATATTACGATCGCGGTTCTGGCGATCGGTGGCGCCACGATAGCGCTGGCGCGTCTGAAGCCCGCGGCGCCTTCGGTGGACATGAGTGGTCAGTGGCCTGGCACCGTGAAGCGCGGGCCTATTGAAATTCAGGTGCGCGGTCTCGGGCGTCTCACACCGGAAGAAATTCATTTCATTGCGGCCGCTCAGGATTGTCGTGTCTCGCAAATTGTTCGCCGCGCTGGTATCGATCCCGTAAAGGCCAATGATGTGATCCTCGTGCTGGCCGATCCCGATCTCGAAACGGAAGCCGAAAAAGCAGAATGGACGCTGAAGCAGGAACAGGCCAATCTCGCCAATCTGAAAGTCAAGCTGGAGAGTGACAAGCTGGACCAGCGCGCCACCCTCGCTGAGCTGGAATCCCAAGCGACGCAAGCGAAGCTCAACGCCGATCGCGACATGGAATTGACCCGTTTGAACCTGCAAAGCGACCTCACATCGCGTCTGTCGGTAGATCAGGCCAACCAACTGCGGAACCGGGTGGCGCTGCAAAAGCAGCGTTTGGGCATTCAGGACGATTCCATCAAAGCCCAGATCGAAGCGCAACGAGTGGTTGTCGAAAGTGCTCGCGCCGCTTATGAGCTCAAGCGAAAACAGGTGGACCAACTGACCGTTCGCGCTGGCATTAATGGTGTGTTGCAGGAAGTGGATGTGGAAGTGGGTCAGCGTGTCGCAATTGGTACCATCTTGGCCAAAGTGGCCGATCCTAAGAAGCTGAAGGCCGTCCTGCAGATTGCCGAGACGCAGATGAAAGACGTGCGCGTCGGCTTGGATGCCACCGTCGATACTCGAAACGGCGTTATTCCCGGCCGCGTGATCCGCATCGATCCGGCCGCCACCAACGGTACGGTGGGGGTCGACGTAGCATTATTGGGACCGCTTCCGCAAGGCGCCAGGCCGGAGTTAAGCGTGGACGGCGTCGTCCAGATCGAACGTCTATCGGACGTAGTGTATATGGATCGGCCCGTTTCCGGTGAACCGGGTACAACGATTGGATTATTTAAGATCGATTCGGATGGCAAAGGTGCCGGACGGGTCAATGTGAAGCTGGGCCGCGCTTCGGTAAACACTATCGAGGTGCTGGACGGTCTGAAGGTGGGCGACCGCGTGATTCTGTCCGACATGTCCCAGTACGATTCTTATCAACGCTTAAGACTGAACTAACCAAACCGGGTGTGCGTACGTATTGAATTAGTATCACTCGATACCAAAAATAGCCAGGAGGACTGAAAAGCATGAACCCATCCGATCCCTTGATCCATCTGGAAGGTGTGACGAAAGTCTTTGTCACCGACGAGGTGGAAACGCACGCTCTCGCCGGGATTCACATCGATATTCCGCGCGGCGAGTATGTATCCATTTCCGGGCCTTCCGGTTGCGGAAAATCGACCCTGCTGGCCATCCTGGGCCTGCTCGATTCTCCGAGCTCGGGGACCTACATCTTGAACGGTAAAGAGGTCCAGAGCCTGAAACTCTCCGAGCGGGCGCGCATTCGCAACCGCGAAATCGGATTCATCTTCCAGGCGTTCAACCTGATCGGCGACTTGAACGTTTACGAGAACGTCGAGCTGCCGCTCACTTATCGGGGCATGGGATCCGCCGACCGCAAGAAAAAGGTGCATGAAGCGCTCGAGCGCGTCGGTATGTCGCATCGCATCAAGCACTATCCGTCGCAGCTCTCGGGCGGCCAGCAGCAGCGCGTTGCCGTGGCCCGCGCCTTGGCCGGTGACCCGTCCATCCTGCTCGCCGACGAGCCTACCGGAAATCTCGATTCACAAAACGGCGAACAAGTCATGGACCTGCTCCGCGAACTGCATCGCGGCGGAGCCACCATCTGCATGGTGACTCACGACCCGCGCTACGCCCGCTATGCCGACCGTTCGATTCACCTGTTCGATGGCCGCGTGGTGGAGGAAAATAAGGAGGTTCCTGTTTGATTCAAAAGCATATCGATCTGATTGCTATCGGTGCGCTACTGTTCGGCATGGCGGTGTTCGGCCATACGCGTCACGTATTGCGGTTTTCACCCGCAGTGCCGGTGCGCATCCGGGTTCCGCAGCCCCCCGCCTCTCCCACTGTCGTGGCGCCGCATCTGCCTCGTATTGTTGTGAGCCTTTAGCGGCATTTTGAACGCTCGCAATTCGCTTGCCTTACGCTGGAATAAGGCTTCTACGCATGATCTCTCTACGTAACATCGAAAAGTATTTCGAACACGGCCCCGCCAAGACCTATGTCCTTCGCCGTATCAACGTCGATATCAAAGAAGGTGAGTTCATTTCCATCATGGGTCCCTCCGGAGCCGGAAAATCCACGCTGCTGCACCTGTTGGGCATGCATGATTCGGCATGGACGGGTGAGTACCACTTCTTCGATCATGCTATCCACCGTCTGAGCAAGAAAGACCGTTCCGAAGTTTACAAACGCTACATTGGGTTCGTTTTTCAGAGCTATCACTTACTCGACTCGCTGACCGTCTACGAAAACCTGGATATTCCGCTGTCGTATCGCAATATCAAAAAATCGGAACGCCAGAGCATCGTCTGCGACGCGCTCGACCGCTTCAAAATGGTCGCGAAAAAGGATCTCTATCCCAACCAGCTTTCCGGAGGCCAACAGCAACTGGTAGCGATTGCGCGCGCCATGATCGCCAACCCGAAACTGATTCTGGCCGATGAGCCTACCGGCAACCTGCATTCGAGCCAGGGCAAAGAGATCATGGAGCTTTTCAAAAAGCTCAACGAGGAAGGCACGACTATCGTCCAAGTCACCCACAACGAAAAGAACGCCGAGTACGGTCACCGCATCATCTACATCGAAGACGGCTGGATTACCCAGAACTGATCTCCCACATGAAAACTCCGGCGTCACAGATGCGCATCCTGATTGCCGACGATCAGCCTGATGTGCTGGAAGCGTTGCGTCTTCTGCTGAAGCGCGAAGGATTCAAAATTGAAGCCGTCGAATCGCCGCAGCAGGCGCTGCAAGCTATTGAAAATCGCGATTACGATGTTGCCATTATCGATTTGAATTACACCCGCGATACTACCTCCGGCCAGGAAGGGCTGGAATTGCTCGCCAAAATTCAAACGATCGATTCCATGCTCCCCGTTATCGTCATGACGGCTTGGGGCAGCGTCGATTTGGCCGTGGAAGCCATGCGGCGCGGTGCTCGGGACTTTATTCAAAAGCCCTGGGAAAACGAGCGTCTGGCGAGTATCGTCCGCACGCAATTGGAACTGAGCGAGGCGATTCGCCGCGGCCAGCGCCTGGAAGCGGAAAATCAGCTCCTGCGCGGCGAGAACGTGCCGCCCATGATTGCGCAATCGCCGAATATGCAGCCGGTGCTCGATCTGATTTCGCGCGTCGGTCCGTCGGACGCCAACGTCCTCATCACCGGCGAGCCTGGCGCTGGCAAGGAAGTCGTTGCGCGCATGCTGCATGCGATTTCAGGCCGCGCCAACAAACCCATGGTCACCGTAAACGCCGGCGGCTTAGCGGAAGGTGTTTTCGAAAGTGAGTTGTTCGGTCATGTAAAAGGCGCGTTTACCGACGCCAAAATGGATCGCGTCGGGCGTTTCGAGCTGGCCGATACGGGAACATTGTTCCTCGATGAAATCGCCAATGTGCCGCTGAACTTGCAGGCGAAGCTTCTGCGCGTGCTCGAAGTGGGCGAGATGGAGCGTGTGGGCTCGTCGAAAACCAAGCGCGTGGATGTGCGGGTGATCTCGGCCACGAACGCCAATCTGGCCGAAGAGATGCAGAGCGGGCGCTTCCGGCAGGATTTATTGTTTCGTCTGAATACAATTGAAATTCACCTGCCGCCTTTGCGCGAGCGCCGCGAAGACATCGGCTCGTTGGCCATGTATTTTCTGGGGCAGCACGCGCGGCGCTACCGCAAGAACATCAGCGGCTTCGACCCGAACGCCATGCAGGCTCTGCACGATCACCCCTGGCAGGGTAATGTCCGCGAGTTGAATCACGTGGTCGAACGCGCTGTCCTTATGTCGCAAGGCAACTGCATCAAAGCGGGCGATCTCGCGCTGCGGTCCGGTGCCAGTGGCTCGCCGCGCCTCGAGGATATGAGCCTCGAAGACGTCGAAGGATTTTTGATCAAGAAAGCGCTGGCGCGGTATGGCGGCAACGTCAGTCACGCCGCAGCCGCACTGGGCTTGAGCCGTAGCGCATTGTACCGGCGTCTGCAGCGCTTCGGTATGTAGTCATGTTCAGACTAAGCCACGACAAGCGCGTGCTGCTGCTCGCGCTGGCGGGTGGGCTGCCTGCGATCCTGGCTACTGCCATCACGCTGGTCGTACTAGGCGCGCCGGCGCGCGTCCAGTGGACCGTCAATATTGTGATTGTGCTGTGCTGGCTCGGCTTTTGCTTCGCGGCGCACGGGCATATTGCTGGGCCGCTTCGGACGCTGGCCAACCTGCTTGAAGCGCTGCGCGAGGGCGACTACTCGATACGCGCCCGCGTGGACGACCCGAAGGAACCGCTGGGCGAGGTCATGCAGCAAGTGAACGCCATGGCGGCGACCCTGCGCCAGCAGCGGCTCGGTGCGCTCGAAGCCACGGCCTTGCTGCGTAAAGTGATGGAAGAGATCGAGGTGGCGGCGTTTGCCTTTGACCCGCAGCAATCGCTGCGGCTGGTGAATCGCGCCGGCGAAAAATTGCTCGCTCAACCCGCTGAACGGCTTTTGGCGCGCGATGCGACTTCGCTCGGCCTGGCTGAATTTCTGATCGGTGAGCCGGAGCAAACCATCCAGCGCTCATTCCCAGGCGGCGTGGGCCGCTGGGCCATCCGGCGCAGCCAGTTTCGCGAGGGCGGTGTGCCGCACCAACTGCTCGTGCTGACCGACTTGACGCGCGCGCTGCGCGAAGAAGAACTGCAGGCCTGGCAGCGGCTGGTACGCGTGCTCGGGCACGAGCTGAACAATTCGCTCACCCCGATTAAATCGATTGCCCAGAGCCTGGAGAACATAACGAAGGCAGAGCCGCTTCCGGACGATTGGCGTGACGATATGTCGCGCGGCTTGAATGTAATCGCCACACGATCGGAATCGCTGAGCCGGTTCATGAGCTCCTATGCGCGGCTTGCCAAATTGCCGCCGCCGAAACTGGGAGCGGTGGAGGTCAACTCGATCCTGCGGCGCGCCACCGGCATCGAGACGCGCATGCCGGTGTTCTTTGAGGAATCGGCGCCGCTGACGATTCAGGCGGACGCCGATCAGTTAGAGCAGGTGTTAATCAACCTGATTCGCAACGCTGTCGACGCCGCGCAAATCACCGGCGGCAGGGTTTTCGTTCGCCATACTCATAATTCGTCGAACGTGTCGATTACCATCCGCGACGAAGGGCCTGGCCTTTCGAATACCGCCAACCTGTTTGTCCCGTTCTTCACCACCAAGCGCGGAGGATCGGGTATCGGGCTGGTGCTAAGCCGGCAAATTGCGGAAGTACACAACGGGTCGTTGAGTTTACGCAATGCTGCGGACGGCCCCGGTTGTGAGGCTGTCCTCGTCTTGCCCGTGCAGTGAGGCGTCGGCATGATAGGAACTGCGCACCAGCGGACCGGCTTCGACGTGCCCATATCCCAGCTCGAGGGCGAAGCGCTTATAATCGTCGAACTCTTCCTGAGGGACGTAACGGTAGATCGGCAGATGCTTGGGAGAAGGCCGCAAGTATTGGCCGAGAGTAAGAATGTCTACGTCGTGGTCCCGTAAATCGCGGATCACCTGGATGACTTCGTCTTCCGTTTCGCCAAGGCCTAGCATGAGCCCGGATTTCGTCGGCGTCTGCGGGCGGGCTTGTTTGGCGTAGCGCAGCATGTCGAGCGAGCGCTCATAACGCGCGCCGAGGCGCACCTGGCGATACAACCGGGGCACCGTTTCTGTGTTGTGGTTGAGCACGTCTGGCGCGGCGCGCATAACGATATCCATGGCCGCGTGAGAGCCCTGAAAATCGGGCACGAGCACTTCCACTTTGCAGCCGGGAATGCGCTCGCGAATGGCTTCAATGGTGAGCGCGAACAGCTCAGCGCCGCCATCTTTCCGATCGTCGCGATTAACGCTGGTGATCACGGCATAGCGCAACCCGAGGGCGGCGCAGGCTTCCGCTACCCGGCGCGGCTCGTCATGATCGACGGCGAGCGGCGCTCCTTTTTGCACGGCGCAGAATCCGCAGCGGCGCGTGCAGACATTGCCGAGAATCATGAAAGTCGCCGTGCGGCGATTCCAGCATTCGCCGACATTCGGACAAGCCGCGCTCTCGCACACCGTATGCAAGCCCAGGCGGGTTACGAGATCCTTCAACTCGCGGTAATTGCCGCCCACAGGCGCCGGCGCGCGCAGCCATTTAGGCCGCGGCGGCTGAGAAGAAATCGTGACCAGCACTCTATCCAGTGTAGCGATGCTCGCTACATATCCCGCCGGTTTTCGAGCGAGCGGGACATAGTCACTTCGTCAGCGAATTCCAGATCGCTGCCTACGGGGATGCCCATAGCAATGCGAGTAACGCGGGGGCCAAGCGGTTTCAGCAAACGTGAAAGATAGACCGCCGTTGCTTCGCCTTCAACGGTGGGATTTGTTGCTAGGATCACTTCCACTATCTGATTGCGATGCAGGCGATCTACGAGTCCCTTGATGCGCAATTGCTCGGGACCGATACCACGCAAAGGCGAGATCGCGCCGTGCAGGACATGATACAAGCCCCGGAACGCGTGAGTGGTTTCAATAGGCGGGATATTGTGCGGCTCTTCGACTACGCAGATTTGCGCCTGTTCGCGGTGCGGATCGCGGCAGAAGATGCATAGCGCGCCGTCGCTGATGTTGTTGCAGCATTCACAGACGCCGAGCTTGTCCTTGATATCGAGAATGGCTTGCGCCAGGTTTTCCGCGTCTTCGCGCGGCGTGCGAAGCAAATGAAAGGCAATACGTTGCGCCGATTTCTGGCCGATTCCCGGCAGCCGTTTGCATTCCTGAATGAGCCGGGCCAGCGGCTCCGCGAACTCCGCCATCTAGAATAGGCCGGGTGGAAGCCCCAGGCCGCCGAGCATGCCGCCCATTTTCCCTTGCGCTTCCTCGTCCACCTTCTTCGCGGCTTCGTTGAAGGCGGCCATCGTCATATCCTGCAGCATCTCGACATCGCCCGCCACTTCAGGGTCGATCTTCACCGACAATACACTTTTGTGCCCGTCCATTTTCACGGTCACCATGCCGCCGCCCGCTGAAGCCTCGACACGGATGGCGGCGATCTGCTCCTGCAGCTTTTGCTGCATTTGCTGCGCTTGCTTCATCATGGCCTGCATATTTCCGCCGCCGGGCATTTTCATGGACAAATGGATACCTCCCTACTCACTTAAATTTCGCACTGTGCGGACCTGCGCTTCGGGAAATAGCTCCCGAAAGCGTTTTACGCCGGGGTGTGAGAGCGCGCGCTGGCGCAGTTCGGATTCTTCGGCGGCAGGCGCTTTTTCGACCGGCGCCGCAGCGACGACATTGGCTGTAGCTTCAAACCGGACTCTCACAGGCTTGCCCAAAATTTGCGAGGCTAATCGCTCGATGGATCTATCTTTGAGCGCGAAGGACAGCGATTTGGGACCTTTCAGCACAAGCTCTCCGCCTTGCAGAACCACTTCCGCTTGTTCGATTGCATCCGCGCTGATGTCCAGTTTCTCTTTCGAGAGCGCCTGATATAGATCCTGTTTCAGATTTCCGGATACTGCCGGGCCGGCCGGCGTAGCACTTGGTGTAGCAGTTTTGGGCGGCGCCGGCGGCGATGTCGGCGTTTTGGAAGCCGGCGGCATCGCTGGCGCCGCGGCCTGAGTTTGCGGAAGGCCGGAGAGTGCGTCTTCAATCGATCGCAGCCGGCCGGCTTGCACGAGTTTGATCAGCCCGAGTTCGAGATGCAATCGCGGCTGCAAAGAAGTCTGTAAGCACTTGTACAGCTCCAGGGAGAGATGCAGATAACGCGTCAGATCCTCTTCGCTAAAAGAGCCCGCGGTGTTCAACAGGGCCTTTTGCTCCGCATCGGAAGCGGTGATCAAACGTGTAGGCTGGCCCGAGATTTTCGCCACCAGCAGATTTCGCCAATAACGTGACAACTCGCGCGCGAAATGCTGGAGACTTTGGCCATTGCGCTCGAGATCTCCGACAAGTGAGAGCATGCGGGAACTGTCGCGCTGCTGAATGGCATTGGCCACCGCCAAGAGCAGCTCACTTCCGAACAAGCCCAAGAGGCCGCGCACATCTTCGACGCGCAGGGTTTTTCCGCAGCAGGCGATGGCCTGATCCATGGCGGAAAGGGAATCGCGCACGCTTCCTTCGCCCGCCTGCGCCAGAACGGAAAGAACCTCATCGCTCGCTTCGATGCCTTCTTCGGCGGCAATGAATTTCATGCGATTCATGATTTCCGCGAAATCCACCGAGCGGAACGTAAAGTGCTGGCAGCGCGAGGCGATCGTATTGGGAATTTCGTTGGCTTCGGTGGTGCAAAGAATGAAAACCACCCATTCGGGCGGCTCTTCCAGCGTCTTCAACAGGGCATTGAACGCTTCCTTGGTGATTTGGTGCGCTTCGTCAACTATAAAGACCTTATAATGGTCGCGTGCCGGGCGGTAGCGCACGTTTTCACGAATCTCGCGCATTTCATTAATGCCGCGATTGGAAGCTGCGTCAATTTCGATTACGTCGACCGAGTTGCCTGCGCTGATTTCAACGCACCCCGAACAGACTCCGCACGGTTTCGCCGTCGGGCCCTGCACGCAATTCAGGCAGCGGGCCAGAATGCGGGCGACCGTGGTTTTACCCGTTCCACGCTGGCCGGAAAAGATGTAGCCATGCGCGATGCGGCCGCTCTGAATGGCGTTAGCGAGAGTCTTTTGAACATGTTCCTGGCCAATCAGCTCATCGAAACCTTGCGGACGGTACTTCCTGGCGATGACCTGATACATGGATGGTGTGGAAAGGAGGAGTATTCCTGCCAGACCCCGGGTGATCCGCGGCACACGAGCTAAATCGCTACCGTTGCTTCCTTCCGGACCTAGCGGGGTTTACGACCGCACATTGCACGAAGCCCGGGGCCTGACAACTTCCAATGGTAACATTCAGCGCTATTTTTGCGACTCGAGCACGGCTTGCAATTTCTCGCCGAAAGGGGTGGCCGCCGGGGCGGGCTTCCGTTCGGCTGGTACTGGCGCGGAGGCTGGCTGCGCCGCTGGTGCTGGCGGGTGCAGGTACGCCTCTTTTTTCAAAAGCACGCGCTCTAGTGGCGCAATCCAATTTGTGAATTCGCCCTCGATCTGGCGATCCCGTTTCAGTGCGCCGCGCAGCGCATCCATCTTGGAATCGAGATTGTCGAGATGATGCAGAAGGAGAGCCTCGGCGAACATGGGAGTTTTCGGCGATCCAAATTCGAGTTCGCCGTGATGGCTTAACACCATGTGCTCTACTAGCGTGCGCAGGCGTGGCGGAAAATCGGGCAACGATTCGAAAGTTTTGTTAAGCAGACGCAGACCGAGGACAATGTGACCGAGTAATTGACCGTCGGAGCTGTAGCCGAAACTGCGGGCGTAGGAAAGTTCCTCGAGTTTGCCGATATCGTGCAGAATGGCCCCGGTGATGAGCAAGTCCACATCGACTTGCCTGTAGTGGGCGCCGACCACCCGGCTCAACGCGCACATGGAAAGAACGTGCTCGATCAGACCACCGCGGCAGGCATGATGGATGCTCTTGGCGGCGGGAGCCATTTTATAAAGGCGGACGCGTTCGGGGTCGCTAAAGACGGCGTCGAGCAAAGCGCGCAGGTTTGCGTCAGAGAAGCCAGCGATAATCCCGCGAAGCTCACGAAACATCTCTTCGGGATCGCGCTCGGAGCACGGAAAGTAGTCGGCCAAATCGACTTCGTGCTCTTCCAAACGCCGTAAGCGATGGACGGTGAATTGTACGCGGTTCTGGTAGATCTGCACCAGACCCTTCACCTTGATGAAGTCGTCGCGTTGAAAGCCGTCGAGCACTTCAGCGACGTTGTCCCACATCTTGGCTTCTATCTCGCCAGTACGATCCGCCAGATGCAGAGTGAGATAGGGTTCGCCGGTTTTTTTCTGGCGGATCTCTTTCGTGAGCACCAGAAGTTGCACCGTGGCGACCTCGTTCGGGACCAGATCCCCGACGTAGGGAGACTTCATGAGTGTTAGCGGGAGCTGCTCTTGCCCGTCACCGTGGTGGAGGTGCCAGGAATAGGAACCACCCAGAGTAGCCGTTTGTGGCGGGTCTTTTCCTCCACCTCCGCTTTGGTCACGGTTTCCGGCTTCAAAACAGCCGGATCCTGCCACTTGGTGTCCTGACCCGTCGCGGCACCGGTATCTACAAATCCGGGCTTGATCTGTAGGAAGGCTTGTTGGCGAAGGCGTGTCAGATATTCGCGGATCCTTGGCTGCATCTTGGGACCGTACAAAGCGTTTTCGATATCGCTCTTCACGTCAGCAAGCGGGGCTAACCCAGCCTTGGTGTGATCTTCCACTTTGAAAATTTCATAACCGGTCTGGATCTTGATGGGCTGAGTGACGGCGCCCCGTGGCAGGTTCCACACAGCGTCTTCGATTGCTTTATTTAAGTCACCTTTCTTGTAGCCGCCGAGCGCTCCGCCGTCCTTCGCGGTACTGGCGTCGGAATTATCGCGAGCGAGATCAGCAAAACGCTGGCCCTTCGAGGCATCGGCTGAGATCTGTTTCGCCTTTTTCTCGGCGGCGGCCATGCCGGCAGCGTCTTTTCCGTCGGTCGAAATCAGGATTTCACTCAGGTAGACCTTTTCTTCGCGTATGAAATCCGACTTGTGGGCGTCATAAAAATCCTGAACCTCCTTTGGGGAGATCGATATGTGGCGGCCTACCTCCTGGCCGATCACCTCGCGTGTGACGGTCTGTTTCTTGTATTCCGCGAGAAAATCCTCGTACGTCATCCCGGATTGCTGGCGGACATAATCATGAAATTTTTCGGTGTCGGTGATATGAGACTGCCGCTGTAGCTTGGCGACGTATTGGCTCACTTCGGAATCGACGTTAATGTTCAGGTCCTTCCCCTTCTGCACCAGCAGGAGTTGGTCAATCCGGTCGCGCAGAATGTCCTTTTCGCGTTCATCCAAGGCTTCTTGAAGTTGCGATCCGTTCGCGCCTTGCGTCTTCAGTTCGTCTGCCATTTGTTTCGCAGTACGGGCAATCTCGTTCTGGCTGACGATATCGCCATTCACTTTGGCGACGATTTGGTCGACCACGGCGGGGGCGTCGGCGGCGCTTAGGCTCACAGCAGTAAGGGCAAACAAGGCAACGCAGTAATACTTCATGACTTCCTCTTCATTATGGCAACAATTTGATTTATCTTAAATCAAATCTTACCGTTAGCAAGTGGATGCAACCGGCTCGGACGTGGTGAGTTCGAGCAGGACATTCTTTAATTCCTCTATGAGGCCAGCCGCATTTGCGATAGACGCGCGCAATGGGACTTTGAGTACGCCCGCGGGTGTGAACTGTACGCCGTCCAGCGTGCGGACAAACGTCATGAGTTTGACTGGATCCACTTTGGATTGCTGATGGAACTTGATGTTGGCGACGCCGGCGCGCCGATCGATGGATTCGACGCCGGTGCGCTGGGCAAGGCTCTTGAGAGCCGAAAAGCGTAGAAGGGTCGACACTTCTTCGGGGACAGGTCCATAACGATCGCTTAGTTCTTCGGCAATGCGGGCGGCGTGCTCCTCGTCGCTCACATCGGCGATCCGCTTATAGGAACGCAGGCGCTGGGCGTCGTCCGAAATGTAGTCGACCGGGATGCGAAGCTCCAGTCCAAGATTGAGGCTGGCGTGAATTTCGACCGGTACTTCCTCTCCCTTCAATTCTTTGACAGTTTCTTCGAGCAGACGGACGTAGGTGTCGTAGCCTACGGCTTCAATGTGACCGTGCTGCTCGCCGCCGAGCAGATTACCCGCCCCGCGCAGCTCCAGATCGAGCGCAGCGATTTTGAAGCCAGCGCCCAGGTCACTGAATTCTTTCAGGGCCGCCAGACGTTTTCGTGCAATTTCGCTTAATTGCGTATCCGCAGGGATCAGTAGATAGGCATAAGCGCGACGGTTCGAGCGGCCGACTCGGCCGCGCAGTTGGTAAAGCTCGCTCAAGCCGTAGCGCTCGGCGTTTTCGATGATCATCGTATTGGCGAGGGGAATGTCGAGGCCATTTTCGACGATGGTGGTGGACACGAACACGTCGTATTCATGGCGCATGAATCCCAGGAGAACCCTTTCCAGTTCGGTCTCCCCCATTTGTCCGTGGCCGACGCCGATGCGGCACTGGGGAAGCATTTCCCGGATGAAAGCGGCTCGCATGAAGATGGTGTCCACCCGATTGTGGACGAAGTAGACTTGGCCCTGGCGCGCCAGCTCCTGTTCAATCGCTGTCTTAATGAGGTTGGAGTCGAAGTGAGCTACGACCGTATTGATTGACAGACGATCTTTCGGCGGCGTCTCGATCACCGACATGTCACGCAAGCCCAGCAGCGACATATGCAGAGTACGGGGGATGGGAGTGGCGCTCATCGTGAGCACATCCACGTTGTGCCGGAGCTGCTTGAGCCGCTCTTTGTGGCGAACTCCGAAACGCTGTTCTTCGTCGACAATGAGCAGGCCAAGGTCGTGGAAGATCACGTCTTTCGAAAGCAGGCGATGCGTCCCGATAAGTATGTCGACCTTGCCGGCGGCCAGATCTTCGAGTGTCGCATTCACTTCTTTCGGGGTGCGAAAACGGCTGACCAACTCGACGCGAATCGGAAAAGAGGCGAAGCGGCGGCGGAATGTCTCGTAATGTTGAAACGAGAGAACGGTGGTGGGGGCGAGGACTGCCACTTGTTTGCCATCGCCGAGCGCTTTGAAGGCGGAACGCATGGCCACCTCGGTCTTGCCGAAACCAACATCACCGCAGAGCAGGCGATCCATCGGCTGCTCTTCTTCCATATCCGCCTTTATGCGGGCGACGGCGTTCAGCTGATCCTTGGTGGGAGCATATTCGAAAGCGTCTTCGAATTCGCGCTGCCAATTGCTATCCGGCGAAAAAGAAAAACCCTTGCTCATGCGGCGCTGGGCGTAGAGCTTCAACAACTCATCCGCCATGTCGCGCATTTTGGCCTTTACACGCGATTTGGTCTTTTCCCAAGTGACGCCGCCGAGGCGATCGAGCGAAGGCGCGCCTTCACCGGCGCCGCGATACTTTTGGACGAGATCGAGGCGCGCAAGGGGGACATAGAGCTTGGATTCAGCAGCGTACTCGATCAGCATGAAATCGCCGGTCTGATCGCCCTGCGGCAACTCGCGGATGCCGAGAAATCGTCCCACGCCGTGCGTGGTGTGGACCACGAAATCACCGGGTTTTAAGTCGGCGACATCGGCGGCGAATGCAGCCAATTGGGATTTGGAGGGCTGACGCGCGATTAGATCCGAGGTCTCGAAGAGATCTTCCGATCCAATGAAAGCGATTTGCGAATCGAGCAGCACGGCGCCGCGGCGGATATGGCCTTTGATCAGGAACGTGCTTGCCAGCGCGCCCGCGTGATAGGCGCGCTCAGTGAGCGCTGACCTGGCGCCCGTACTGGATTCGAGACCCAGTTGGTAAGGAAGGGCGTACTCCTGGAGCACGTCGGCGAGGCGTTCGATTTCGCCAGTCGAAGGCGCGAAGAACGCGATGCGGTTGCCGGCTTGAATCAGGTTGCGAGCTTCTGCGAGAGCGACGGGAATATTTCCCTGAAAGGTCAGCGAGGGCCTAGTCGGAATATCGAAATGTGCAGCACCTGTGAGCGGCAATTGTTCGAAACTGATCGTGGTGCGATCTTTCAGATTCTCGTTCCATTGAGTCCAGGCAAGAAAGTTCTCGGCGGGCGAGAGCAGCGCAGGTCGCTCGGGATTTTCGAGGCGCTGCCAAAGTCGATCGGCAGCGGAGGCGATGTCGAGTGGTTCATCCATTACGACAATCGAATCGGCACTGAGAGAAAGAAGACTATGCGATCGGGGGCGCACCAGCGGAACTAAAAATTCCCAGCCGGGAAACGTCTCGCCGGGATTGGATAATTCGAGATCCAGGTTGTCGGCAGCTTCGGCGAGTTGACGAAGTAGTGAGCGTGAACGCGGATATTCGGCAAGAGGGAGCAGCGGAACGCTCGCGACCTTTAATATCGAGCGCTGCGATGCAACGTCGAACTGGCGAATAGATTCGATTTCATCACCAAAGAATTCGACGCGCGCGGGACGTGAGTTCTCGGCCGGAAAGACGTCCAAGATGCCGCCGCGAATGGAGTATTCACCAACCATTTCAACCGGCTCGCGGCGCTCGTAACCGATGCTTTCCAGGTGTTGAACTAAGTCTTCGAGCGGAAGTTCGTCGCCAGTGCGCAGCGTGAGGGCGAGTTGGCGGTAGAATTCGGCGGATTCAGTACGCAGTAGGGCGGACGCCACCGGTGCAACGGTGATGGGAACTCGCTGCGTGGAGAGCCGCCACAAGGCAATGGCGCGCTTTTCCTCGATTTCGTTGTGAGGGGACAGCCGCTGGTGCGGCAGCACATCCAAAGCCGGGACAAGCTGAGGAGCGGGCAGATCGCGCCCTTCGAACAGCAGATTGAAAAAGACTTCAATGGATTCGAGCAGCGTTTCGGCCTGCTTGTTGCCGTCGACCAGAACGAAGACGGGTTTCTCGGTGGCCTGGTACAGCAGGACGATGTAGAGCGCTTTGGCAGTGTTGACGAGGCCGGAAACGGAAAATGGGCCGTGCTCAGAGCGGATTAGGGATTGAAGCAGACTTTGAAAGGCGGGTTGCCTGGCGGCGGACTGCAGAAACTCTCGGGTGGCGGGATGGGTCACGCCGTATGCTGCCGCGAGAGAATCTTCTCCGCGATATCAGTCGTTGAATATCCGGGTTCAAGAGGCAGCGCATATACCTGGCCCCCGGCCGCTTCGACTTCCTCGCGCCCGGCGATGAAATGTGCCCAATCCGCGCCTTTCACCAGCACGTCAGGTAAAACCGCGGCAATGAGCTCGCGCGGCGTGTCTTCATCAAATAGGGTGACAGCGTCTACCGCTTCCAGATGTAGAGCCAATGTGGCTCTAGAGCGCTCATCAAAAAAGGGTCTAGTGGGGCCTTTGAGCCGCTGGACGCTAGAGTCAGTGTTCAGCGCGAGGATGAGAACGTCACCGAGAGACCGTGCGCGCTCCAGCAAACGAATGTGCCCGGGATGCAGGATGTCGTAACAGCCATTGGTAAATACAACCTTCTTCGATTCCGACTTCCAGGCCCGGCGCTGTGCGAGAAGCTCGGAGCGAGTGTAGAACTTGCTCATTCCCGGTTCCATTTTACGATTCGCTCCGATCTACCTTAGATCCGGGCGGCTTAAGGACCGCGGATGGGCTTGCGGTTTTAGTACTGAGAAACCAAAAAGTGTATTTATGTGTAACTTTTTGGCCGATACTTGCAGGTGTCGTCAGGAGAAAACGCTCATGAAGAAATGGCGCCAATGTGTCGCGCTATTGGCTGCCGCCGGGACCCTTGTGTCGCAGTCCCCGGCGGCCGCGGAGACTCTGCCAAACCTGTTCCCGTTTTTGAACTCCACGGGCTTTCTCGAGACATATAACATGGCCGGCGGGCCGATCAGTCTGTCCGGGCCGTTCTTTCAACCGTTAGGCGCAAACGGACGGAGTTGTGGGACCTGCCACAGGCCGGGGCAGGGTTGGAGCCTGTCGAGTGATGAGGTGAAACTGCGCTTCGAACTGACGCTCGGCAAAGACCCGCTTTTCAGAACGGTGGATGGATCAAACTGCAACGAGCATGTAGACACCAGCACTTTCTCCGGGAGACGTAAGGCGTACAGTCTGTTGCTGGACCGAGGGCTCATTCGCATCGAACTTCCAGTGCCGAATAACGCCGAGTTTACAGTGACGAGTGTGGAGAATCCGTATGGTTGCGATAGCTCCTCCGCTCTCTCCCTCTACAGGCGGCCCATTCCGAGCACAAACCTTCGGTTTCAGAGCGCCATCATGTGGGATGCGCGTGAGTCAAGCCCGCAAACGGGCACCCAGAAGATTACTTATGCCACGAATCCGACTGACCTTCTAGCCGATCTGGCACATCAGGCCCTTGATGCCACCAGCGGCCACGCCCAAGGCTCGATTCCCTTGACGGCGGCGCAACAAAAGGAAATCGTCGATTTCGAGATGTCGTTGATCACTGCACAGGCCTATGATTACCAGGCGGGTGCCTTAAACGGCGGAGCGGTGGATGGCGGGCCGCTTTATTTGGCTCAGCATGCTATGCCGAACTTTTTCATTGGGATCAACGACCCGCTGGATGGGAATCCGAAAAATATTCCTTTCACTGCGACAATTTTCGAGTTGTTCGATAGCTGGACACATGTTGCAAGCGTTCCATTTGATTTCTTCGGACAAGCTCGGACGCGCCGCGAAAGCATCGCCAGAGGCGAAGCCATTTTTAATTCGAAGGCGATCGATATCACTGGAGTGGCCGGGCTGAACGACGACTTGAATACGGCATCGATACCGGGCACTTGCGGAACGTGCCACGATTCGCCGGCTATTGGTAATCACTCCTTACCTATACCTTTGAACATCGGCGTGGGAGACACCGACAGCCCGTTAGACGTCAGTTATCTGCCGGTGTTTACTCTCCAGAACAAGACAACGTCTGAAACGATTCGAACAACCGATCCTGGACGTGCTCTAATTACCGGGGCTTGGAAAGACATCGGGAGGCTCAAAGGTCCCGTGCTGCGCGGGCTCTCAAGCCGGGCCCCCTACTTTCACAACGGATCGGCGCGAAATCTCGGAGACGTTGTGGACTTCTACAACACGCGCTTCCATATTGGATTTTCTTCACAGGAGAAACAAGATTTGATTGCGTTTCTGAGCGCTCTCTAAGCCTCGTGCCGAAGTGCCGTAACCGGATCCAGTCCGGCGGCGCGTCTGGCGGGTAACCAGGCGGCGAGCAGGGCAACGACGGAAAGCACGAGAACTACTCCGGCGAGCGCAGCGAAATCGAACGAAGCCGCTGCGAATACCTGGAAGCGCACGACGCGCTCGAGCGCTATGCTTCCGCAAAGGCCGATAGCGAGTCCAACGGCCGCAACTTTGGCTACCATGCGAAGCACGATTACAAGGACGTCGCCGCGCCTTGCACCGAGTGCCATGCGCACGCCGATCTCGTGCATGCGCTGCGCGACACCGTAGGAAATCACGCTGTAGATTCCGATCGCGGCGAGCGCCAGGCCAAGCGCCGCGAAGCAACTGAAGAGCGCCATGTTGAAACGCGGCTGCACGGTTTGAAACCCGAGTATCTGTTCCAGGGTTATGGGCCGTGCCAACGGCTGGTCTTTGTCGAGATCTCGCAGCTTCTGCCGTACGGCGTTCAGAACACTCAGAGGGTCACCAAACGTTCGCACTGCCAGCACGCGGGTTGGAGGTGCAAGTAGTGTGTAAGGAACATATACTGCCGGTAGGGTCGCCTCGCGCAAACCCGCGTTGGTGGTATCGCCGAGAATACCGACAACTGTGATGTCAGACGTACTTCCGGCGGGGATCAGGAGCTGCGACCCCCCGGGCTTGTTCAGTAGATCGAGTCGAATGCGTCTGCCCAAAGGATTTTCTCCGCGCGACCATAATTTGGCGGCGGTTTGATTGATAAGCGCTACATGGGTGCCATCTGCTACCTCCTCGGCGGTGAGTGTCCTTCCACGCTTGAGCGGAATTCCGAGAGTTCGCGGATAGTCGTTGCTGATAAAGCCGACTACGATGCGACCATCTTCCTTCCTGAGCTGTCCATCGATCGAATAAGCCGATCGCGGGCCGCCGAACGGCATACCACCGTTTCCGAGAGCTGCGGCTTCGACACCGGGTAGGACGCTAACGCCTTCGAGCAAGCTACGGGCGAAGCGATTTCGACGCTCGAGCGTGGCATAGCGTTTGGGCGGAAGGGGGACGTTTACCATCAAGGTCTTTTGCGGCTGAAAGCCGGGATCGATCCGCGTCAACTGAGAGAAGCTGCGGATTGCGAGGCTCGCGCCGGCGAGCAGGATCACGGAAAGCGCCACTTCCGCTGCCACCAGCCACCCACGCACTTTCTGTCCACCGGCGCTCCCTACCGAGCCTCTTCCGCCATCCTTTAAAGTTCCGGCCAGATCGGGACGGGAACAGCGGAGCGCGGGCGTCAGGCCGAAGAGGATTCCCGTCAGGAGCGACACACCAAGCGAAAACAAAAGGACGTAAATATTCATCGTGATGCGGGCTTCGTTGGGTTTGTAGAAATCCGGCATCAGCGCGGCAATCGCGCGCGTGGCCGCGATCGCGAACAGGACGCCCAGGGCTCCGCCCAATACCGACAGCAGAACACTTTCGGTCAGTAATTGGCGCACCAGCCGCGGGCGGCTGGCCCCGACCGATAATCGCACTGCGATTTCGCGCGCGCGGGCTGTGGTGCGAGCCAGTTGTAGATTGGCTACGTTGACACAAGCAATGAGCAAGAGAAATCCGACCGCGACCAGCAAAAGATGCAAGCTCGATTTCATGGCGCCGCTGGCGACCGTGATGTCCATGTAGTTCAGTAGGGAAGTTCGAAAACCGCCTTTGGGAAAGTCCTGCGGTTTTTCCGCGGCCAGGCGCAAGTTCAGGCCCTGCAATTGCTGCTCAACCACCTCTTTACTTACGCCGGGCTGTAGCCGCACAATGACGTTCAGCGGCGTTTCGTCGGTCAAGTCCACGCTCATCGGCATCCAGAACGAGTCGTCGGTGAACCAGCCGAAGCGTGGCGGCATCACGCCGACTACGGTGCGCGGCACATCGTTCAATATCAACTTTTTGCCAATGGCGTCGGCGTCGCCATTGAATATGCGCTGCCAGAACTGATAATTCAGGACGACTACCGGCTCCGGCGTGCCGTCCGGCCGAACATCGAACGGCTGAATTGTACGGCCAACAAGGGGTTTCACTCCGAGGAATTCAAATGCATTGCCTGTAACGAGGACGCCGTAGAAACTTTCCGGGCTGCCATCGCCGGTGAGCAGGGTTGGTTCGTACGTCGTCGCCATCGCTGTCGCGACGCCCGGCAGCTTTTGAATTGCGGGAAATTCGCGGCGAGGATACTGGCGCCAGCCGTTCGATGGCTCTTTCGGACTAACGATAGCCGGAGCCCAAATTTCGTTCGGCTTCTGGTAGGGATAAGGTGCAATGAGAACGCCGTAGACGACGCTGAACAAGGCAGTGCTGGCGCCGATACCGAGCATGAGCGACAGCAAGGCCACAACCGTGAAGCCCGGACTGTGCGCCAGACCGCGCAGGCCGTAGACGACATCCTGCCACAGCCGCTCGAGCCAGAGCCATCCCCAGATTTCGCGAGACTCTTCCTTAGCCAGGGAGACATTGCCGAATTTTTTCAATGCTGCCGAGCGTGCCTCAGCGGCCGACATGCCGGCCGCAACGTTTTGCTCGATCTCGAACTCTATGTGCTTTTGGATTTCATCATCCAAACGATCGCTTCGCCGTTTCCACCAGGTCATAGCCAGATTCCTTTCAGTTGGTTTCGTCGGCCGGCGGCGCGAGTATGTAGCCGATGGCGGTCGAGAATTGCTGCCATTTCGAGGCTTCGAGGGAAAGCTGCCGCCGGCCTCTTGGCGTGAGCCGGTAGAATCTGGCTCTGCGATTGTTGTCGGATTGGCCGTCTTCGGCGAGGATAAGCCCTTGCCTCAGCAGCCGCTGCAATGCCGGATAGAGAGAGCCGTGCCCGACCTGCAGAATTTCTCTCGATCGCTGTTCAATGGACTGGGCGATGGCGTGGCCATGGGCTCGGCCGGACGCCAGAGTCTGTAGAACGAGCAGGTCGAGGGTGCCTTGAAGAAGATCCAAATGGCCGTCCTCCTTCTAGTCGATTATCGACCTATAGGATAACAGAAAACGCGCCAATTTAGAATTCATGTAGAGAAGGGGATGGAATACAGGCGCATACTAGTTCGCGCAACAAACTGGGTGGGCGACGCAGTCATGTCCATACCGGCGTTGCAGGCGCTGCGGGAACGCTATCCGGATGCCCAGATTTCGATATTGGCGCGACCGTGGGTGGCGGGCTTGTACGGACGGGAGCCGTTTTGCGACGAACTGATTCCTTACGATGCGGCGCGCGGCTGGACAGGAATTGGCGAGAAGCGCAGGACTGCCAATGGGCTGCGTGGACGGCGATTCGACGCGGCTATCCTATTGCAGAATGCGTTCGAGGCGGCGGCGCTTGTGCGCTGGGCCGGTGTCCCGGTGCGAATTGGCTATGCGCGGGACGGAAGAGGATGGCTGTTGACTCATCCCATTCCGACGCCGTTGAGCGGTGAGACGCCGCGACATCAACGGTTTTACTATCTCGAATTGTTGAAGCGCGCGCGGCTGATTGACGATTATCCGCTCCATGGAGCGATTCGATTGCACGGCGCGGCCGCGGCTGCCGCGGTCGGGCGCGAACGCTTGCAACGAATTTTTGGTTTGCGGCGTATTGTTGGTGTCAGCCCCGGCGCGGCCTACGGTGGCGCGAAGCGCTGGTTGCCGGAGCGTTTTGCGGAGGCTGCGATCCAAGTCGCGAGGGACCGCGGCGCCGCCGTTGCAGTATTCGGATCTCAACAGGAAACCGGCATTTGCGAGATGGTACGCGCGCGAATCGAGTCTGCCAGCGTGCAGTGTGCGAGCCTAGCCGGCTCGACCGCGCTGGGCGAATTTATCGAAATGGCGGCGGCATGCGACGTTTTTCTGACGAACGATTCGGGTCCGATGCACATTGTGTCCGCTTTAGGGGTGCCTACGGTGGTCGTCTTTGGGGCGACGGATGAAGAAGCCACCGGTCCTACCGGTGAGCAGAGCCGTGTTATACGCGAGCCGGTTGAGTGCAGCCCGTGCTTATTGCGCGAGTGCCCGATCGATCATCGCTGTATGACGCGAGTGAGCGCGGAGCGCGTGGCGCAGGCCGCGCTTAACTTGGTAGGAATAGAGAGAGCCAACAGATAAGTGGATACGCGGGAAAAGATTGTGCCATTGGAAGAGCTGCGCCGTCGGATGGTGTCGGGCAAATGGCGAGCGATAGCAGGACTATTCGACCCATTGACGGCAGAGGCAGCGCAACGTCTGACGGAAATGGGCATTGGCGACAGTGAACTGGCGGCGATCGTGTTGGATGAACCCGGCACACTACTGACAGCGGAGGCGCGGGCGGCGCTCATTGCCGGCTTGCGGCGGGTCCGGCTCGTTTCGATCGCGCGCCGCGAAGAATGGCGCCAAGCTGTCGGGGAATCCAACGCATTTGAGGATCCGGCCCGTTCGGAGGAATTTGTCAAGTTCGTTTTCGAGCGGCAGGGCCTATCTAACCGGCAGAGCCAGGGATGAATTCGATTCTGGCCGTACGCCTTGGGGCGATGGG
>Ga0068856_100001753_pt1 | contig 22683 bp, 14 predicted proteins | sample KBSCornC62_FD_66595 | JGI IMG/M metagenome (GOLD analysis project Ga0068856, IMG submission 66595) | Corn rhizosphere microbial communities from Kellogg Biological Station, Michigan, USA - KBS Corn C6-2 | ecosystem: Host-associated > Plants > Roots > Rhizosphere > Soil ... | reverse complement strand
CCCACTCGGCGGCGTGATCGCCTCGGCGCGGGTTGCAGAGCCGTTCTGGGCCGAGGGGACGCAGAACGTCTTCCGCCACGGCTTCACCTACGCCGGGCACGCGACCGCCTGCGCGGTCGGGCTTGCGAACCTCGAGGTGATCGAGCGCGAGGGGCTGGTCCAGCGCGTGCGCGAGCTCGAGCCGGTGCTGGCGGACGCTCTCGCGCCGCTCGCCGACCACCCGGCGGTCGCGGAGGTGCGAACGGGCGTCGGCCTGCTCGGGGCGGTCGAGCTCGCGGATCCGTCGAAGCTTCAGGCTGTCATCGATGCGGCATACGAGCGCGGGGTGCTCGTGCGAGGCATCCGCGGCGTGGCGCTCCAGGTGTCACCGCCGTTCGTGATCACCGAGGACGAGATCGCGACGACGGCGCAGGTCTTCGGCGACGCGCTGGACGCGGCAGCCTGAGCTCCGGACGTACCTACGCCGCCGCGTGCCAGTTGGCGCAGCAGGCGCCGACGTGGGTGAGGCGGACATCTGCATGCCCATCCGCTCGGATGACGTAGACGTCGGACGGATACCTGCCCTCCGCGGTGGCTTCGATCGTGCCTGGTGGCCCGAAGTCGTAGACGATCCACTGACCATCGGGCGACCAGTCCGGGTCATTGGCTTCGTTGTTCTCGCTGACGACGAGCGCCTGCGTCCCTGAACCGTCAGCAGCTGCCCTGTATACGCGCTGGTCGCGGGTGCTGTACACGATCTGTTCCCCGTCGGGGGACACGCGGACGCCCAGCGCGTTTCCGGGCTGAGTCGGGAGCGGCCGTCGATCCGCTCCGTAGGGTCGGATCGTGAAGATGACTCCGGCTTCGTTCCTCGCGGCCAGCCCGGTGAAGACGATGCGTCCATCCTGCGTCCAGTCGGGAAATTGGCCGTACCTCGTGACGCGCCGGGCGGCACCGGTCTGGACGTCGATCGCGTACACGCTCCGGTAGCCGTCCCGCTCGCTCAGGAACGCGAGTGAGCGTCCATCAGGCGCCCACTGCGGCCAGTTATCGAGCCGGGGGCTGAACGTCAACCGCCGTTGCCCGCTGCCATCGGCGTTCATCACGTAGATGTCCCGGTCGTCATCCCGTCCTCGGTCGAAGGCGATCTTCGTGCCGTCCGGAGACCAGCGCGGATCACCGTCGCCCGGCCTGGTGCCAGGAATGAGGTGGGGCTGCCCACCGGCTGCTTCCACGGTGTAGAGACCGTCCGTAGCCTCGAACGCGATTACTCCCGTACGTTCGGCAACCGCCGCCTTGTCAGCGCCGGCCGCCGCTCCCGCGAAGGCCAGGACGACACCGAGACTGAGAATGCCTGTCCGAGCGCTCACGGACCGGGCAATCGCATCGGGATGCTCTGCGCGAAGCGGAAGACGTTGTCCGGGTCGTAGCGGCGCTTGACGGCGACCAGACGGGCGAGGTGCGGGCCGTAGTAGGCGGTGCCCCAGTCCTTCAGCTCCGGGTCCGAGTAGTTCGTCACCGCTCCGCGTGAGACGAAGGGCTGCATGGCAGCGTGGGTGTCCCGGACCCAGCCCAGGTGCGCTGCGGCGACGTCGGGCGTCGCCGTCACGCTCCAGAACGCCGTGTAGCGGATCGCGAAGAGTGCAGACCGGTGGGCAAACGCCGTCGCGCCCGTATCGACACGGTTGATCGCCCCGCCGTGCGCAAACAGGAGGCTTCCGACGGCGCCGAGCCGTGGGTCGCGCGCAGCGGCCTCGAGAGCCCCGATGATCACGTCGATCCCTGCGTCCGGGAGCGGTGAGAGCCCGTAGTTCGACCTCGCGGCGAACGACCGGCGCTCGGGGTTGTCGGCCGCGAAGTAGCTGACCGCACTGATGAACGGACGGCGGACGAATGCCAGCTTCGTCGGTCGAACGGCGTCGGTGAGCGGAGCCAGCAACGAGATCGTCTCGTCGCGGGCCCCGAAGTTCTGTCCGTTGACGACGATCTGCGGCGGACCGCCTGCCGGCGGTGGCGGCGCGAACGTCAGCGAGCAGCTGAGGCTGTCGGGCGCTCCCGGGGCGAACGCCTGCCAGGCCTGGGCGACGTTGCGCGCGTCGGCCCACGCCCAGTTCAGGTTGACCGTGGTGACGAAATCGACCGGGTGCGTACGGTAGACCAGCTTCGTCACTACCCCGAAGCTGCCCGCGCCGGCGCCGCGAAGCGCCCAGAAGAGCTCCGGCTCGCTGTGCTCGTTGCACAGGCGAAGCCTGCCGTCGGCCGTGACGATCTCGATCTCGGTGACGTTGTCGCACGCGAGCCCGAGCGCGCGGGAGGAGTACCCGTGGCCGCCGCCGAGCGTCAACCCCGAGACCCCCACGCTCTCGCACGTGCCGAAGGGAACCGCGCGACCCTGGGACCAGAGGCGCCCGTACACCGAGCCGAGCTTCGCGCCGGCCGACACGGAGGCCGTGCCGTCGGCATTGGTGTGCACGTTCGAGAGGCGCGACACATCCAGCACGATGCCCCCGGTCGTCGAATAGCCGGCGAAGGAGTGGCCGCCGGATCGGGTCGCCAACGGCACGTCGTAGCGCTCCGCCCACTGGATCACGCGGCGGACGTCCTCGATCGTCTCGGCATAGGTAACCGCAAGCGGTCGGATCCCGTCGAAGCGCGGGTTCCAGACGAGGCGCGCCGGGGCGTATCCCTTGCCGCCTCGAGGGATGAGATCGCCATCGAGGCGGCGTGCCAGCGCGGCGAGCCGGGGATCGGCGGTCGCCCGGGCCGGTTCGAGCGGCCAGGCGGCGGCCGCGGCTCCGAGGGCGAGGGCACCTCCGGCGCCGCGGCGCAGGAGCTCGCCGCGGTCGTACGCGTCGCTCTGGCTCGCCGCTCGGTGAGGAGACTCGCGGTTCACCGGACCGGCAGGCTGACGACTCTGGTCGCGGACTGGCCCGAGTACCAGTTCTGGACGGTCCCGGTCTGACCGGTTGCGACGTCGACGTACGCCCCGTCTTCCCCCCGGTACGAGGGCGCCTTGATCGTCACCTTCACTCTCAGCTGCTTGCCCTTCGCCGTCTTCGGGATGATGAAAGACAGTCGCACGACACCGCGGGTGAACGACTCGGTGTGCGGAACGAGCTTGCCCGCGACCGAAGGCGCGCCGACCATCTTTCCGCTCATCAGCGGCTTGTGGTCGTCGCTCCGGGTGACGCGGAAGGAGAGGGTGAGCCGCTTCCCGGCCACCGGGCGGACGGGAACCGCCGCGGGCTTGCCGATCACCGGTGAGAGGGACGTCGTCAGGCTGCGGGTCGGGGCAGACGTCGTCGTCGTGGTCGTCGTCGACGGCGCCGATCCGGCAGCCGAGAGGTCGTACGTCCACTTGCCGTCGTCCGGGGCGTAGTCGTGGCCGAGCGCGTTCTCGGCAGCGTCGAACCTGAACCCCGACACGTACAGCGTGAACCCGGTCGCACCACCTAGATCGGCCGTGTTCAGCGTCCAGGTGAGCACGTCGCCGCTGCGGGCGAAGCTCATCGTCGCCGACTGGGGCACGGACTTCCACGCACTCCCGTCCCACCGGCCCATGTCCCACCAAGCGCCGGTCGCGTCGTTCCATGCCGACAGGGCGTACTCGCTCCCGCTGCGTGACCCGGTGGACTCGTTCTTGTCGGCGTCCAGCCAGACGTCGATGTCCCGTTCCGTCCCGTCGGCGGCGAAGGGTAGGAACCCGGAGGCGTTCACCACAACCGTCAGCGTGCCGGTCGCAGGGTCACCGTTGATCGTCACGGAGACGATGTCGGGCGCCGACCCGCCCGCGTCCCCGGACGGGTCGCCGAACGTCACCGACCCGGCGGTCGCCAGAGCGCCGCCGACATGGGCCGCCGCGCCGTCGACGAACCCGGCGCAGAGCCCGGCCGCCGCCACGATGCACACGCCCAGAGCGAGCGTGATCGCTCGCAACGGGGTCTTCATCAGAGATCACCTCCCGGCCTCGTTCGCCTCTGTCGCATCGACCAAGGATCGATGAGCGACCTAATACGGCGGTAACACCGGAATCGGGCCCTTCGAGGCGGCGTGCGAACGGCCTCGCTGGTCACGGGACGTGACGAGTGCCACAATCACGCGAGAGACATGGACTACCGGATCCTCGGCCCGTTCGAAGTGCTGGACGGCGAGCGTGTCGTTCCGCTCCGGCGGAAGAAGCAGCGCGCACTCCTGGCGCTGTTGCTCCTGCACGCGGGCGAGGCCGTCTCCACGGACGCCCTGATCGAGGAGATCTGGGCGAACCCGCCGAAGACCGCGCGCGAGGCGTTGCACAACAACGTCTCGCAGCTGCGCAAGGAGCTCGGCGACGACGTGATCGAGAGACGCGATCACGGCTACCTCCTGCGAATCCATCCGGACGAGCTGGACCTCGCGCGCTTCGAGCGGCTCGTGGCCGACGCCCGCAGGGCCGATTCGGCCGAGGAGCGCGCCGTCCACCTCGGCCGGGCGCTCGAGCTCTGGCGCGGCTCGCCCCTCGCCGATCTCGCCTACGAGCCGTTCGCCGACGTCGAGATCCAGCGCCTCGAGCAGCTCCGGCTCGCGGCGCGCCAGGACCTGGTCGATGCGCAGCTCGACCTCGGACGGCACGCAGAGGTGGTCGGCGAGCTCGAGGAACTCATCCGGACACACCCGTTCGACGAACGACTGCGCGGACAGCTGATGCTTGCCCTGTACCGGTCGGGCCGCCAGGCGGACGCCCTCGAGTCCTACCAGGACGCGCGCCGCGCGCTCGTGGACAACCTCGGCCTCGAGCCCGGCGTGGCGCTGCGCGAGCTCGAGCAGGCGATGCTCCGCCAGGATCCGGCGCTCGACCTGCCTGCGGTCCGTCGTTCCTTCGAAGAGCTGCGCAAGACCGTGACCGTCCTGTCCTGTGAGGTCGCACAGCGCAGCTCTGGGCTCGATCCCGAGGAGCTGCACAGGTCGACCGCGCGGATGCTCTCGACCGTCCGCGATGCGATCGGCACACACGGCGGCACGGTCGAGACCCGGGCCGGCGACGAGCTCCTCGGCGTCTTCGGCGTTCCGACGACGCACGAGGACGACGCCCTGCGGGCGGTGCGGGCGGCGGCAGAGCTGCGAGACGAGCTCCACGATGTCGAGCTCCACGTGGGAATCGACACCGGCGAGGTGCTGGCCGGCTACGGATTCGTGTCGGGCGACGTCGTCGGCCGGGGCAAGCTGCTCGCGCGCGCGTCGCCCGCGGGCGAGATCCTCCTCGGCGAGGCGACGCTCGCGCTCACCCGCAATGCTGTGAGGGTCGAGCCGGCGAACGGCGCCTTCCGCCTGCTCGGTGTCGACCAGGGTGCGCGGGCGATCGCGCGCGCGCTCTACGCCCCGCTCGTCGGGCGCAAGCGGGAACTGACAGCGCTCCGGCAGGCGTACGAGCACGCACGCGACGACGGTCGGTGCCGCCTGGTCGCGATCCTCGGCGAGCCGGGAATCGGAAAGACGCGGCTCGCGCGCGAGCTCGTCGCCGGCGTCGGCGACGAGGCCACCGTCCTCGTCGGCCGCTGCGTCTCCTACGGCGAGGGCGCGACGTACCTACCCCTCCGGGAGATGCTCGCGCAGGCCGGCGGAAGGCTGGAAGAGATCATCGGAGACGTCGGATCGATCGGCGAGCAGCTGCTCGTCGTCCGGCGGTTCTTCGAAGGGCGCGCAGGCGAACGACCGCTCGTGCTCGTCTTCGACGATGTCCACTGGGCCGAGCCGGCGCTGCTCGACCTCGTCGAGCAGATCGGCGGCCACGCGGAGGGGCCGATCCTCGTGCTGTGCCTCGCACGTCCGGAGCTGCGCGAACGGCGAACGGCGCTGGCCGAGGAGGCGATCGAGCTCGGCCCACTCCGAGACAGGCAGGTGCAGGCGCTCGTGGACGCGCTCACCGACGACGTCCCGGACGACACTCGGGAGCGGATCGTCGAGAGCGCGGGCGGGAATCCGCTCTTCGCCGAACAGCTCGTGGCCTATGCAGAGGAGGGGGCAGCGGTGGACGCCGTACCGCCCTCCGCGGAGGCGCTCATCGCCGCCCGCCTCGACCTGCTCGATCCCGAGGAGCGCGCCGTCCTGCAGCGGGCGGCCGTCGTCGGGCGCCTCTTCTCGCGCAGCGCCGTCGAGGATCTGTCGCCTCCGCACGAGCTCGCCGAAGTCGGGAGGTGCCTGCCGGGCCTCGCGGAGAAGGGCCTCGTCCACCGGCGCCGCGACGGTTTCCGGTTCCACCACGTCCTCGTGCGCGACGTCGCCTACGCCTCGCTGCCCAGGGCTGCCCGGGCGTCACTGCACGAACGCCTGGCCGACTGGCTCGAGGAGCACGGCGAGCCCGACGAGGTGGTCGGCTACCACCTCGAGCAGGCGTACCGTCAGCGCGCGCAGCTGGGCCGGCTCGGCGGCCGCGCGCGGCGGCTCGCGACCGACGCAGGTGGGCGGCTGGGCGCCGCCGGGATCGAAGCCTGGAAGCGCGGCGACACGCCGGCCGCCGTGAACCTGCTCGGGCGCGCGATCGACCTGCTCCCGGAGCGCCATCCCGTCCGCCTCGAGCTCTGCTGCGAGCTGGGCCTCGCGTTGCGAACGGCAGGCGAGCTCGCCCGAGCCGAGCAGACCCTCCTCGCGACGGTCGAGAACGCCGCTGCGGCAGGCGATCGCCGGCTCGAGCTGCGTGCACGGCTCGAGCTCGCCTACGTGGGGCTGTTCAGCGACCCCGAGGGGCGCGCGGACGAACTGCTCGACGTCACCGCACAAGGATTGCCGGTCTTCGAGGCCGTTCAGGACGAGCGTTCGCTCGGCAGGGCCTGGCTGACGCTGGCTTTCGTGCACGGCCAGATGCATTGCTGCCACGACGCGGCGGCCGAGGCCGCAGAGCGCGCGCTCGAGCACCATCGCCGGTCCGGCTGGTCGATCGCGGCCTGCCTCGCCTTCCTCGCCTCGGCGGCTCAAAACGGCCCTCTGCCCGCAACGGAGGCGATGGCGCTCTGCCGGGAGCTACTGGCCCTGGCGGATCTCGGTGGAGAGGCGAACGTCCTCGCGCCGCTGGCCGAGCTCAAGGCGATGCGTGGTCGCTTCGCCGAGGCCCGCCGGCTCGTTGCTCGGGCGCGGACCGCGTACGACCAGCTCGGCCAGCACGCGCTCGCGGAGGCCAACTGCGGACCGGTCGAAGGAAGGATCGGGCTCCTCGCCGGCGACGTTGCCACCGCCGAGCAGGTCCTAAGGGCAAGTTGCGAGGCGCTGGAGCGCATGGGTGGTCTGTCGTACCTCGCCACAAGAGCGGCGGAGCTCGGCGACGTCCTCTACCAGCTGGAGCGCTACGAGGAAGCCGAGCGCTTGAGCCACCGCGCCGAGGAGCTGGGGGCGACGGACGACGTCCTCACGCAGATCCTCTGGCGCTCTCTCCGCTCGAGATGTCTCGCGCGAAACGGGAACGTCGTCGAGGCCGAGGCGCTCAGCGGCGATGCCGTCCGGCTCGCAGAGAAGACCGATGCCCTCACCCGCCGGGGGAAGGTGCTGCTCAACCGGGCCGAAGTGCTGCGGCACGCCGCCAGGCTCGACGATGCCGGCGCAGCGGTGGAGCAGGCTGTCGCGCTCTTCGAGCAGAAGGGGAACACGGTCGCTGCAAGGCGCGCACGCGCGCTCCTCCTCGAGCTGGCCCCGACCTAGACGCACGAAGAGCCCTCGACGGGCTCCTCGTGCCTTCCTGCTTCTGGCGATCAGCCCCGCGGGCCGCCGCCGCTTTCCGGCATACCGGTCATGGCGCTCACCTCCTTTCGGAGGCCCACTCCACGACCGGGCGCTCACGGCGCCCCAAGCGCTCGCTAACGACTCGCTAACGAGAGCGGAGGCCGCGGACGCTCGACGAGAGCGAGACAGCGACGCAGGCCGAGGCCTGAACTGCGGCGGAGCCCAGCAGCGTTGCGGGCACTCCGATCCCACCCGCGAGTGGACCCGCAAGCGCGAAGCCGGCCGGCTGGAAGGCGATCGAGCCGAGCCAGTCGTAGGAGCTGACGCGCGAGAGCGCCTGGCGCGGAATCCGCTCCTGGAGCGCCGTGAACCAGAGCGCGTTAGAGAAGCCCGAGCCGCCGAAGCCCAGTGCGGCGGCAACGGCAATCACAGCGGTGGGGAACGGGCGGGCGAGGAGCGCCGGCTCGAGCGCCCAGAGGGACGCGGCGAGCCCGCCGACCAGGAGCGGCCGGCCTGGGCGCAGGCGCAGCGCGGCGGCGTCGCCCAGCACTGCCCCGATCCCGCCGGCCGTCCCGATCAGGCCCCAGGCCGTGGCGCCGCCGAGCGACTCCTCCGCCACGAACGGCCCGAGCACGAACAGCGGAGCAATTGCGAGGTTCGAGATCGAGAAGCGGACGACGGTCGCCCAGACCCAGGTGCGGCTCCTGACCTCCCGCCAGCCGTCGCGCAGCTCCACGAGCACCGTCGCGCGCAGAACCTCGCTCGACCGCGGCAGCCGCAGGCGCGCGAGCGAGCCGCTGGAGACAGCGAACGTGGCCGCGTCGATCGCGAACACCCACCCCGACCCGACCCCGGCGACGAGCAGCCCCGAGATGGTCGGCCCGGCCACCAACGCCACGCTGCGCGACAGGCTCATCAGCGCATTCGCCTGCTGCAACCGCTCGGCCCGGACGGTCTCCGGTATCAGCCCCGTCGAGGCCGGTGCGAAGAAGGCATCGCCCGCGCCGAACAGCCCGATCAGCACGACGAGCTCCCAGACGCGCGCGTGCCCGGTGATCAGCAGCCCGGCGATCAGCCCCTGCGAGGCGGTGCGGAGCAGGTCGGCGCCGAGCATCACCTTTTGCCGGGGCAGCCGGTCGGCGACGACGCCGCCGACCAGCAGCAGGACGACGCGCGAGACGAGGGCAGCCGCGAGCACGAGCCCGAGCGCGGAGGCCGAGCCGGTCAGCTCGAGGACCGCGAACGCGAGCGCCACGGGAACGAGGCTCGACCCCAGCGCCGAGGCCGCCTGTCCGAGCCAGAGGAGCCTGAACTCCCGCTCTTCCAGCGCCCCGAGCCTCGCTGCGACCAGCATCACGCGATGCTGCGAGGCCGGCCTAACGCACGCCTAACGCACGGCTCGAAACCCACCGCAGCCGAGAACGGGCCCACCCGGTATTAGGGGCGCGTTAGCGGACGGTCGCACCCTCCACGGTGGGCGAGCGCTGGTCTCGCCCGAATCGATGCGAGGGAGGATAGGTATGCGCAAGGTTGTGATCACCATTGCGGTCGCAGCCCTCAGCGCCACGCTCGGTGGAACTGTCTGGGCCGCGACGATCAACGGCACCGCGAAGAGCGACGTCCTCAGGGGCAGCGCGGGCGCCGACAAGCTCTACGGCCGGGCCGGAAACGACAAGCTCTACGGCCTCGCCGGCAACGACACGCTGAACGGTGGCCCCGGGAACGATCTGGTCGTCGGCGGGCCGGGCGCCGACACGATCGCGTGCGGGCCGGGGCGCGACCACGCCTCGGCGGACGCACGGGACAAGGTCGCGAAGGACTGCGAGGTCGTGACCGGGCTCCCGAAGCCGCCCGCGATCTCGATCGGCGACGGCACCGCCGCGGAGGGCAACTCGGGGACGACCACGCTCACGTTCGCCGTCCGGCTGTCGACGGCGAGCTCCAAGGTCGTCTCCGTCCACTACTCGACGGCGGACGGCACGGCCTCCGCGGCGGCGGCCGACTACACCGCCGCGAACGGGACCCTGACATTCCAGCCCGGCGCGACGACCGGACAGATCGACGTGGTCGTCACCGGAGACACCACGATCGAGCCCGACGAGACGCTCACCGTAACCCTCACGGCGCCGGTGAACGCCACGATCGCGGACGGCTCGGCGAGCGGCACGATCCAGAACGACGATCGCTCGCCGCACCCGGGCCACTACGCGGGAACCACCTCGCAGGGCAAGGCGCTCGGCTTCGACGTGGCCGCCGACAGTGCGAGCCTCACGAACCTGAGCTTCACGGCCGACCTGCAGTGCTCCGAAGTCCCGGTTCAGATTCGGGACGCGGGCTTCACGATCCCCGGGCCGATCGCGGTGGCGTCGGACCGGACGTTCAGCGGCTCGTTCTCCGGTGGCGACAGCGACGTCAGCCTCGCCGGCTCCCTGCAGGGGTCGTTCGATCCTCTCGGAAAGGGCACCGGGACGTTCAAGGTCGACGTCACGATCAACACCGACTCCGGCCCGGTGCACTGCTCCAGTGGGAGCGTCACCTGGAGTGCAGCCTGAACGACGACTGGCGACCGGACTGCCGGTAGCCGGGATAGGAGGGGCCGCAAACGCGGCCCCTCCTTCGCGGGCACACCCGGCCTATCTCGGCTCGAGCCCGAAGAGTCGCTGGTAGGCGACGAAGTACGCCCGGCTGGAATCTGCGACGACGGGCGTGTAATCGCCTCGCGGGACTGTCCAGACCACCCGGCCGGTGCGGGCGTCGAGGGCGTAGCTCCGCTGCGTTCCCAGTTGGGACTGCCCGGCAATGCAGATGGCGCAGGTGGCGACGTAGACGAGACCGGCTACGACCGTCGGCGTCCCCGAGATCGGGCCGGGGGCGGCGAAGCGCCAGCGCACCCGGCCGGTGGCGGCCTCGAGTGCGTACAGCCCGTGGTCGTAGGAGCCGACGTAGACCACACCTCGCCAGACGGCTGCTGACGAGTACACGTAGCTGCCGGTGCGGACACTCCAGACCACATTGCCATTTCGGGCATCGAAGGCCGAGATCGTGCCGCCCAGCGTGCCGACGAAGACCCGCCCCCCTGCGATCGACGGTGTGGCGTAGATCGCCGCCCCGGCATCTGCCGACCAGCGCAGACGTCCGCTGCGGGCGTCCAGCGAGTAGAGCCGCCCGTCGTAGGAACCGATGTAGACGGCGCCGTGGCCGAGCGACGCGCCGCCCTTGACCTTGTCGCCGGTCGAGAACACCCAGCGGACGCGACCGCCGGCGGCGTCGACCGCGTAGACGCGGTGATCCCAGGATCCGACGTAGACGACGCCGTGGGAGACGAGCGGCGAAGATTCGATCGGGCCCGCCCGAAAGCGCCAGACCTCATGCCCGGAGTCGGCGCGGAGCGCGACCAGGTAGCCCGATGTGTCTGCCCGGCACGGGCGTGGCCCCATCATCGGCACGTAAACCGTGCCGTCCGAGACGGCCGCAGAGGCGGCGATGCACCTGCCGAACTCGCGGTTCCAGACGATCCGGCCGCTCTCGGGAGTGACGGACATGAAGCGGCCCCCGTTCGTCCCGAGGTAGAGCCGATCGTACGCGATCACCGGCGGGAACTCGATCAGGCTGCCCGCATTGAGGGCCCACAGGGTTCGGTACGGCGGTCGCACCGCCGAACCGCGTGCGACGCCGGTTCTCCGCGAGTCGGCGCCGTACGTCGGCCAGGGCTGGGCGCGGGCTTTCACTCGTGGGCCACGTCCAACAGTGCCCGTCGACGTCGTCGCACTCTCGGACGAGGTTGCGGTTGCCGGTGGCGGCGCTCGCCGTCCGCCGCTGCCGCAGCCCGCGAGGACGGCGGCGAGCACGGCCGCACCGGCAAGGACTCCGCGAATCACCGGCTGTTCACCACCGTCAGCGGGAAAGCCGCGATCGCCTTGTTCCCTCGGATGTCCGAGGCCTCCACCTCCACCCGGTACCTGCCGTTCGGAGCAGCGGCAGTGTTCCACGCGTGTGCAAGGTAGACGCGGTAGCGACCGGGGTGGTTCGGATGGTTCTGCCGCGTCCAGAGGGCGAACACTCCGTCGAAGGCGTCTGCAGGCGGAATCGTCTCGGTGAAATCGACCGCGGTCGCCCAGCGTGTGATCGGCCCCTTGGGACCGAGAAGCCGCCAGCGGACGATCGCCGGCATCACGGGAGTGTTGCTCCACGGAGCCGGTGCGGCGATCGGTGTCTCGTCCTCGACCTCGGCGACGATATCGACTGTTCCACCCGCGGATGAAAGGCTGACCGGTCGGCCGTCACGCTCGAGCTCGACGGCGCCGACCGTCGGCTTCGTGCGATCGGCGTACGGCCCCATCGCTCCTCGGCGAAGAGGGTTGAGGTAGCGTCCGAAGCGAGCCTCCGAGAAGTGCACGTGTGCCCACGGCCGCTCCACGCGTCCGATCACGGTCTTGTAGGCAACGACGCGCTCACCTCCGTGGACGGTCGGGACGATGTGCCAGTAGCTGAGCTCGACTCCGCCGGAGGCGTCGATCAGGACGACGTCTCGATGCAGGGGATGGATGGAGGCGACGCCGGTAACGGTGGCGTAGACCGGCGTCCCGTTCGGCGCCGAGACATCGACGCCGAAGTGAAACTGCTTGCTGATTCCGTCGGGCGTCACGCCGATCCGTGGATCGCCGAAAGCGCCGCGGACGGCGTGCTGCCTGAAGAACGGCTTGACCGGCCACCCGTAGCCGACGCCTGCGGGCGGGAGGGACCGAGAGCCTGTTGACGATGCCGGCGCTGGGCCGGCGAGCGCCACCGCCGAAACGGCAACGGCGAGGACGGCGGCGCACCTGGCGCGCCGAGTGCTGAGACGTGCTGTGACGGTAGCCATGCGGCCACCGTCGGGCCCGGCGCCAATCGCACCCTCACGCGGCGCTAATGCCGCGCTAACGCCGCCGGTTCAATGCTTGCGCGCGGCCCTGATCACGGGCGGGCGAGCCGGGCCCAGAGGTTGCCCATCATCGTCTTCACGATCGGGTCGTCCAGGATCGAGCCGACAAAGCGGAACGCGCCGGCGGCGAACACCTTGGCGCCCGCGGCAGTCTCGTAGTACGTCATCTGCGCCGTGAACCCCGGGCCGAAGATGTCGGGGATCTGGGCGAGAACCTGAACTTCGGGCGGCGAATCCGCCGTGGTCCCGTCGATCTCGATCCCGCCCTCACCGAAGGTCGAGCCGTCCTTCAACCCGGTGCCGGCGAAGAGCCAGCGTGCGGCGGATGGCACGCGTGCGGTCCAGGCGCGGCGGTGCTCGCCGCGGTCGTTGCCGCGGTACTGGACGCCGATCAGGGCGGCCTCGGGCCGACCGAGGTCGCGCCACTGCTCCGTCTTCTCGATCAGGTCGCCGTGCTTGACGACCCGCCAGAAGAAGTTGTTCGCGGACAGGAACGCGAGGTTGCCGCCGAGGTTCCGGTAGCGCTCGACGACGTCGTACTCCTGCGTCGTGACGTACTCGTGGTGGCCGGGAAAGACGATCAGGTCGTACGACTCCCGCAACTCGTTCGCGTTCCGCACCGAGTCGAGCTCGGCGTCGGAGAGCACGTCGACCTGGCGTCCTGTCCATGCGAGCCAGTGGAGGAACGGAAGGTCGTAGCGCCGGAAGTTGTAGGGCACACCACGATTCAGGAACGGCCGCCCGAGGCGGACGGTGTGGACGTTCCAGCGCGCGTACCAGCTGTCACCCTTGCCGTCCCCGTCGTCGTCGCGCAGGTTGTACGCCTGCCAGGTCATCGTCGGCAGGACAATCGCGACGCGGTGCTCGCCGAGGCGGCGTGGACGCACGACGAAGGGCGCGAATCCGACGCGGCCGTCGGTCGCCTCGAGGCGCGCGAAGTAGAGACCGCTCGGCCAGTCGCCGACGCCGATGCGAACGGCGCGGCCCTTCCGGGCCAGGCCGATCCGCTCCGTCCCGGTGACCGGCACGCCTACCATCTCGCTGTAGCCGACCGTGCGGGCGTGCTCCGGGCCGGCACGGAAGATCCGCAGCTTCACGCCCCGGCCCTGACCGAAGAAAACGAGCGATGCCGTCGCGCCGGGCGCGTAGCTCTCGCGCTGGAAGGCGGCTGCGACGGACGGCTGCAGCTCTTCGGCCGTCGGCGCCCTGCCCTCGAGGTCTTCATCCGAGCTCTGCTGCCTCGTCCCGAGCCCGAGCAGGATCGCCGCCGATCCCACGACGGCCAGGAGGAGAGAGGCGTTGCGGGCGCCCCTGCTGTCGAGACGTGCGGTGACGGTAGCCATGCCGCCACCGTCGGGCGGGACGCCAATCAGGCCCTCACGCCCCGCTAATGCCGCGCTAACACCGCCTAGCGCAACCGCGCGACGCGCGCAATCATTGGCGGGTGGAAGACGTCACCCGGGGCGCTGAATCGTCGGAGCTCCCCACCGGCACGGTCGCCTTCCTGTTCACGGACGTCGAAGGCTCGACCGAGCTCCTCCGCCTGCTGGGCGACGGCTACGCCGCGGTCGTCGACGAGCACCGCGGACTCCTGCTCGGAGCCTTCGCGGCGCACGACGGCCGGGTGGTCGACTCGCAGGGAGACTCGTTCTTCGTCGCCTTCTCGCGGGTGAAGGACGCCGCAGCAGCCGCCGCGGACGCGCAGCGCGGCTTCGCCGCCCACACGTGGCCGCAGGACGTCGACGTTCGAGTTCGCATGGGGCTGCACGCAGGCGAGCCGCTCGTCGCGGACGAGCGCTACGTCGGTCTGGGAGTCCATCGAGCCGCCCGCATATGCGCGGTCGCGCACGGAGGCCAGGTGCTCCTGTCCCAGGCCGCCGCCTCGCTGCTCGCCGACAACGAGCCTCCAGACGTCAGGCTGCGCGAGCTTGGGGAGCACCGGCTCAAGGACTTCGACCGCGCCGAGCGGCTCTCACAGCTCGTGATCGCGGGTCTGCCCTCCGACTTCCCGCCGCTGACCCCGCGACAGGCCGACGGCGCGTCGCGGGCACCGGATTTCCGCATCCTCGGACCGCTCGAGGTCGTCGGCCCGAAGGGCGCAATCGCGCTCGGAGGCCAGAGGCCGCGGGCGCTCCTCGCGCTCCTGCTGATCCACGCGGGCGAGGTGCTGTCGAGCGATCGCATCGTCGAGGAGCTCTGGGGCGAGCAGCGCCCGAAGACGGCGACGACCTCGCTCCAGAACTTCGTCTCGCAGCTTCGGAAGCTGCTTCCGCCCGGCGTGCTCGTCACGAAGCCGCCCGGCTACCTGCTCCGGATCGAGCCCGAGCAGCTCGATCTCGGTCGCTTCGAGCGGCTCGTCGCGGAGGCGCGGGGGCAGGATGCGAAGCGGCGATCCCGCACGCTGTGCGAGGCGCTGGCGTTGTGGCGCGGCACGCCGCTCAGCGACTTCCAGCTGGAGGGCTTCGCGCAGGGCGAGATCCGCCGGCTCGAGGAGCTCCGCCTGGAAGCCCTGGAGGAGCGGATCGACGCCGACCTCGAGCTCGGCGCGGGCGGAGAGCTCGTCGCCGAGGTCGAAGGGCTCGTCGCGGAGCATCCGCTCCGCGAGCGCTTACGGGGGCAGCTGATGCTCGCCCTGTACCGGGCGGGGCGTCAGGCGGAAGCGCTCCAGGCGTACCTCGACGCACGCCGAACGCTCGTGGACGAGCTTGGCATCGATCCGAGCCCGGCGCTGCAGCAGCTCTACCGGTCGGTGCTCCGGCAGGAGGCGGTGCTGGAACGCGCAGCGTCGCCGCTTCCGGTCGAAGACCACTTCGGGGACGTCGTCCAGGCGTTCCTCGCCGGCCGCCTCGTCCTGATCGTCGGCGCCGGCGTCAACCAGCCGGGCGAGCCCGCCGACGACTGTCTGCCGAGCCCGGCGGAGGTCGCGGCGCACCTGGCAGGATGCTTCGACTGCCCACCCGATTACACACGCGACCTCGCCCACGTCGCCGAGTACGTCGCCCTGACACAGGGGGTGGGGCCGCTCTACGACGAGCTCCACACGCTCTTCGACCGGGACAGTGCCCCCGCGCCGGTGCACCGCACGCTGGCCGAGCTGGCGGGACTGCTACGCGCGCGCGGCGGGTCGCATCTGCTGATCGTGACCACCAACTTCGACGACGTCCTCGAGCAGGCGTTCAGGGAGACGGGCGAGGACGTCGACGTCGTCTCATACCTCGCCCTCGGGCCCAACCGCGGCAAGTTCCTGCACGTCCGCTCCGACGGTGCCGCCACCCTGGTCGAGGTTCCGAACGCCTACGCCGACATCTCGCTCGAGCGCCGTCCGGTGATCCTCAAGATCCACGGCGGCATCGACCGGCGCCCGGAGCGCGAGTGGGAGAGCTTCGTCGTCAGCGAGGACGACCACATCGACTACCTCGCGCAGGCCGAGATCGCAGTAGTTCTGCCGGTGACGCTCGCGGCGAAGCTCCGGCGGAGCCATTTCCTCTTCCTCGGCTACCCCCTCCACGCCTGGAGCCTGCGGGTCTTCCTCCATCGTGTGTGGGGTCGCGAGCGCGTCGGCTACCGGTCGTGGGCGATTGGACCGAAGCCCGAGGCGATCGAGCAGGAGCTCTGGCGCCAGCGGGGGATCGACCTCTTCGACCTGCCGGTCGACGAGTACGTCGCCGGGTTGCGCAGCCGCATAGCTGCCGAGCTACCGGCATGACGGACGTCGAGTCCCTTTCGCCGTACAAGGGGCTGACTCCGTTCGAGGACTCCGACCTCGACGTGCTCTTCTTCTTCGGCCGGGAACGTGAGCGAGAGCTCCTCGAAGCCAACCTGATGGCGTCCCGGCTCACGGTCCTCTACGGCGACACCGGAGTCGGGAAGAGCTCGATCCTCCGGGCCGGCGTCGCCCACCACCTCCGCGGCCTGGCGAGAACGAATGTCGAGGAGCACGGCGAGCCGGGGCTTGCAGTCGTCGTGTTCGACGCGTGGCGCGACGACCCGCAGGCAGCGCTCCGCGACGCGGTCGCACAGGCGGTGAGGGACGCCCTCGGCGGCTCGCTCCACGCGCCTGACGACCCCGGGTCACTCACCGACACGCTGTGGATGTGGCAGCAGGCCCTCGCCGGCGACGTGTACGTGATCCTCGACCAGGCCGAGGAGTACTTCCTCTACCACGGCGGCGAGGAAGGGGCGGGGACATTCGCGGCCGACTTCCCCGCGATCGTGAACAGCGCCGACCTGCGCGTGAACTTCCTCCTGGCGATCCGCGAGGACGCTCTCGCCAAGCTCGATGTCTTCAGGGCCCAGATCCCGAACGTCCTGGGGAACTACCTGCGCCTCGAACACCTCGAGCCGCGTGCCGCACGGGCGGCGATCGTCGAGCCGATCTCGCAGTACAACCGGATGGTCGACGAGACCGACACCGTCGACATCGAAGCGGCGCTCGTCGACGCGGTGCTCGACCAGCTCGTTGCCGGCAAGGTCGACGTCGGCCAGGCCGGTCGCGGCGCCGTCGAGGGCGGCGACGGCGTCGCTCGAATCGAGACGCCCTACCTGCAGCTCGTGATGCAGCGGCTCTGGGACGAGGAGCAAGGCGCCGGGAAGCGGACGCTCCGGCTCGAGACCCTGCACAGGCTCGGAGGAGCCGAGCGCATCGTGCACGAGCACGTCGACGGCGCACTCGCCGATCTGACCGCAGGCGAGAAGGACGTCGCCGCGCGCATGTTCGACCACCTCGTCACGCCGTCCGGCACGAAGATCGCCCACGACGCAGGGGATCTTGCGAAGTACGCCCGTGCAGGGGAGGGACAGATCCTCCCCGTGCTGGCCAAGCTCGGCAACGAGCGCATCCTCCGCTCCGTCGCCGGCAACGGCGCGGATGGCTCGCGCTACGAGCTCTTCCACGACGTCCTCGCCGAGCCCGTACTCGCCTGGAAGACCGCCCACGAGACGAACAGCGAGCTGGACCGGCAGCGGGCGGAAGCGGAGAAGCGACACCGTCGCCTGCTCGGACTCGTTGCCCTCGCGATCGTCGCGTTGCTGGTGATGGCGGGAGTGACCGTCTTCGCGCTCACGCAGCGAACGCGGGCGCGGTCGGACGCCGGGCTCGCGCGTGCACGCGAGTTGGCCGCGGTTGCCACGGCAGAGGTGCAGACCAACCCGGAGCAAAGCCTCTCGATCGCCCTCCAGGCCGCCGAGCTCCGGCGTACGGCCCAGTCGGAGGACGCGCTCCGCGCGTCTCTGCTCGCGTCGCACCTGCTTCACGTCCTCCCCGCCGGCCGGGGATCCGTCCGGGCGGCTGCGTTCTCCCCGGACGGCTCACGCGTCGTGACCGCGAGCGCCGACGGCGGCGCGAGGGTGTTCGACGCGGCGACCGGTGCCCTGCTGCGAGTGCTGACGAGCGCCGGGCCAGTCACGTCCGTCTCGTACAGCCCGGACGGGACCCTGGTCGCAACGACCAGCGTCGATCGCACCGCGCGCCTGTGGCCCGCCGACGGCAGGGCGGCCGTGCGGGTGCTGAGGCACCCCGTGGGTGTCCGAGCTGGCTCCTTCTCCCCCGACGGCCGGATGCTCGTCACCGTCGGCGAGGACGGCCGTGCCCGCATCTGGCAGATTCGGTCGGGTCGGCTGCTGCGGGTGCTGAACCAGCCGGGCGACATCCGAACGGCTGCCTTCAACCATGACGGCAGCCTCGTGCTGACCGTCGGAGGGGACCGGTTCGCGCGGGTCTTCGACGTCGATACCGGCCGCCTTCTGCACCGTCTGCCCCAACGCGGCCAGGTCCTGAGCGCCGTTTTCGGCCCCGGCGGGAAGCTGGTCGTCACCACCAGCGAGGACCGGACGGCCCGGCTTTGGAACGCGCGCACCGGCGCGTTCCTCGGCGAGCTCGGCGGACACAGCGGCCGGGTGCTCGGCGCCTCCATCAGCCCGAGAGGGAATTTGGTCATGACCGTCAGCACCGACGGCTACGCACGGATCTGGACTATCGTCGGCCCGAAGCTGCTCGCGACGTTGTTCGGTCATCAGAACTACGTGCTGAACGGCGGCTTCAGCCCCGACGGATTCTGGGTCGTCACCGCCAGCGCCGATCGGACGGCCCGCGTCTGGAACGTCCAGTCTGGCGATCCGCGTGCGATCTTCGCCGGTGACACGGAATCGGTCACGAGCGCCGCCTTCAGCCCCGATTCGCGGACCGTCCTGACGACGAGCGACGACGGGACCGCTCGACTGTGGGACTCGACGATCGAACCGGAACTCGGCGTTCTCGCCCGACTTCCCGGTCCCGTCGTCAACGTTTCCCTGGATTCGCCGGGGCGCTTCCTCGTCGCCGGCGGTCCGGGCCGGGACGTCTTCGTCATCCGCCGCGACACGGGTCTCCGTGTCCGGAGGCTTCGTGAGACGGGACCGGTGACCGGCGTCGCGATCGACACACCCGGGGTCTTGGTCGCAACCGCCAGCGGCGATCACGTGACGCTCTGGCGGAGGGACTCCGACGCGCCGATCCGCGTCCTGCGGCAGACGGTCGCCCCGACGAGCCTCGCGATCAGTCCCGACCGCGGCACCATCGCGATCGGGAGCGGCGACGGATCGGTGCGCCTGGTGGACGTCCACGGGCATCTCCTGCGTCTCATGCGCAACGGATCCAGCGCTGTCCCGCGGGTTGCATTCAGCCCGGACGGTCTACGGCTCGTAGCGGCATCTCGGGACGGCAGCGCACGTATCTGGGCCGTAGGCACGGGTCGCCTCGAGCACGTGCTCCGCGGCCATCGTGACGCCGTCACCTCTGCGCGGTTTAGCCCGGACGGAACGCTCGTCGTCACCTCCAGCCGTGACCACGACGCACGGGTCTGGGAGGCGTCGACCGGTCGGGTCGTTCACGTTCTTCGCGGCCATTTCGGACAGGTGAGCGACGCGGGCTTCAGCCCCGACGGCGCGTGGATCGTCACCGCGGGGCCAGGCTCTGCCGGGCTTTGGCGAACCGCGACCGGTCAGCGCGTGCTCTTTCTGTATGGCCCTCGCCGTCCGCTGACGGGCGCGAGCTTCAGTCCCGACGGGTTGCGACTCCTGACGACGAGCCTCGACGGGACTCTGCGTGCCTACAGGTGCGAGGTCTGCGGGACGATCGACTCGCTCATGACGGCCGCACGCAGCCGCCTGGCGCGGATTGCGCGGGGATTGACGCCGGCACAGCGCGAGCGCTACCTGTCGGCCGACACAGCAGAGACGGGAGACGCCGGCCCCTAGACCAAGCGGTGCTCGGTCGCCCAGCGGGTCAGCTCCTGCCGAGCGGACCGATGAGCGCGTCCCGCTGCCTCGGGCAGGTGGACGTCGAGCAGCACCACGTCGGGATCCTGCTCCCTGATCACGGGCGCGGCGTCCGCGACGATCCCGGCCTCGCCGACGATCTCGACCCTGTCCCCGAGCTCCGCCCGCACGCCGCTGAGGAAGAGCTCGTGGTCGTCCACCAGGACGACGCGCGGCTTCACAACGGCCGCCTCGGCAGCCGCAGAGCCGACGCGGTAGAACGCGGGGTGTATGTCGCAGTAGCGCGCGAGGCCCCCGCAGACTCCGGCGAGCATCCAGTCCGAATGGCTGCGCTCCAGGCCTGGCGGCTGGCTGGTCGACTGTCTGGTCGGTCATCTGCCCAGGGGTCGCCCAAGCGAGCCCCGCCGGCTATCCGGAATGACCTGGTCCGACCCTGAGCGCCCCTCGTACTGCAGTGACAGGCTTAAGCCTGTCACTGCGTCAGCGCGCGGGCCAGTTCCTCGAACACGCCCACGTAGCGGTCGACCGCCTCGTCGGTGTGCTGCACGGACAGTGTCCACTCCTCCTCGCGGCCGGGGGTGGCGAAGATGCCGCGGTTCATGTTCCAGAGCCAGCTCAGCTCGGTCAGCTCGCCGTCCTGGTGGGCCTTGAACGTCTCGTAGTCGACCACGCGGACGGGTGAGAAGGTGACGCAGCCCTTGGCGCCGATCCCGACCGCGTAGCCCGGCAGCCGGTATTGCTCGACCACGGCGCCGCAGCCCTCGAGCAGCCGCTCGTTCAGGTGGTGCAGGTGCGCGTATGCCTCGGGCGTGAGCACCTCGTACAGGCTCGCCCGCGCCGCCGCCATCGTCAGCGGGTTGCCGTTGAAGGTGCCGACCTGGAAGACGCTGCCGTCCTCGACACAGGCCATGACCTCCTCGGTGCCGCCGATCGCCCCAGACGGCAGGCCGGCGCCGAGGGTCTTCGCGAGCGTCACGAGATCGGGGACGACGCCGAAGCGCTCGACCGCCCCGCCGGCGGCGACGGTCAGCCCCGTCTTGACCTCGTCGAAGATCAGGACGATGCCGTGCTTCGACGTCAGTTCGCGCACCGCCTCCAGGTAGCCGGGCTCGGGAAGCACGACGCCGAGATTCATCATCGCCGCCTCCATGATCAGGCAGGCCGGCAGCCGGCCCTCGGCTGCGAGCCGCTCGATCCGCCGCTCCATCGCGCCGGCGTCGTTGAACGGCACCGGGACGGTCCCCTCGACGACCACCTGCGGGATACCCGCGCCGTACGGGAGCGAGGCGAGGTCGTCGCGGTCGCCGATCCGGTCGTAGTCGACGCCGATCGAGACCATCACCGTGTCGTGGTGGCCGTGGTACGAGCCGAAGATCTTCAGCACGACGTCGCGGCCGGTGTGGGCACGGGCGATCCGGATCGCGTCCATCGTCGCCTCCGAGCCCGAGTTCGTGTACCGCCACCTCGGCAGCCGGAAGCGGCGGGCCAACTCCTCCGCCACCGCGATCCCGTCCTCGGTGGGCGCCGCGAAGTGCGTGCCCAGGGCCGCCCTCTCCGCCACGGCGCGGGTGATCACCGGATGCGCGTGCCCCTGCGTCATCGAGCCGAAGCCGTTGTGGAAGTCGAGGTACTCCGTGCCGTCGACGTCCCAGACCCGCTCGCCCTCGCCGTGCGTGAGGTAAATCGGCCACGGCTCGCGGACCTGGTACGACGACGCCACCCCGCCGGACAGCGTCCGCCGGGCGCGCTCGTACATCGCCTTCGACGCGCTCGTGCGCTCGTCGAGCCGCGCGCCCTCCCGCCGGGCCAGCTCGCGGATCCGGGCGCGGTCGATCTGGACGGGTGCATGGACGGCCATCTCTGCTCCTTCTCTCAGGCGGGTTGGGCGGTCGGGCGACGGCGACTCTGGACGATCACGTTCACGACCATCGCGATGATCCCGACGAAGAAGATCGCCGAGCCGATCACGTTCACCTGCGGCGGCGCCCCGACGCGGGCTGCGCCCCAGACGAAGAGCGGGAACGTGACTGTCGTGCCGGCGTTGAAGTTGGTGATCACGAAGTCGTCGACGGAGAGCGCGAAGATCAGCAGCGCCGCGGCGAGCACGGCGGGCGCGATCAGCGGCAGCGTCACCTTCCGGAACGTCGTCCACTCGTTGGCGCCCAGGTCCATCGCCGCCTCCTCCAGGTGGCGGTCGAAGCCGATCAGCCGCGCCTTCACGGTGACCACGACGTAGCTGATGCTGAACATGATGTGCGCGATCAGGATCGTGTCGAAGCCGAGCGGCACCGACATGCTCAGGAAGAGCGTCAGCAACGAGGCGCCGAGCACGATCTCCGGCGACGACATCGGTAGGAAGATGAGCAGGTTCGTCGTCCCACGGCCGCGAAACCCGTAGCGGACGAGCGCGAGCGCGATCAGGGTGCCGAGCGCGGTCGCGGCGATCGAGGTCAGCGCCGCCACCTCCAGCGAGACGACGATCGAGCTCCGCAGCCCCGGCACGGCGTCCCAGTGCCGCCAGTTGTCCAGCGTGAAGCCCTGCCACGTGTAGTTGAACCGGCCGTGCGGCGCGTTGAACGAGAAGAGGACGACGATCGCGATCGGGACGAGCAGGTAGGCGAAGACGAGCATCGCGTAGGCCGTCAACGCGTGGTGCCTGACGAAGCGCAGCGTCGCGGTCATCCGGTGAGCTTCTCCGTCCCCAGCACGCGCACGTAGACGGCCACGAGCACGAGGATCACCGCCATCAGCAGCAGCGACAGCGCAGCAGCCGACGGGTAGTCGGTCAGCGCGAGGAACTTCGACTGGATGACGTTGCCGATCATGTACTGCTTCGGCGTACC
>Ga0068856_100001752_pt1 | contig 22684 bp, 20 predicted proteins | sample KBSCornC62_FD_66595 | JGI IMG/M metagenome (GOLD analysis project Ga0068856, IMG submission 66595) | Corn rhizosphere microbial communities from Kellogg Biological Station, Michigan, USA - KBS Corn C6-2 | ecosystem: Host-associated > Plants > Roots > Rhizosphere > Soil ... | reverse complement strand
GACGTCGCCGCCGTAGAGCTTCGCGGTGACGTCCTTGCGCAGCGCCTTGACGGTCTCGCGGGCGAGGATGTTGGAGCCGACCGCCGCCTGGACCGGGACGTCGAAGAGCTGGCGCGGGATGGTCTTGCGCAGACGGCCGACCAGGCGCTTGCCCTGGTCGTAGGCGAAGTCGCGGAAGACGATGATCGAGAGCGCGTCGACCTTGTCGCCGGCGAGGAGGATGTCCACCTTGACCAGGTCGGAGACGCGGTTGCCGATCGGCTCATAATCCAGCGAGGCGTAACCGCGGGTGGAGGACTTCAGGAGGTCGAAGAAGTCGAGGACGATTTCGGCCAGCGGCAGGTCGTAGCGGATCTGCACCCGCTGCGGGCTGAGGAAGTGCATGTCGACGTGGGCACCGCGGCGCTGCTGGCAGAGCTCCATCACCGCCCCCACCTGCTCTTTCGGGCAGATGATCGTGGCCCGGATGTAGGGCTCTTCGATCGTCTCGATCGTGCCCGGGTCCGGCAGCTCGGTCGGGCTGTGGACCTCCTTGTGCTCGCCGTTGGTGAGGTTGACCTCGTAGCGGACATTCGGCGTGGTCGCCAGCAGGTCGAGGTCGTACTCGCGCTCCAGCCGCTCGCGCACGATCTCCATGTGCAGAAGTCCGAGGAAGCCGCAGCGGAAGCCGAAGCCGAGCGCCTCGGAGGTCTCCGGCTCCCAGGAGAGGGCGGCGTCGTTCAGCGATAGCTTCTCGAGCGCGTCGCGGAGGTCTTCGTAGCGGTCGGTGTCGATCGGGAAGAGGCCGCAGAAGACCATCGGCCGGACCTCGCGGTAGCCCTCCAGCGGTTCGCTCGCCTGGTTGCCCTGCGTGGTCAGGGTGTCACCGACCCGCAGCTTGGTCACGTCCTTAATCCCGGTGATCAGGTAGCCGACGTCGCCCGCGTCCATCCCCTCGACGCCGATCATCGTCGGGCGGAAGAAGCCGATGTCGTCGATGTCGGCTTCGGTGCCGTTCTGCATCGCCAGGATCCGGTCGCGCTTGCGAAAGGCGCCGTCGACCATCCGCACGTAGGCGATGACGCCGCGGTAGGGATCGAACTCGGAGTCGAAGATCAGGGCGCGGGTGGGCGCTTCTGCCTCGCCGCCGGGCGGCGGGATCCGCTCGACGATCGCCTCCAGCACCTCGAGCACCCCCTCCCCGGTCTTGGCCGAGATCCAGAGAGCTTCCTCGGGGTCGCCGCCGAGCAGGTCGGCGATCTCCTGGGCGACCCGCTCGGGCTCGGCGCCCGGCAGGTCTACCTTGTTGATCACCGGGATCAACTCGAGGCCGTTCTCGATCGCCAGGTAGGTGTTGGCGACGGTCTGCGCCTCCACCCCCTGGGCGGCGTCGACGACCAGCAGCGCCCCCTCGCAGGCGGCGAGGCTGCGCGAGACCTCGTAGGAGAAGTCGACGTGGCCGGGGGTGTCGATCAGGTGCAGGTGGTAGATCTCGCCGTTGCGCGCGGTGTACTCGACCCGCACCGCCTGCGCCTTGATCGTGATCCCGCGCTCGCGCTCGAGGTCCATCGAGTCGAGCAGCTGCGCCTGCATTTTCTTCGGGTCGACGGCGCCGGTGAGCTCGAGGATGCGGTCGGCCAGGGTCGACTTGCCGTGGTCGATGTGGGCGATGATCGAGAAGTTGCGGATGTGGTCCATGGCGCGGGGGCGGAGTATGGCGACTGAGATTGGTGGCGCGCGGGTCCTGTCGCCGCAGGGGACCCACCATCTCCTGAACTACCAGGAGATGGCCCCCCCTACGACGCCACCCGCGCGAGAAGCGTCGTCAGCTACACGCTGATGGACTCAGCGTTTTCGGCAGCTTGAAGACGACCGTTGGGGGCTTTTTCAAGATGACTTGGGCTCCGGCGTGGTCTAGCCACTTGGCGAGGGGTGGGTATGGGGGCTTCCCGGGTTCCAGGCGGTCGCGGGTGGCTATGGCGTAGTCGTAATCGCCTGCGGTCAGGAGCTGGAGGTATTGGTGGCAGGTGGTTGGGGCTTCGAAGCCGCCGTGGGGGCGCTTTAGGCCTAGGTACTGGACGTGGTTGCTGAGATCGGTGCCGTAAAGGGGGTACTGGCGGGTGCTGGTGGTGGCGATGCGGGCGTCGCTGATGTCGCGAGACCAGGCGAAGGCCGCGTTGAGGCCGGGGGTCGTGAAGGTGGGGTCCTTGTAGCGAGACTCCAAGTAGTGCCGCTGGACCGGGTAACCCACCACGACCGCGAGCATCACACCTGCTCCGAGCACCCAACCCCACCGGCCCGCATGAGTGCTCCCCACTTTTGTTCCGCGATGCGAGACAAAGGAGGGGAGCACCCTGCCCAGCGCCGTCGGGAGCAAAGCGAGGCCGAGGACGAGGGCCGGCACGAGGTAGCGGAGGCCGGATTCGAAGCCGCGAGGCATCCCGTCAGGGCCAGAAGCGGACGTGGGCGCGACGAGCCACGCGAGCGCCGTGGCCAGCCCCACCGCCCCCGTCACAGCCAAAACCCCCGCCGACGGGACGATTTCCGCTACCTGTAAGCGGTTTTCGTCCCGTCGGCGGAGAAACGGGACCGCTAGGGCTAGGAGGAGGCCTCCGAGCGCCGCGACGAGCAGGAGCGGCCAGAGGATCCATAGGCCTCCGTGGAGGCCTGAGAGGAACCAGTGGGACCAGACGCTGCTGTCGGTCACGTAGCTGAGAACGGAGTGGGCTTCTCGGCCGCCGAGGGCCTGCGCCGGAGCTGGGAGGTTGATCGGACCCAGGTGGTGAACCCAAGGGAGCGGGTTGCCGGTGTGGATGAGGTTGCGTAGGTACCAGTAACCGCCGCCGGCCGATGCGGCGAGGGAAGAGCAGAGGAGTGCTCGCAGGTGCTCCCCACGCGGAGCAGTAACCGCGAGGCCAAATACGAGAACCCCGGCCGGCAGCAAAAAGTTGAGCTTGGTCCCGGCTGCCAGGCCCGCGGCGAGGCCGACGACGAGATAAGGGCCGACGCCGGCAGCGCCCTCCTCCCTACCCAGCCTCTTTTCCGTCGGCCGCTCCGGGCCGGGTCTCCTTTCCGACCCGTCGCTCCCACCCCAGGCGTTCAGCGCGATCGCCACGCCGGCGAGCAGGAAGAAGATGCCGACGATGTCGTTCCTTGCCTCCCCCGCCTGGTCCGCAAGCGCCGGGACGCTCAGCGCGATCGCCCCGAGCGCCAGCGACCACGGCGCCATCCGGTACGGGCGGCCGATGCACCAGCAGGCCGCCAGGCAGCCGACGAACCAGCTGAGGTTCAGCAGCGGCGAGAGGATGTCGCGGCTGAAGGCCAGCATCCCGACCGCGTGGAAGATTTCGCCGTTGGCGGGGTAGAACCAGGCGAGGAACTGCGGGGCGATGAAGTGCAGATCCCACGTATTGCCGTTCTGGAAGAACCCGGCCGCGAAGGGGCCGTGGTACCAGGTGCTGTCGAAGCCGGTCATCCCCGTGCTCAGCCGCGTCTTCACGCCTCCCGCGAAGTGGACGACGGCCACCGCGGCAATCAGCAGCGCGATCAGGGTTACCCAGGCGCGCCCATCCCGCCGGAGAGAGGGGAGTCGGACCTTACTCAGCAGGTAGAGGTCCGACTCCCCTCTCTCCGGCGGGCGTGGCGCCAACTTCCAGCACCCCAGCCCGACTGCCGCGACCAGGAGCAGATACGGCACCGGATCGAAGGCCCCGAACGAGCCGAGCAACTCGGCCGGCCAGATCAGTAGCGCCGCCGCGATCACCGCGGACGCAAGGTTGGCCGGGGCCCCCTCGAACTGCGGCAGCAGCCACTGCCGCAGGGCCGCGCCCCCTAACGAGGCGAAGCCGCCTAGCAGCAGGATCTCCAGTACCCCCAACAGGTACCGCCCAGGCCCGAGCATGCGCCGCTACCGCCGCCGTATCAGGCGGGTCATCTGCTCGAGCTCCTCGACCCGCAGCAGCTTCGCCACCGCGACGTAGACCAGACCGCCCGCGCCGAGCCCGACGCTCAGGGAGACGATCTGCCCCCCGAGTCCGCGACCGAGGGCCTGGTCGAGGGCGTCCCAGACGAGCCAGCTCACCCCGGCGAGCGCCGCTGCGGCAATCGTGATCCGCAGGGCGGTCGAGGACAGTCGCCGTAGCTCCAGGCCGCCGAACTTGCGACGCAGGATCACCGCTTGGGCGACCACCGCCGTCGTCGTTCCGATGCCGGTGCCCGCGACGATGCCGCCGACGCCGAACGGCTTGTAGAGCACCAGCGCCGCCAGCGCCGAAACGACCAGGTCGATCGTCGCCAGCGCCGTCGCCTGCCACGGTCGCTGCAGGCTGAAGAAGGTCCGCGTCTGCAGCAGGTAGAGGCCGTTGGTCGGCAGCGAGAAGGCGAACCAGAAGAGCGCCGTCGCCACCACCGCGGTCTCAGCCGGGTCGAACTCGCCGCGCTGGTAGATCAGCCGGATCATCGGGTCGGAGAGGGCGAGGATCGCCGCCGCCGCCGGCACCAGGACGAAGAGGATCTGGCGCATCCCGTTCGCCATCGTCGCCCGCAGGTTGCCGATCTCCCCGGCGTTGGCGAAGCGCGCCAGGGTCGGGAACAGCACCGTCGCGATCGCGACCGAGAAGATCCCCTGCGGCAGCTGGTAGATGCGGAAGGCTTTGTCGATTGCCGCCGGCGCTTCGTTGGAGACGAGGCTGCCGAAGAAGCTGTTGATCAGGTTGTTGAAGTTGATCAGGCCGAGGCTGATGGTCACCGGCAGCATCAACACGAAAACCCGCCGCACCCCCGGGTGGCGCCAGTCGAAGCTGAAGCTGAACCGGTAGGGGGTGTGGCGCAGGTCCCAGGCCGGGATCAGCAGCTGCACCAGCGTCCCGACCAGGATCCCGATCGCGTAGGCGTAGATGCGGTCGCGGCCGTGGAAGAGCGGCTCGAGGACGACCAGCACGACGATGATCGTCACGTTCCAGAAGAACGGCGAGATCGCGAAGGCGCCGAAGCGGTCGTAGCTGTTGAGGATGCCGACGACGATGCCGCTGATCCCGAGCAGGATCAGGATCGGGAACAGCACCTGCGAGAGCGAGATCGTGAGGTCGAGGATCGGGCCTTCGAAGCCCGGCGCGAAGATCGGCATGATCACCGGCGCGAGGAGGACGAATAGGGCGGTCATCGCCCCCAGCACCATCGTCACCAGCAACAGCAGGGTCGAGGCGAGGCGGAAGGCCTCTTTGTAGGCCTTCTTGCCGAGCAGTTCGGTGAAGACGGGGACGAACGCCGGCTGCAGCGCCGCGTCAGCGAAGAGGGCGCGGATCAGGTTCGGTACCTGGAAGGCGATCGTGAAAGCCGAAACCGGCCCGTTGATCCCGTAGTAACCGGCGGCGACGACTTCCCGGGCGAGGCCGGCGATCCGCGAGGCGGCAGTGGCGATCGAGAAGAAGGCGGTCGAGCGCGCAATCCGCCCGCCCGAGCCCTCCCGCGGCGGCTCGCGGGTGAATTCCTCGCTCGGTTCGAAGGCCTCCGCCTCCCAGACCGCGAGGTCCGAGTTGATCGCCCGCTCGTCGGGGTCGGGGGTGTGAGGGGCCCTGGGGGTCTCCAAGCTAGGTGTCTATTCGGGTTCGGGAGGCGACCGAGAACGTCTCAATCGCTATAGTCAGCGGCCGCCCGAGACCCGGCAACCGCCGCGCAGGGCGTATGAACATGGCAAACATAGCCTCACAAAAGAAGCGGATACTGCGCAGCGAGCGCGAGCGCACCGAGAACCGGCTGCTGACCAGCACGGTCAAGACCCACCTCCGCCGGCTCGAAGCCGCGGTCGAGGGCGGCGACGCCGAGGCGATCGCGAGCGAGCACCGCGACTTGGTCTCGAAGGTTGACAAGGCCGTGCAGAAGGGCGCCCTTCACAAGAACACGGGCGCCCGCAAGAAGGCTCGCGCGGCGCGGATCGCCGCTGGCTCCAAAGCCGCCTAAGCAGCTCCTGCTGCGGCTTTCCGGAGCGCGATGGTGAGCGCGAGCTCGTCGCCGTAGTCGGCGCCGCCGCGGCACCAGAGCTCTAGGTCGGCCAGGGTCTCGGTCACCGCCCGCAGGTTCGCCAGGTCGGTGCCTCCGAGCCGTCGAACCAGCTGCTTCGCGGCGTAAGGGTGCATCTTCAGCGACGATTCGACCTGCTTGGGCGGGATTCCCTCCTCGAGCTGGGCGGCGGCGGCGCAAGCGCTGCGCAGCCGCGAGGCGAGCCCGTAGATCAGGCCGGTGACGTTCTCGCCCTGCCCGATCAGCCGCTCGCCGATCCGCAGCGCCGTCGCGGCATCGCCTTCCACCAGCGCGTCGGAAAGCGACCAGACGGCGGTCTCCGAGGTGTCCGCGACCATCTCCTGCAGGTCGGCGAGCGCGACCTCCCCCCCCTGCCCGGCCCAGAGCCCCAGCCGCTCCAGCTCGTTGTGCAGCCGCACCGGGTTCGAGCCCATCCGCTCGACCAGCATCCGCGCCGCCGCCGGGTCGAGGCGGAAGCCGAGCCGCTGCGCCTCGGCAACCAGCACGCGCGGCATCTCCCGTGCTTTCGGGACCTCGAACTCGTGGATCTCCCCCTGGGCGCTCTTGACCGCCTTCGCCAGCTTCGCCGCCGGCTTGTCGCGGCAGATCAGGACCAGGGTCAGGTCCGGCGGCAGCTCCCCCAGGGCCCCGAGCACGGGCTCGAGCTGCTTGTCGCGCCAGCGCTCGATCCCGTCGGCGAGCAGGTAGCGCCGCGTACCCATCAGCGACATCGCCGGGATCGCCGCCAGCAGCGCTTCGTGGTCGGGCATCCCCTTCCCCTCGCCGGGCTCGAAGACCTCCAGCGCCGCCGAGCCGCCCTCGCGTTCGGCGCGCGCCCGCAGCCGGGCGCGGGTTGCATCGATTTTCGCCGCGTCGGTGCCGGCGATCAGGTACAGCGGCTTCATCTCGGCGGCCATGCTGCGAGTCTAGATCTCGCTGCGGCTCGCCGGCTGCCTCTACTTGTCTTGTCTTTCGGCGAGCCCGTTGCCGTTGCCGGGCGGCTGTGGGGATTCAGGGGCCGTCGCGACGCCGGCCGGCGGCCCGGCCCCGGAGGACGCTTCGATTCCTCGTTCGCTTGCGTGTTCGGCCGCGGCCGCGGAGTCGGAATTGCCCGGCGCCGGAGCGGGTTCGGGTTTCGGGGCCGCGGCGATCGGTTCCGGCTTCGGGTCGGCAGACGGAGGCGGGGCGGCCGGAGTGGACGGTGCGGAGGCCTGCTGCTCAGGTGCAGCGATGGGAGCCGGGGTGGAGCCGCCCCCGTTCTCGGTCCCGGCTCCGCCGCCGGTCCCAGCCGGAGGCCCGGGCGTGGCGGCCGCAGCGGGAACGTCGACTTCCGCGGAGGCCAGATGAGATTCGGCATCGCCGCTCCCCGCGCCGGTCGTACCGTCGCGCGCCGGGCCAGACGCGCCGCCCGGGGCAGATCCGTCGCTCCCGTGCCCGGCCGGCGCCGGCCGGCCGGCGGTGAGAGCCACCGGCGCGGGCGCGGCCGAAAGGCGCCTGGCTTTGGCGACCGCCTGGCCGGCCGACGGTTCGTCGGGCAGCGGCGCGGGGGAAAGGATTTGGAAGCCAGGCTGGGCGAAGATCGCGACCAAGGCAAGACCGGCAGCCGCGGTCAGGCCGAGGAGCGCGAAGCTGATGCTGCGCATCCGTTCCGGCAGACCGGTCCCGGCGAAGCTCGGCAGCCGGAGCGAGGAGAGCAGCTTGCTGTGGAACGCGTGGCGCACTGTTCGTGCATCGGCATCCCCAGCCCCGCCGAGAGCGATTGGATCGATTTCCTCAAGTATCGATTCGGCTATCCGTCCACCCGAAACGAGCCGCCGCTGACGTCGATCACGACGTCTCCGTCCTCGTCGGTGCGCAGGGTCGGCACCCGGTGCCTCGCCAGGGTTGAGAGGGTGCCTCGGGTGGGATGGCCATAGGGGTTCCCCTCCCCCACCGAGATCACCGCGAGCTGCGGCCGGATCCGGTCCAGTAGAGGTCCGAGCCCGGCGTCATCGCTGCCGTGATGGGCGACCTTGAGGACGTCGACCGGACCGGGGTCCAGAGGGACGCTTTCCGCCTCGGCATCGGCGGTGAGGAGCATCGTGAAATCGTGCCACCGCGCCTCCATCACCAACGCCAGCTGATTGGGGTCTTCGCCGGGCATGGCTTCGGCCAGGAGGTCGCGGGGCGGCCAGAGCACCTGAAGCCGCAGGCCCCCTGAACCGATTTCGGCGCCCGCGGCCACACGCTCTGCTCCCACCCCTGCGCCGGCGGTCTCGGCCAGGGTCTGGCGGGTGAGCCGGCCGTAGATCAAGCGCCCGATCGGGACCTGGCCCAGCAGTTCCTCAACCCCCGCCGCGTGATCGGACTGATCGTGGGTGATCACCGCAGCGCCGAGGCCGCTGACGCCGGCATCCTCGAGCTTGCCGGCCAAGTCGTCGCCCGGCGGGCCGCCGTCGACCAGGACCGCAGGAGCGCCGGCGGGCTGGAAGAGGATGGCATCGCCCTGCCCGACGTCGATCACCTCGACCCGGAGGCCGTGGGGAGGCCGCCCCATCCCGCCGCTCCCCGCCAGCGCGAGCGCAAGCAGGATCAGTGCCGCCGCCCCTGCGACCAGCGGCCGCGGGGGCAGGCGAAGAGGAAGCCGGAACCGACGCAGATAGAGGGCCGTCACGGCCACCGCGGCCAAACCCAGATAGCTCGCCACGAGCCCGGCACCGCTGAGGTGGACCTTCACCTCGGCCCAGCCCGGGGCGGCGCACCAGGAGGCGACCTGGGCGATGTAGGCGAGGAGCAGGGCGTCGAGTGCGTTCAGCGGCGCCGACGGCACCCCCGGCACCTGTGCCAGCGCGGCGCTGCACATCCCCAGCCACATCGCCGGGGCCACCGCCGGCATCGCCAGCACGTTGGCGAAGAGGGTCGTCGTCGAGAGCGTTTCAAAGTGGAAGGCGATCAGAGGTGCGGTCGCCAGGGTCGCGGCGACTGTCACCGCCAGGCCCTCCGCGAGCGCCCGGCGCCATCGCCCCTCGCCGAGCCGTGCGGCGAACGCCCGGCGCAGCGGCGTCGCGAGCATAAGGATGCCCAGCACCGCGGCGAAGCTGAGCTGCCAGCCGACGTCGGCGGCGACGCCCGGGTCGACGGCAAGCGTGACCGCCGCCGCCAGGGCCAGCGCGTAGAGCCGGGAGGTGCGGCGACCTCCCAAGGTCGCCAGCACCCCCGCCGCGCCCATCACCGCCGCGCGCTGGATCGAAGGGCCCGCCCCCGCCACCGGAACGTAGACCGCAATCAGACCCAGCATCCAGAACAGCCGCTCGCGCAGCGGAATCCCGAACAGGCCGAGCACCGGCATCGCCAGCAGCGCCAAGAGCGTCACGTTCTCGCCGGAAACGGCCAAGAGGTGACTGAGGCCCGCGCGGCGGAAATCTTCCTTCGTCGTCTCGTCGATTCCTTGGTCCTCACCGAGGACGAAACCGCGCGCCAGCTCGGCCTCACGCGCCGGGATTCCGCGCCCCAGCCCCTCGGCCGCCCGCCGGCGGATCTCGCCGCTGTGGGCCAGGGCCAGCGCGACGACGAGCGCGATGCCGGCGAGAACGGGCAGCGAGGGCCGCGGCGAGCGCACCGAGCTGCCTACGGCTGCAGGCGTTCCCGCAGCGCCGCCATCGTCGCCGGGCCGATCCCCGGCACCTGGTCGAGCTGGTCGACCGAGGAGAGGCCGCCGTGTTCGTCGCGGAACTTGACGATGTCGCCTGCCGTGACCGGCCCGATCCCGTCGATCTCTTCCAGCTGCGCGGCCGTCGCGGTGCCGAGGCTGATCGGTCCTTCCTCTCCGGCCGAGGCGGCTGCGGTCGCGACGCCCGCAGCCAGGCGCGCGGGGACCACCACCTGCTGCCCGTCGGCGAGCCGCGCCGCCAGGTTCACGACTTCCAGCTCGGCGCTCCCGGTCGGCCCCCCGGCCCGCTGCACCGCATCGTTGACGCGGCTGCCGGCCGGCAGCCGGTAGACGCCGGGGCGCCGTACGGCGCCGGTGACGTCGACGACGAGGTCGCCACTCTGGCCGCTGATCGAGAAACTCCCTCCCTTCGAGCTCCCGGTGCCAGCCGCGGCGAAAGAAGCATCGGTGCTGCCCTCCCCGCGGATTGCCCGGGCACCGACCAGGAGCAGCGCCACTGCGATCGCGGCGTAGACGACTACCTGGCTGCGGCTGACCTCCGGCATCGCCGCCGATGCTGCACGACCCCAGCGCACGCATGGCGCGCAGAAACACAAAATTCAGAAACAGCTCTGCTACGGAGGTGTGGAGAGCAAGCAGGGCAAGGACGCAGGGAGGAACGGGTGCTCTGCACACGACCGACCGAGGACGCCGCCATGCGCCGCTCTCCGCGCCTCAGAACTCGTCGTCTTCGTCGTAGCCGGCTACCTCGGCCAATTGGTCGCTGTAGAGCTCGGCGGCGGCGACCGGCGGCGACTGGATCGAGACGCAGGCGAGCTCTTCCTCGCCCTCGTTGCCGATCGAGTGCTCGGTGGCCGGCGGGACCAGGATCAGGTCACCCTCGCCGACCTCCTGGGTATCGCCGGCGACCGACATCGTGCCGCGGCCGCGGACGACGACGTAGGCCTGCTCGGCCTCGTCAGAGGAGCGCAGCGCCTGCCTCGCTCCGCCCGGCACCGTCAGCCAGGTGACGGAGAGGTTGCGCGAACCGAGTTCGCCGGCGTCCATGAGGACGTGCGCCCGCAACCGGTGCCATTCCACGACGGCTGCGTCTTCGAGTCTCCTGACCAGCATTCGGCGGCTTTCTAGCAGACGGGGAAGGGCCGGTGGAGGTCCCTACCGCACCACCAGGTTGACCAGCTTGCCCGGAACTACAATCTCCTTGACTATTTGCTGGCCGTCTATATGACGGGCGACCTTCTCGCTCTCGCGCGCCATCTGCAGCAGCTCGTCCCTGGAGGATTCCGCCGGCGCTTCGATCCGGTCGCGCAGCTTGCCGTTGACCTGGACGACCAGGGTGACGGTGTCGCTGGCGAGCAGGGAGGGGTCGGCTTCGGGCCAGGGCTGCTCCCAGACCCGTTGCCCGGTCAGCCGCTCGTAGATCTCGCTGCCGAGGTGCGGCGCGAAGGGGAAGATCAGCGAGGCCGCGGTGGCGGTGGCGAAGCGCACCGCCGACCCTCCCTCGGTCGTCCCGTAGAGGTCGTCCTTGAGCCGGTAGGCCTCGTTGACCAGCTCCATCACCGCCGAGATCACGGTGTTGAACTGGAAGCCACGCTGGAAGTCGCACGTCGCCTTGTCAACCGCCCAGTGGGCCTTGCCGAGCAGCTCGCGCGCCTCGGCTCCGGCCTGGGGGTCGGGCGGACCCGTCTCGGTCCGGGTCCCGACCTCCTCGCAGAGCCGCCAGAGGCGAGAGAGGAAGCGGTTGACGCCCTCGACGCCCTCGTCGGTCCAGTCGCCGCCGCGCTCGGGCGGACCCATGAAGCAGACGTAGGTGCGGGCGGTGTCGGCGCCGTAGCGCTCGACGTAGTCGCCGGGGCTGACCGTGTTGCCCTTCGACTTCGACATCTTCGCGCCGTCGCGGGTGATCATCCCCTGGGTGAAGAGGTTGGCGAAGGGCTCCTGGAAGCCGACCTGGCCGAGGTCGGCCAGCGCCTTGGTGAAGAAGCGCGCGTACATCAGGTGCAGGATCGCGTGCTCGACCCCGCCGATGTACTGGTCGACCGGCATCCAGTGGTCGACCGCGCCGCGCTCCCATGCAGCGTCCTTGTTCGCAGCGTCTAGGTAGCGGAGGAAGTACCAGGAGGAGTCGACGAAGGTGTCCATCGTGTCGGTCTCGCGGCGGGCGGCGGCCCCGCAGCGCGGGCACTCGGTCGCGACCCAGTCCTCGGCCGCCGCCAGCGGGCTCTTGCCCTGCGGCGCGTAGTCCTCGATCTCCGGCAACTCGACCGGTAGCTGCTCGGCGGGCACCGGGACGATCCCGCATTCCTCGCAGTACACGACCGGGATCGGCGCGCCCCAGTAGCGCTGGCGTGAGACCAGCCAGTCGCGCAGGCGGTAGTTGACGGCGGGCTTGCCCCGCCTCTCGGACTCCAGCCAGGCGACGATCTCGTCGTAGGCCTCGCGGTTGTGCTTGCCGTCGAAGCGGCCGGAGCCGGTCATCTCGCCGTCGCCGGGGTAGGGCAGGCCATGATCGTCGCGCGCAATCTCCGGGTCCTCACCTTCGATAACCCGCTTCACCGGCAGATCGAACTTCCGGGCGAATTCGTAGTCGCGGCTGTCGTGGCCGGGGACGGCCATGATCGCGCCGGTCCCGTACTCCATCAGAACGTAGTCGGCGACGTATATCGGGATCTGCTCGCCGTTGACGGGGTTGACGACGCTGCGCCCGAGCGGAACGCCGGTCTTCTCGCGGTCCTCTGCCCCACGCTCCTCGGCCGACTCGCGGCCGACCCGGTTGACGTACTCGCGCACCTCCTCGGCGGCGGGCGTGCCGGCGACCAGGCGCTCGAGATCAGGGTGCTCGGGCGCGAGGACGAAGAAGGTGGCGCCGAAGAGCGTGTCGGGACGGGTGGTGAAAACCGGGAAGTCGAGGTCGAGGTCAGGGCAGCGGAAGACGACTTCGGCTCCCTCGGAGCGGCCGATCCAGTTGCGCTGCATCGTGATCACATGCTCGGGCCAGGAATCGAGCGCCTCGAAGTCCTCCAGCAGGCGATCGGCGTAGTCGGTGATGCGGAAGAACCACTGCTCGAGGCTTTTCTGGATCACCTCGGTGCCGCAGCGCTCGCAGCGGCCGTCGACGACCTGCTCGTTGGCCAGCACCGTCGCGTCCTTCGGGCACCACTGCACCGGCGCCTCGGTCCGATAGGCGAGCCCGCGCTCAAAAAGTTGCAGGAAGATCCACTGGGTCCAGCAGTAGTACTCGGGCGTGTGGGTGGCGAGTTCGCGGCTCCAGTCGATCGAGATGCCCCACTCGCGGAACTGGCGGCGGAAGGACTCGATCGAGCGCTCGGTCGCTGCCCGCGGCGGCTCGCCGGTTTTGATCGCGTTGTTCTCCGCCGGCAGGCCGAAGGAGTCGTAGCCCATCGGGTGGATCACCTCGAAGCCGTGGCGGCGACGGAAGTGGGCGATCGCGTCGCCCACCGCGTAGCACTTGAGGTGGCCGACGTGGGGCTCGCCGGACGGGTAGGGCAGCATCTCAAGTACATAGGACTTCGACTTCGAATCGTCATAGCCGGCCTGCCCGGGGTTGGGGACCTCCCAGGTCTTCTCCTCAGCCCAGACCTGCTGCCACTTGCGCTCGATCGCCTTCGGGTCGTAACCGGCCATTGAGCGGCGATCTTACGCGGGAGGAACGAACCGGTCGTGCCCGGCGCTCAGAAGGTGAAGGGGTGTTCGACCGGCGAGAGGCTCTGGAGGATGTGGGGCCAGACGTAGACCTCGATCGTCGCCGCCAGGATCAGGGTCGGGATCGCCAGAACGACGGTGACGAGGGTGGCGGCGAGCAGCTGGTTCCACTCGCCGCGGCGGCTGGCGAGCAGCCAGGCCGCGAGCGGCAGGAAGAGCGCGGTCAGCTCCGGCAGCGCGTGCGGGAGGACGCTGAGGATCAGGTCGAAACGGGAGATTTTGAGCTGGTGGGCGATCGTCGAGCCCTGGAAGCCGAGGTAGAGCGCCTGCGTCGAGAGCGAGAACAGGGTGACGGCGCAGACGAAGAGGATCGCCAGCTCCCCTGCCTTGACGTGGAGCCAGCGGGAGATGCCACTGCGCTGCGCGGCGGCGATCGGCATCGAGGCGCCGGCAATGAACCCCGCGACGCAGGCGGTGCCGTGCAGCGCCAGCACCAGCGAGTTGCGCCAGAGGATCGGCAGCAGGTCGTTTGGCTCGGAAAGTTCGGTGAAGCCGGGAAGGTGGATCGGGGTCAGGTCCGGGGTGAGGAGTCCGGAGACGACCCAAACCGCCGCCAGCAGGGTCAGCGCGATGCTCAGGCTGAGCGCCGCCCATCCTCCCAGGACCCGCCACGGGTGCCGGCTCCAGACGTCGAGGGTCTCGCGGGTGTCCCGCATCCCGTGCGAGAACACATGCTGGTTGGCCGCACTCATCGCCTAGAGCATCGGCAACTGGGCGCGAGCGTTTGAGTCAGGCGCCGCCGAGCTCCCGCTCGAGCTTTTCGGCCAGCTCGGCCAGCCGCGGCAGCTTCACGCCCAGGCCTCTGGCGATGCGGCGGACGTTGCCCCAGGTCGGATTGATCCGGCCGGACTCGATGTGGGAGATCCAGGTCGGATGGATCTCCGCCTTTTCTCCGAGGGCTTCCTGACTCAGCCGAGCCTCATGGCGGAGCTGGCGGATCGCCCTCCCGAGACCTATCTGGGGGTCTTCTCGGCGCGGCATCTAGCGGAGGGAATTGGCCTGCTCCTGCCAGGTCCATAGAGTTGAAGTCAAGTCGCTGCGAGAACACCGCGCTATGCGTATTTCGGTATCCCGGATTTCGCCGACTTGCAGGCGACCACAGGGTCCGAAGCCAAGCCGGTAAGGCGGATGAGGCTGGTACGCGGAAGCGGCTAGGGCCGCGCCGAGGAAGCTCGCCGGGACTGCAGCGCTAGCCGCAGCGGTGGTGGACAGGCGAGAGTGAAGTTCCTCGGCATCGAGCTGAAGAGATTAGCGAATCTCTTCGTCCGGTCCAGGTGACTCGAGCGCCGAGTCGGCACCTGAACCAAGAAGGCGCACGAAGGGCCGGCCGCGCTTGGAGACCTGGACTTCGGTGCCCTGGGCGGCCTGCTCCATGTAGTAGCCGAAGTGGTTGCGGAACTGATGCGCGCCGACGGTTTCGACGGCCGGCGCAGTTTCGACTTGGGAAGTGGAGCTGAGGGGGATCGAACCCCTGACCTTTCGGATGCCATCCGAACGCTCTGCCAGCTGAGCTACAGCCCCTTGGAACTCGTAATCGACCGCCCAGTTTAGCGATGCCCGCTGGTTGTTTCTCGCCTCGGCGACGCGGAGGTATATAGCCGCGCGACCATCAAAGAGCTCAGCTGGAACCAGGTAGCAGCTGTCGTTATCCCCGCAATAGACAGCAACGAGGTCGACTTCGCTTGCGGCATATTTCGAGTTGACATAGCCACGGGTGGGTGAGTGGTAAGAGGAGTAGAGCCGGACTCGGATCACCCCGTCTCTGCAGTTGGCCCACTTGCATTGGACGCGATAAAGGGCGCCGCGAATATCCAAGACCAGGTCATACCGAGCATGCTCGGTCAACGGCTTGAGCACGTCTAGTTCGAGCTTCGCGGCTTCAGCCGCTATCGCCAGCTCGGCGACGTTTCCTTTGTGATTTGGATTGTGCTCCATCGTCTGTCGGACTATACGTTTCCTATCGGACATAAAAAAAGAGCCGCTCTTTATGCTGCCCTCTGTTCCGGCCCGGGCTCCTCGTCGACGTCGAGGATCAGGTTGTCGGGGGCGGTGTGGCGGACCTTGAAATCGAGGGTGGAGAGCTCTTCGAGTTCGCTCAGCAGGTCGGTCGGCTCGTCGAGCCGCATCGAGAAGGTGGCGCGGCCCTCGGAGAAGCGGTCGACCTTGATCTCCGAGGCGCCGATCTGGCCGACGGCGTCCTCGAAGCCGACCAGCTGGGAGAAGTCGCCGAGTGGGCCGATCTCGAGCTTGACCTCGCCCTTGTAGAGGCCCTCCTCGCCTGGGGCGGCGTGCTCGGGCGCCTGAGCCTCGGACTCCGCCCGCAACGCCGGTTCCATCTCGGTCAGCTCCTTCACCTTCTTGCTCACCTCGACCGCCTCGCGCAGGGCTTTCATCCGGATCCGGGTCGCCTGGCCGCGCGCCTGCGCTTCCACTTCCTCCAGCCGCGAGGTGATCGCGTCGAGCGAGGCGATGCTGCGGTCGTGGCACGCGTTCGCCTCGCGCAGGCGTTCGTTCAGGGCGCGAATCTCCCGCTCCCGCTCGAGCACCATCCCGGTCAGCGAGGTGGTCTCACCTTCGAGCTCGGCGAGCGCATCCCGCCGCCGGTCGGCCGTCAGCTCCAGGCCCAGTATCCGCGCATCCCGCATCGAGATCGCGTCCTCGACTTCGGCGCGGCGGTACCCGAGGAACCCCCTCCTGAAACCCATGGACCGGGAACCTAAGCGGCCGGTCGGACGTTATTCATGTGGCGGGTAAATGTTGCCGGTGAATGTTGCCGGAGCTATGCGCTGGCGGCGGAGGGAGCTTCGGGAGCGTCGAAATCGACCTCCAGCCGCGGCGCCTCGTGCCAGAGGTCCTCGAGCGCGTAGCGCTGCCGCCCCTCCGGCGTGAAGACGTGGAGGACGCAGTCGAGGTAGTCGAGGATCGTCCAGCCGGCGTCGCCACCGCCGTCGACCCCGCCTGGCAGCAGGCCGGTCTCTCGCTTCACCCGCAGTCGCACCTCGTCGATTATCGCCTTCGCCTGGCGCTCGCTGCGGGCGGTGCAGATCGCCAGGAAGTCCGTGTAGGCGACCAGCTCGCGCATGTCGAGCACCACCACTTCCTCGGCTTTTTTGGAGTCGGCGATCCCGGCGAGCTGCCGCGCCAGACCCTCCGACTGCATCTCGTTCACCTGTAGATCCCCCTCTCGGCGATGAACTCGGCAACCGCGTCCGGGACGAGGTAGCGCAGCGGCCGTCCTTGCTTGGCCCGCTCGCGCACCGCCGAAGAGGAGACGCCGAACTGGGGCATCTCCAGCATCGTCGCCCGGCCCTCGCAGCCGAGGCTGCGCATCGTCTCGGCGACGTCGGCGTCGGAGACGCCTGCCCGGCGCGCCACCGCGAGGCTCGCCAGCTCGACCACCCGCTCGGGGTTGCGCCAGCTCTCGAGGCCCACGGCAGCGTCCGCACCCATCACGAACACCAGCTCCCTGTCGCCCCGTTCCTCTGCAAGTGCCTGCAAGGTCTCATACGTGTAGGACGGCCCTTCCCGCTCCACCTCCGAACCGGAAACGGAGAAGGTGTCGTCGGCGGCCGCGGCGAGCCGGGTCATCTCCATCCGCGCCTCCTTGCCGGGATCGCCGGCGATCCGCTTGTGCGGCGCCTCGCCGGTCGGGACGAGGATGACCTCCGCCAGGCCGAGCTGCCAGGCCGCCTCCTGGGCAAGCGCGAGATGGCCGAGGTGCGGAGGGTTGAAGGCAGACCCCAGCACGCCGATCGCGCCGCCGCCAGCGCTACTCACGCACCTGGCCGCTGCCGTGGGCGACGTACTTGAAGGTCGTCAGCTCGCGCATCCCGATCGGCCCGCGGGCGTGCAGCTTCTGGGTCGAGTTGCCGATCTCGGCTCCCATCCCGTACTCGAAGCCGTCGGTGAACCGGGTCGAGGCGTTGACGTAGACCGCGGCCGCGTCGACGCCGGCGATGAACGCCTCGGCGGCGGCCTCGTCGGCGGTGACGATCGCCTCCGAGTGGCCGGTGCCGTGGCGGTTGACGTGCTCAATCGCGTCCTCGACGGAATCGACGACGGCGACCGCCATCTTCAGGCCAAGGTACTCGCTGTCCCAGTCCTCGTCGGTCACGGGCCCCACCTCGACCTCGCCGGCGGCGGTACGGGCGCGATCGTCGCCGACCAGCTCGACGCCGGCGGCGGCAAGGTCGCCGAGGATCGCCGGCGCCAGGCGCTCGGCGGCAGCGGCGTCGATCAGCAGCGTCTCCGCCGCGTTGCAGACCCCGGGACGCTGCACCTTGGCGTTGACGGCGATCCGGCGCGCCATCTCGAGATCGGCTTCGGCGTGGACGTAGACGTGGCAGTTGCCCGCCGCCGCGTACATCACCGGCACAGTCGCCACCGCCTTGATCGCCGCCTTCAGGCCTTCGCCACCGCGCGGGATCAGCAGGTCGACGAGGCCCTCCTGTGTCGCCAGCTCGGCCAGCTCCTCGTGGCCGCCGCCGCCGAGCGAGAGCACGGCGTCCTCCGGCAGCCCCGCCTCCGCCAGCGCCTCGCGGACGATTCCCGCCAGCGCCGCGTTGGACCGTTCGGCGTAGGAGCTGCCGCGGAGGACGATCGCGTTGCCGCTCTTGATCGTCAGCGCCGCGCAGTCGATCGTCACGTTCGGCCGCGCCTCGTAGACGACGGCGACGACCCCCAGCGGCACCCGCAGCTTGCGTAGGTCGATGCCGCTGGCCAAGGTTTTCCGCTCCAGCTCCTCGCCGACCGGGTCCTCGAGGTCCCGCACGATCCGCACCCCCTCGGCCATCGCCGCCACCCGGTCAGGGGTGAGGCGCAGCCGGTCGCGCAGAGCGTCGGCCAGGCCGGCTGCGCGCTCGTCGGCGAGGTCGCCCGCGTTGGCCTCGAGGATCGCGTCGGATCGCTCCTCGAGCAGGCGCGCCGCCGCCTCCAGGGCGGCGTTCTTGGCCTCGGTCGAGGCGGTCGCCAGCGAGCGCGCGGCGCGCTTGGCCGCAGCGCAGCTGTCGGTGACGGTGGTCTCCCTAACTGCCATGAAGGTTAAGGGTAGCTTGGGCGGGTCGAGACCACGATCGGCGAGTTAACCGTCCTATGGCGAGGCTGACTCGCCGATGGCTCAGAGCAGGACGAAGCGGTCGCGGTGGACGACCTCATCGGCGGCGTGCGGCAACAGCTTGCGCACCTGGTCGCTCTTCATCCCGATCACCCGCTGCAGCTCGCGGGCGGAGTAGTCGCTGATCCCCCTGCCGATCGTCTCGCCGTCGCCGGCGACGTCGACCGCGTCGCCGGCTTCGAAGCTCCCCTCGACGGCGGCGATCCCGACCGGGAGCAGGCTGGAGCCGCGCTCGCGCAGGACCCGCGCCGCGCCGGCGTCGACGATCAGCCTCCCCCGCGCCGGCTTCGCGTACTTGAGCCAGAGCTTGAAGCTCGAGGTTTTGCCGCCCCCCGGAGCAAAGCGCGTTCCGCAGGGGTCGCCCCCGGCCGCCGTGCTCAAGGTCCCGGGCTCCGTCCCGTTGCAGATCACCGCCGGGATCCCCGCCTCGCTCGCCATCTCAGCCGCCGCCACCTTGCTACGCATGCCACCGGAGCCGAAAACCGAAGTCCGGTCGCCGATCGCCAGCCCCTGCAGCTGTGAGAAGTCGGTGACTTCGGCGACGAGCTCGGCATCGGGCTCAGTGCGGGGATCGCCGGAGAGCAGCCCGTCGACGTTGGTCAGCAGCACCAGCAGGCGCGCGTCGAGCAGCAGCGCCACCTGGGCGGCGAGAAAATCGTTGTCGCCGAAGCTGATCTCGTCGGTGGCGGTGGTGTCGTTCTCGTTTACCACCGGCACCACCCCCCACTCGATCAACCGCCGCAGGGTCCGGCGCGCGTTCAGATAGTTGGTACGGGCGGCGATGTCGGCGGCGGTGAGGAGAACCTGGGCCGCCCGCGCCCCCCCTTCGGCCAGCCGGCCCTCATAGGCGCGGAAGAGGTCGCCTTGGCCGACAGCGGAGGCCGCCTGCAGCTCGTCCATCGCTTTCGGGCGCTCGGAGAGCTCCAGCAGCCGCATCCCCCGTGCGATCGCGCCCGAGGTGACCATCACCACCCGCTCGCCCTCCCGCTCAAGCTCGCACACCTGCGCGCAGACGGAATCGAGCACGTCGCTGCGCAGCTCGCCGTCATCGGCGGCGACGATCGACGAGCCGAGCTTGACTACCAGGGTCATGGCGGGAAAGTAGCCGAGACCGAAGACGAGCCCACTAGCTCGCCGGACCGCAACGGATCTAGGTGACGGTGCCCACCGCCCTTGTGAAAGGGTGCGGGCTACCAGTCAAAGCCCCGATGAGCACCGCCGAGTTGAGTCTATCCGCATACGACACCGATCGGTGCAACATTTAAGTTCGGGGGTCAGGGCAAGTTCAGCTGGCGGCCCTCGGCGGGCCTAGCTAGACGTGCAGCTCGAACTCGTGCTCGCCGATCCGCACGTCGTCGCCTGATCGGAAGCCGGCGCGGTCGAGGGCGGCGATCACGCCGATCTCCTTCAGCCGTTGCTCGAGGTAGGCGAGCGCTTCCTCGTTTTTGGTGTCGTGGCGTTCGAACAGCACCTCGACGCCACGACCGAGGACGCGGAAGCCGCCGTCCTCCTCCCGCTCGATCCAATAACCCCCCTCACCGGCTGGGCGGTAAACACGGTGCTCGGCCTCGAATTCGTCCTCGCCCCCCTCCGCGGTGACGGCGGCGACCGGGACGACCTCGGGCAGCTCGGCGAGGATGCGACGACGCAGTTCGTCCAGTCCCTCGCCGGTTGCCGACGAGACGGCGATCACGCCGAGCGCCTTTCCCCCGAGCCGCCCCTCCCACTCCGCCACCACCGCCTCGACCTGCTCGGTGGGCAGCAGGTCGCGCTTGCTCAAGACCGCCAGCTCGGGCAGGCGCCCGAGTCCGGCACCATGCGCGGCCAGCTCGCCCCGCACGGTCTCGTAGTTGGCAACCGGGTCCCCCTCGCTCGGCGCCACGTCCACCAGGTGGACGAGCATCGCGCAGCGCTCGACGTGGGCGAGGAACTCATGGCCGAGGCCGGCGCCCGCGGCGGCGCCTTCGATCAGGCCGGGGATGTCGGCTACGACCGCCTGCCGGTCCTCGCCTTCGATCGTTCCGAGGACGGGCGAGATCGTCGTGAAGGGGTAGTCGGCCACCTTCGGCGCCGCCCGCGTCAGCCGGCCCAGCAGCGAGGACTTGCCCGCGTTGGGCAGCCCAACCAGGCCGACGTCGGCCAACAGTTTCAGCTGCAGCTCGATCCAGTCGGCCTCGCCGGAGCTGCCTTTCTCGGCGAACCGCGGCGCCTGCCGGGTCGAGGTAGTGAAGCGCCGGTTCCCGTGCCCCCCGCGCCCGCCGTGAGCAACGATCGCCCGCTGTCCGGGCGTCACCAGGTCGATCAGGCTGCCGTCGACGGCGTTGGCCTGGGTGCCCGGCGGCACCGGGATCTCCCGGTCCTCCCCACGTCCGCCCTGACGGTTCGACCCTTCCCCGTGCCGCCCCCGCTGCGCCCGGAAGTGCTTGCTCCCCTTCAGTGCCCCCAGGTCCCGCTTCGAGGCGTCGCAGACCAGCACGACGTCGCCGCCGTGCCCCCCGTCGCCGCCGTCAGGACCGCCGCGCGGCACATGCGCCTCGCGCCTGAAGCTGATCGAGCCGTTGCCACCGGCCCCGCCCTCAACCCAGATTTTCGCCTTGTCGTACATCAGCAGCTGAGATTAGAGACGGTCCTCGCCGGTCGGCCACTGTCGAGGAGGGACTGGTACCCCTCTCCCGAAGGCTCCAGAGACCCCGCAGGAACCCTCGGCGACGCTTCAGCTGCGCGACGGTCTTCGGGAGAGGGGTACCAGTCCCCTCTCCACCGCCTAACCGTCGGCCAGGACGCTGATCGTGCGGCCCTTGCGAGCGGGCTTGAAATCGACCGTCCCTGCCCTAGTCGCGAAGATCGTGTGGTCGCGGCCGAGGCCGGTGCCCTCGCCGGGCCAGAAGCGGGTGCCGCGCTGGCGGACGATGATCTCGCCGCCGGTCACTTTCTGGCCGGCGAAGACCTTGACCCCGAGCATGTTGGGGTTGGATTCGCGGCCGTTGCGGCTGGAGCCGAGGCCTTTCTTGTGCGCCATTAGCTTTTGCCCCCTTTGAGCGTGGTGACCTCGAGCCGGGTCAGCTCGGAGCGGTGACCGGCGCGGCGACGGTAGCCCTTCTTCGCCTTGTATTTGAAGACTTTGACCTTCGGTCCGCGCAGATGCTCGGCGACTTTGGCCTCGACTTTGACTTTGCCGAGGTTCTTCTCGCCGGCGAGGACGTCGTCACCGCGGAAAAGCACCGGGCGCAGGGCGATTTTGTCGCCCTCCTTGGCGTCGAGACGGTCGACTAGGAGGGACGTGCCTTCCTCGACTTTGTACTGCTTGCCGCCGGTTTCGACTATCGCGTAGGTGCTCATCAGTCTTTCTCGCTGCCTTGTTTGGCGCGCGAACGCCCTCGGCCACCACGGCGGCCGCGACTGCGTTTGCGCGAAGAGGCGCCGGATTCTAGCTCGGAGCCGTTTTCGCCGCTCCCTTCGGACCCGTTCGGCGAATCGCCGCCCAGCAGCGAGGCAATCGCCGCCGAGCGCTCTACCTCGTCGATCCGCACCATCTTGCGCTCGCCGACGAACCGGCCACCGCCGGTGACGCTGACGATGTAGGAGTCGATCCGGGCGATCGCGTCGTCGGCGTTGTACATGTGCGGCTCGTCGATATCGACCAGGACCTCCTCGCCGACCTTGAACGGCAAGGCCCGCTCCTCGATTTCCCCGCGACTGCCCTGCTCGACGACCCGGAAGGTCTCGATCGGCAGCGCCTCGCCGCCCTCGAAGTGGAACCGCTTGCCGGTCTCCTCCTCGAGCTCGGCCAGGCCGCTGTCCTCGGCGGTCAGCTCGTGGGCGACTTTCGGGTTCACCCGGATCAGGAAGGCCTCGTCGCCGGCGTTTTCGGCGGCGATGTCGCGCATCTTCCGCAACCCCTCCAGCGCCACCGTCTCGGCGGAGAGGACCACTCCCTCCCCGGCGCAGGTCGTGCACGGCTCGGTGAGGATCTCCCGCACCCCGTCAGTGACGTTCTGCCGGGTCATCTCGACCAGGCCCAGCGGGGAGACCTCGACCACGTAGCTCTTCGACTTGTCGGCGTCGAGCGCTTTGCGCATCGTCTTCAGGACCTTGTCGCGGTTGCTGGCCCGGGCCATGTCGATGAAGTCGATGACGATGATGCCGCCGATGTCGCGCAGCCGCAGCTGCCGCACCGCCTCCTCGGCCGCCTCGGTGTTGAC
>Ga0068856_100001748_pt1 | contig 22698 bp, 14 predicted proteins | sample KBSCornC62_FD_66595 | JGI IMG/M metagenome (GOLD analysis project Ga0068856, IMG submission 66595) | Corn rhizosphere microbial communities from Kellogg Biological Station, Michigan, USA - KBS Corn C6-2 | ecosystem: Host-associated > Plants > Roots > Rhizosphere > Soil ... | reverse complement strand
GCGCTGTTGGCCCTCACCTACAAAGTTTCTGTCGGAGGTCACATCGTGGAGTTGCCGGCCGAGCGCTACGTCGCCGGTGCCCTCGCCGGCGAGAGTAGTGTGTTTCGCAACGAAGAAGCGCTAAAGGCAATGGCCGTTGCGGCACGAACCTACGCAGCGCGATTGAAGGGCCGCCACGCTTCGGAGGGTTACGATTTCTGCGACACAACGCATTGCCAGCGGCTCGATCTGGACGCAATAAACCAACGCATGAGGGAGGCCGCGGCGGCGACGGAAGGCGAACTGCTGTGGTACGAAGGCAAACTGGCGTTTTCCGTGTATTCGCGCAATTGCGGTGGCCGCACCGAAGTGTGGCCGGATTTTTCGGCTCCTTATTTACGCGTGCAGAAAGATCCGTATTGCAAACCGGACGAATGGACGTGGACGGCCACGCCGCGCCAGTTGATCCTGGCCTTGAAGTCAGCGGGTCTCAGCGTGCCCGAAGATTTAACCAGCGTGAGTGTCTTGCAACGCACCGCATCGGGCCGCGCCAAGACATTGGCGCTGGTCGGCAAGACGCGATCGGTCCCGATTGCGGCCGGCTCATTTCGTTTCGCTATCGGGCGCGCTTTGGGATGGAACACTCTGCGCAGCGAGCGGTACGAAGTGCAGGGTTTGCATTTTCGAGGAAAAGGACAAGGCCACGGAGTCGGGCTGTGCCAAAACGGCACGGATGCGATGGCCGGGGAAGGGAAGACCTATCGCGAAATTCTCGCGTTCTACTATCCCGGTACGAAAGTTTCCCGCAGCGGTGCCGGTATCCAATGGACCCGGTTTGGCGGCGAAGGAGTGACGTTATGGACGGTGCGTCCCGAGCGTGACCGGAAAGTGCTTGCGCGTGCGGAGGACATTCGCCGAAGCCTGGAGCGGCGATTTAGCTGGCAGCCCTCAGGCGATTGGCAGATTTATATCTATCCCGACGTGGAAACGTTTCGCAACGCCACCGGCGAGCCAGGCTGGGTAGCGGCGCGCAGCAGCGGTTTGCGTATCGACATGCAGGCGCGCGCCGGATTGCGGCATGAAATGCTGCATGGAATGGTGGAAAGCCGCGCGGCGCCCGGCCTGCCGCTCTGGTTCCGTGAAGGGTTGGTGGAGTGGCTCGACAATCCCGCCGGCACTGCGACGAAGGTACAAGAAGACGATGTGGGCATTCAACAGCGGCAGGATCGTGAGCGTGCACAGCAGGCGTACACAGATGCCAAAGCGCGGGTGGCTGGGCTGATCGATCGCTACGGCGAGACTGCAGTACTGGGCTGGCTCTCTCGCGGCTTGCCGGCCGATGTCAAGAACTCGAGCGCGAGCAACGCTGCTACGAACAGCAGGTAACCGGCTCCGCTGCGGAGTACGAAGCTGGTGGCCTCGGCGCTGAATCCGGATACCTTCGGTATCCAATCGAGGAGTTTTAATGGAACCCATACGGCCAGCAAAAGTAGCGCGCTGGCCGCCAGCCAATATGGCCAACGGCGGAAAGGCCGCGGTGTTTTCGAGACCAAATGAGCCGCAACCGGCAGTGCCAGAGCGGGAACCACGATCCAGCGCAGAATCCAGATGAGCGCGTGATAACAATCAAGCACGCGCGCCGGCGACACTGGCTTGCGCAATGTCAGGGTCAGCCAGGAGCCGATCACAAATGCGCTATGGTCAAAAGCGTTGTAGCAGTACGAGAGCAGCATGTAAAAGAACACGACAACGATGGCCAGGGCGAAAAGCCATGGAAGGCTATGTAACGCCGTGCGCGCAGCCGTCGCAAAATTGGCTTTGGGCATCTGCGCAAAAAATGCCAGCGCTGTTGCGTGCAGCCACAGAGCGCCCAAGCCGAAAAGAAGAAGTACGGCGGTGCTTCCGGCCAGATGGAGGCCATTCCCCTCCGCCATGCCAAGCCAGCCATACCCAAGCCAGAGCAGCAGCGCATTTCCGATCAAGTGAGCTATGCCGAGCGCGGCGTGCGAGCGTGTCATCGTACTTCGAGCGTCCTCGCTTCGGTGGTGGCCTGGTAGTCCGGCTGATACATCGGCTGCACTCTCGCCGGGCTCACATGGAAGAGGCCCGGATTGACAATTTTTAATAGATAGAAATACTGCTGCTGCTGGTTTGCGAAATGCGTTTGGAAAATCGCCATCCGGTTATCATGCAGCTCGCGCCGCGTAAACCAATAGCGCCACCACGGCGGCCGGTTCCGGATTTCGTACAGATTGTCCTTCTCGATGAACTCCGCGCCGGCCGGAATCGGATCTTCCATCATCAAGTAGTTCCAATCGGAGCCGGTGACGGTCAGCCGCACGGCGAGCGTGTCGCCGTGCGAGACCGCGCCATCCAGCGGAACAAGGTTGTAAACAATCCGGCCGTGCGTGTCTGATGGAACAAGGCGGTAGTAGTCGCGCAGGATATTGAGCGAAACACTCGCCTGCTTCTCCATACGCGCTTGATTGGAGTAGTGAGTGGCCGCAATAGAATAATAGAGCCGTCCCCGACCGTTCGCCGCGATCTGAATTCGATTAAGCCCGGATTGCAGCTTGCTTTCGTCGAGAACAATTTCCGGGGAGGCGAGCGTCGCCGCGGGCTGGCCGTTCACCGTTACCGTGGCGGACAAATCGGGATGCAGTTCGTTGGTGGCCTTCAGATAATCGACCAGACCGTAAATGACCATGGCAGTCTGTTTTGTCGAACTCCACCAGTAGCCTTGATTGCGATGATTCACGAGCCAAAGAGCGGCCTTCGGCAGCAGCGCGCTATCGGGCTGCTGCCGTGTCAACAGCCTCAGAGCGTAGGCGGTGGCTTCCGGTGTGATGTCAGCCGAGAAGTCGAGCATCTCGTCACGTTCGGCAGGCCATGATGCTTCTTCACCGTTCTCGCGCGCTGTCGTGATGAGTCGGAGTGCCAGTTCGGAGGCGCGCGAGTCTTTAACACTGTCAAATGCCAAGCCCAGAATTGCCGTTCCGTAGGAAGAAAGTGAGGCGCGCTCGCCATAGCTGCGATCGAGCGCCGCTCTATCGACGCGGCCTGCTATCGCGAGAGCGTAGGCCAAGTATGCGCGTAAATCGGGCGCCAGATTTTTTTCCTGATCGAGAGCTTTCTTGATCCAAGCCGTGCCTCTATCGACGGCTTCCGGTTTCACGGCGACGCCATCGGCGCGCGCTTCCGAGAGCCCAACGACGACGTAAGCCGCCATGAAGGGATGGCTTTCGTCGCTCTGCCACCAGCCCCAGCCGCCGTCTTCATGCTGGAACGTATATAGGCGCTCGAGCCCCGCCTGGATCTTTTCCTTGAGCGAATTCTCGTCGACCCGTTCTTTAAGATTCAGCTCGCGCATGGCTTTGTTCACCATGAGATCGGGCAGAAAACTTGACATGGTCTGCTCCACGCAGCCGTACGGAAACGAAGTCAAGAAATCGAGAGCGCTGAAGATGCTGCCGGCAATCGAAGTCGATAGCCGTATCGATAAAGACCGTGAACCGGATACCGCATCCGATGGAAACGTGAAATCGAGCGCGGTAGATGCCGTGTTCGCGAGCGTTCCGCCTTTGCTCTGGCGTATAGGAACTCCGGGAGGATTGATCGGCAGATCCGTTTCCATCGCGTCCGATTCTTCGTCCGTCAATGCTTCCGCGGTGACTTTGGCATGACGCACCATTTGCGCTTTCACACGCCAGTCGACTTTCGCTTCACCGCGGCTGGCAATCTCGACTTCTTGCGTCATCGCGCCGGAAGTGATGTCGAGACCTTCGACACGAACGGAGACGCGCGCCTTTTTCGCGGCTGGCAGATAATTGTGCACCAAACCGGAAATCACGACTTCGTCGCCCTGCACAAAGAATCGGGGAACAGCTAATCGCACGATCAGATTCTTTCGGACGACGGTTTTTAAAACGGCGCCGCCATAGCGTGCGTCGGGTGTCACACCGCGCGCCGTCGCTCGCCACATTGTGAGCGAATCCGGGAACGATACTTTTACGTTCGCGTGCCCGGCGCGGTCGGTCGTGAGATCAGCGGCCCAGAACGCTGTATCGGGAAAGGCTTTGCGCACCTTAGGTCTCACCAGGCGTTCCGGCTTGAGTTGCGCGAGTTGAGAAGGACGGCGCAGCGCCGCCAGACGCATGCGGCGCGTACCAGCCTCGCCGTTGAAATAATAGGTCAGGGAATTGTCGGTATAGACGCTGTTGTAATTGCGGCCATAAAAGTAATCAAGAATATTGGGTGTGTAATCGGGGCGGATTGCGTAGATTGCCTCATCGACGACACTCAGGCTCAAATCCGCATTGGCGGCCGGCTGGTCGGTCGTTGTCGTCGCGTCGATTGCATAGGTAGCGGTTTCGCCGGGCAGATACTGTGGTTTGTCGGTCGTGAGTTTAAGATTCAGCTTGTGATCGTCGGGCGGAACTTTGATTCTCTTTTCGCCCTGATAGATTTCTCCGCCGCGCAGAAACTGTGCGCTGATGAAGAACCCGGGCTGGTCGTCCGCCGAAACCGTGTAATCGAATTCGGCAGTTGCTCCGGAGGAGCGCAGCAGCTTGGCAGTTCGCAGATCGCGCCCTTCCACGCTCACCCAGATGGGCGTATTCGCCTTGCCGGTCACCAAAAGAATTTTCGCGCTTTCTCCGGGGCGGTAGCTTTTTTTATCCGGAACGATTTGTATCGTGCGCTGCTCACCCGAATACCAGTTGTTTCCACCGCCCGATACCCAAATGAACGTTGAATCTTCGACACTGCGGCTCTCCGCGCTCGGAGCGCTGACACGTACGCGATAGGAGCCGCCCTGCGCAGGAATTTGCAGTTCCGCGGTCGCGGCGCCGTCCGCGCCCGTTGTCGCGTCCGCCCGGCTTACGATGCGCCCGGTGGAGCGATTGCGGAAATTATAAGAAGCCAGTTCCAAATGAGCCGCGGAAGACAATGGATGATTGTCGTAATCGCGGGTTTCAATGCGGAAGCGTGCGGTAGTGGAAGGAGAGAAGAAGTAATTTGTCGGCGCCACATTGACCACGAATGATCCATAGGTAGCGATCAGCCAGCCGTTTCCCGAGATCTCGCGGCCGGCGGCGTCGGTAACACCGGCTTCAATGCGGTAACGATAGTCGATCTTGTTATTGGAGACGGTGGTCGGAATCGTGACAGTGAGTTTGCCATCGGAATCGAGGCTGCCTTCTTCCTGCGCGATCTGCTCGCCGGATTCATCGTCGAAGGCATTGCCGCCTTCCGATTCGCTCGAATCGTCGTCGTCGTCATACCAAAAAGGAAACCAGTAGCGAGTGCGATAGATGGAATATTTCACTTTGCCGCCATTGACCGGCTCGCCGAAGTAGTAGCGGGCGTCAATCGTGGCGGAGACGGATTCGCCTTCGAGAACTCGCGGCTTGGCGGGCGTGACACGAACTTCGTATTCCGGTTTCTTGTATTCCTGCACTTCGAAATTGCCGCCGCCGACGATACCATCGCCGGCATGAATTTGGATGTAATAGCTGCCGAGCCCAGCGTCGCGCGGTAAAGAAAATTCGTCGTGCAGGATGCCGTTCGAATTCGTGATAAGTGTTTTTTGATAGACCGAATTTCCGTCGGGGCCGGTAATTTCGGCGGAAAAATTTTGCGCCGAAGCCACATCATATCCGGTCGATGACTGGAGACGCAGAATTCCGCGAAAATGCATGGTGTCGCCGGGCCGATAAACGGGCCGATCCGTGTAGACGTAACCCGTCCAATTGCGATTTAGAGACGAGAAACTCCATTCGCCGAGATTGCTCACCGCAAGGTCGGCGCCGCTCGCCGCGACAACGCGCAGGCCCATCGTCGGTTCAGCGGGCATGGCCAATTGAGCGAGTCCCTCGCCATCGGTTTCGACTCGGACCGGCTTACCATCGCGCGTCACGGAGGAAATAGCAGCGTGAGCGACGGGCTCACCGGTCTCACGATTTGCAAGCCAGGCAAGAATATGGCTGCGGCTGATTTTTGTAACCAGCGCGGTATCCGAAACGAGAACGATTGTATAAGCGCGCAGAGCGCCGTTGACCGCCTCGACTAAAAAGACGCCTTTCTCGCGGACGGGAATGGGAACTTCCGTCGATTTCCAACTTACTTTCGCGCCCAACGGCTGAACGAATGACAGCACGAGCTGCTGGGAATTCAAAAGCGGAGCAGCGGCGTAGTAGGTTGCCCGCGCGGCAGCCGAACCCGAGTTGGGCGTCTTCGGAAACCACTGCGCGAAATGGGCGCTTGGGGACTCGGTGAACTGCCCGCGCAAATTGAGACGAATCTGGCGGCGCACACTGCGCTTCCAGGCGTGAATGCTTTCAAGCAGAGTGCGTTTACTGGTGGAACGCGGGTAGCGGCCGCCGAACGAGTGCGGATCCTCGATCTGAGTGAAGAACTGCAGAGCATCTTTTACGCGGTACACGCGAATCTGGACCGAATCGATTTGTGTGGCGGAAAGCATGATCGAGGGCCGATCGTGCGATCCGAAAGTGCGATTGCTCGAAAGAGAGAAATACGGCTGGGCTTCGTTCTGGCAGGTGAGCGGCGCGGCCACGGTCAAGGCCAGGACCACGCGCACAAAGGAGGGCAACTTGGCCGTCATGAAATGGGCTTCAAGATGTTCCAGCGAAACACGCCGAGAAAAGATGGATTCGCCTCTCTAGGTTGCCATCTTGGATCGGGAAAGTGCAAGAGTTGATCCAGAGAAAGGCGGCGAATTTCGCCGGCCGCCGCCCCGTCCGGGCCGGTGTCGTAGACAACGTAAGTGATTTGGCTGCGCTCAATCTGGCTGTCCCCTACGAAAATCATAGTGTGGAAGCGCATGTGCTCGACTGGCTGTCGAAAGAAAAGCAGGTCGCCGGGCCGGGCGCGCCGGACGTCGCGGCTGACGCGAAAGGTGTTGAAGCGCGCCAATGTTTCCGCATCAGCAAACTGCGCAAAAACGCCATTGGTGAGATCGGCGGGTTTAAAGGCGCCTGGACGAATGCGGAATAAGGAGGCGCCGAGGGGCGTGTGCGGGTAGTTGTATTTGCGAACGGGCTCGATAGCCGGGACGAATGGAAGCCGCAGCCTATCGGACCAACCCGCGCCGTGCGCCCGTAAAGCTTCGCGATAGGCATAGCGGACGAGCGCGGCACAATCAACGATCTCTGACGGACGCTCGGCTAGGGGAGTGAAATATTCCACCTCCGCCAGAAAAGTGAACCAGCGGCGGAAAGCTTCCCGGTCAGCTTGCTCGTCGAGGCGCAGGAAATCGGGCGTGCCGTCAGAGGCTGAGTCCTGGGCGGGCGGGAGCGCGTGCAGGGCGGCGACCAACGCGAAAATGACCAAGCCGCGTTTCACTTCTTTCGAGAAGATCGCATGTGAAACAATTGCACGACAGTGGCAGCAGCGTCAAATCGCACATTGTCATTACCGTCGTCCATCATCGCAGCGACCGGTTCAAGTAACGAGCGCTCCCGTCGTTCCGCGATAGCGCTGGCGACCGCCGCGCGAACCTGCCAACTTTTATCGAAGCGGGATTCGATCAGCGCATCGGCGCTTTTAGGATCCGGGTCGTGGGCTAATCTTTCCGCAGCAAGCACGCGCACCGCCGCTGCGTTATCTGTTGTGATGGTCTTCCAAGCTTCGTAGCCCATGCCACCGAACGGCACGAATCCGATACCTGCCTGAAAAGCGAGTTTCTCCAGTTCCGTGCGATTGCGCAAACGATCGAGCTGCGATTGAACCAAACCGGGGCTGCCCTTGCGTTCGCCCACGAGAATGGCATAGTAGACATCAAATGCGATGGGATCTTTGAGTTGGTAAAGGGCGTTAGCGGCAGCGATGACGACCTTGACGTCCTTGTCGTCGAGCGCCCGCCGCAACTTCGCGCGGGCCGACGTGGCGCCCAGGCGGCCAAGCGCCGCGGCGGCTTCCACACGGACATACGCGTTGTCGTCTTGGAGTGCTTTTTCGACGCGTTTCAGGGCCCGCTGGGACGCGCGCAGCAGGCCGAGGGCATGTACCGCCTTCGCTCGTTTGGAAGCATCCTTGTTATCCAGGCCCTTGTCGAGAATGTTCCAGGCACGATGTACCGCCTCCTGCGGAGACTTCGGAGTAGCCATCGAAGGACTTTCGAGAGCAACGAGAAGTAAAAGAGCGATCATGGCCGCTCTCATTCTCGCAAGGCGCGAGCTATTCCGGCCGACGTTTTGCTTTCCCGACCGGTAGGGCGCGCGTCATTGCCCATAAAGAAACACAAAATGTCAAGACAAATAGCCAAATGCTGGCAGGCTCCGGAACCGGCAGAATAGGCGGTGGCTGCGGGTTCAGCGGCGGTGGTGCGGTGAACGTGGGAGACGGCTGGTGCGGAATCGGCCGCGGGATCACAGGAAAAATCGGATCTAGGGCTGGCGCCGGCGGTAGCGCCGATTGTTCGAGGAGCGGAATCGCTTCAACTGCGTTCGGGAGTACGGGCGCAAGTCGCGGCGCAGTTTCAATCACCGCACCAAGCGGGGGCGCCTGGGCCAGTTCCAATTTGGACAACATCTCGGGCCGGATCGGGGGCATCGATAGCAGGGCCGCTGCCGGGTCCTGGGGAGCTACCGGAAGCTGCGGTGTATAGGACAAACGGTTTCCGCAACGGGTCCTGGCGAACGCGACGCCATCCGTCAGCAGATATTCACCTTTGTGAATGCGTAATTTATTGCGCGTCCAATAGATCTGATTCTTAATTCGATAAGAGGCGTATTGAAAGCGATCGTCGGTGAGTTGGACAACGTGCGCCGATTTCAAATTGAAGCTTGCGTAGTGCGCACGAACAACGGCATCGGTTTGGTTTGCATAGTGCAATTCGGCAGGGGAGTATGCCCCTCCTGCTATGACGGAATATGGATAGTTTGGGCGCAAGGATCGAATCAGTGGGGAAACCTTTGCCGTTGCCGGTGTGGTCTGGCTGGCGAGCGAGCCAGGGGTGGCAAGCTTTCGAACCGCAACCGTCAAAGACAAAGCGGCGATGAACGCGCACAATGCGATAACCAGGAACCTGCGAATCTTCATTTCTTTTTCCAGGCACCGGTCGAAAGCCGCAAGCGGGCGCCTACAGGGCTTATCGGCTTAGACGACTCATTCAGGAGCGGCCAAGTGCGTATTACGCCTAGTTCTCGCTATGAAATTTGTGTTGATTGGTAGTAGGCCAGACGATTTCTGGGAGGTAATGTGTGGGCTGGGCTTAGGACAGATCTATTTCTTTCAGCTTTATCAGAATCGAGTCCAGATCCAGGGCGCCGTTGTAACGAATACCGTTCATGAACAGACCCGGCGTTCCGTAGACTCCGTTTGCGACGCCGCGCCGAAAGTCCTCGCGCACTTTGTCTTCATACTTGTGCTCTTTAAGTTCAGTACGAAATCGCTGAGAGTCGAGTGCAAGATGTTCGCAATACTTATAAATGTCCCTGGTGCGAAGTGCGTCCTGATGCTCGAATAACAGGTCATGCATTTCCCAAAAGCGGCCTTGTGCAGCCGCCGCTTCGGCGGCTTCTGCGGCCATTTCGGCGTGGGGGTGAATCCCGGATAAGGGATAGTGCCTGAAGACCAGGCGGACATCGGCGCCGAATTTCGTGTGAAGCTGGCGAATGGTTTGGAAGAGACTGCCGCACGCCGGGCACTCGTAGTCGCCATACTCGACTAGCGTGTAGTGGGCATGAGGAGGACCCTCGACGTGGTCGTCCGGTTGGATCGGCAACAGAAGGTGCGAATTGTTTGCGGAATCGGGCGCCATTATTACAGGATGCAAGCCGGTGGTAAGAGGTCGCTCGAAAGCTGCTATTGATCGGCTATCGATCCGTCCTGGAACCGGTAATAGCCGCGGTCAATCGGTTTGTACGGATGTTTCGTGGCCACGCTTTCGTTGAGGGTGACACCTAGACCCGGCTTGGAAGGTAAATCCGCATAGCCGTCCTTGACTGTTATGATGTTTCCGTCAAACAAATCTATCCTCCACTGCTCCCGATTGGCGGTCGATTCCTGGATGACGCTGTTGGGTGTCGTGGCGTCGACGTGTAGCGATGCCAGAGTACTTACCTGGCTTTGCGGATTGTGCGGCGCCATGGCAATGCGGTAGGTCTCAGCGACGGCGCCGATCTTTTTCAATTCCAAAATTCCGCCAGCATGGCAGACGTCAGGCTGAACGTAATCGACCAGATGGCGAGAGCAGATATCGGCGAATCCGTACTTGGTGAACAGACGCTCACCGGTGGCCAGCGGGACTTTGGTCTTCTGGCGCAGCAGCGCTAATTCGCCGAGATCTTCCAATTGCGTCGGCTCTTCGACAAAGAAGGGATGGAATTCCTCCACGCCGGTGCAGAAATCGACTGCCATGGGCGTGGTCAACCGGCCATGGGCATCGATGCAGATATCGAAGTCGTCGCCAACGGCCTTTCGCAGCGCCTCCACAGTGCGGATGGCAGCTTGCACGGCGTGATTGGGCCGAATCAGATCGTGTTCAGCGCTCGGGAGAGCGGATTTTGCGGCGGTGTAGCCCGCCTCTTTGGCGCGCAGAAAGCCTTCGGGAGTTCCCGCGACATCGAGATACAGGCGAATCCGCTCGCGAGCGGCTCCGCCCAGAAGCTTATAAATCGGTACCTTGAGCGCCTGGCCGAGAATATCCCAAAGGGCGATCTCGATGGCGCTGATAGCGGAATTCAGAATGGGTCCGCCCCGCCAACGCGGGTTGCGGAACATGCTCTGCCATAGGTATTCGATGTCGGCCGGATTTTTTCCGGCGAGTAGACGTTCGTTGTCCATGATGGCCTGCGCAATGGTGGCTTCCTTGCTGGTAACCGATCCCTCACCCAAGCCCACCAAGCCTTGATTCGTATAGACCTTACAAAATACCCAGTTCACGCTGCCTGCGTTGACTACAAATGTCTTGAAGTTTTGAATTTTCAGATTAAGGGGTCTAGCCTGTGCGGCCAGCATCCTTGCTCCCAACAACCCCGTGATGAAGTGCCGCCGACCTATGCTCATTGAGAAAACTGATGATTCTCCCAAGCTTACGAGGCCCGGCGAGAATTAGCAATTGCGAGAATATCGCTGTCGCCGATGCATTAGCAATGCAGCGACAATCCTTGTGTCATACCGTATAGAGCATGGATGATCCGCGAATGCGCTGGCGAGCCATCTTTAGGGATGTGCACTTTTGGGTTCCATTTATTGTTCTGCTAGTGGGATTGGCGCTGCTGCGCCTGGTCGCATGAAGCACTCGCGGCAGAGAACGCTTCATCGGCTTGGGATCTTCTGCGGAGTAGCTGCGGCGCTCTGGCTCGCTGGGGCGGAGGCGCCTACGAAGCTCGTTACCGTTTCCGTCTCACCGTTAGTGATCTCTTTCATGATGGTCTTCGGCGCCTTCATTTCACGCTGGAGCCTGCCGGCCGTTATTCGCGGCACGTCGGATACATTCGCCGATGCGCGTCAAGTGCCTCACCTGGTTGTGTGGGGCGTAATGGCGGGCTGTTTGTGGGCGGTTGGAAATACGCTGACGATATTCGCCGTTAAAGACATTGGCTTGAGTCTAGCCTTTCCGCTGTGGAACTCCAACAGTCTTGTAGGAATCTTGTGGGGAACGCTGTTGTTCAAGGAATTGCATAGAGCAGGCTGGCTTCGAAAGGCCGGTGTGGTGGGCGGCGCAATGGTCATCTTTACCGGTGCGGCGCTGCTATCGTCGGCATCCACTTCCGAGGCGGTGCATGGCGATCCCTATCGTGGGATCGCGGCAGCCCTAGGCGCAGGACTGATGTTCGGCTCGATGTACATCCCGTATCGGAAGGCCTATATCACCGGCATGAATCCGCTCACGTTTCTAACGTTCTTCACCTTTGGCGAGATGACGACAGTCGCTTTGCTAGCTATTGTGTTTCTCGGCGGTCCCGCGGCGCTTTGGCGGGAACTGGTTGCCAATCGCGCGATTCTATTCTGGCCTGCATTGGGCGGGTTTATGTGGGTTGTGGGCGACTTGTTCCAAAACTACGCGACGAAGTACGTGGGGATCAGCCGCGGCATTCCTCTGTCGAATACGAATCAGCTATGGGGGCTACTCTGGGCCATTTTTGTTTTTCGAGAGCTGCATGGGTTGACGGGAAACGTCTACGTGGAAGTCATCGGCGGCTCGGCTCTGATGGCGGCGGGCGCCGTGGCGATCGCTTCTTCGTCGGCATCGGAGAACGAATATTCGAGCTGGCAGGAAGCAGCGCAACGGGAAGTAAACCTTTACGGAATCGATCCCAACTATGTAGTGGCGCGCATGGCGGGACATGAACTCAAGTCGCACCGTGGCACTAGGACACCGACAGACTGGCTTTTCGTCGCTGGCGCGGTCTTCATATTCTCGGCGCTCGGAGCAATGGCGCGGGTACCGGAAATGGAAATCGGAATGGGATGGCTGGCGACGCTCAGCTTGGCGATGCTGGTCGTTTTAGTCGCCGGCGGAGTTGCGTTGTGGCGAATTACGAAGTTCAGCTAACAACACGCGCGGCTTGCGCGGGACCTACAATGGCGCGCATGCCGGCGGAAATGATCTCCTGGGCGCGTAAACCATCGCGGTGGGTCGCCGGGAAAGGCGCGCCCGATGTGCAGCAATCGATAAAAGCAGCCAACTCCGCTTTGTAAGCGGCGCCGAAACGGTCAATGAACTCCGGCAGTGGGCGGCCATAATCGCGCGCTGGAAATGTTCGATAAGCCAGCGGGTCCTTGCTATCCCGCCGGCCGTATGCCACGACGGTAACCTCAAAAGGCTTTTGATCGAAGGTGCCGATTTGAATTTGACCCTTTTCGCCAAAGATGCGGGTTTCTACCCGATAGCCAGAGACGTGATTGCGGCTGACTTGTACTTGCGCGACAAGATCTTCGTCAAACCAAAGATATAGAAGCGCATCGTCGAAATCCTCCTGACACGTCGTGTGCGCGTGGCTGTAAATGCGAGAGCCGATGGCCAGTGCGTGCGAAGGAACACGGCTTGTGAGCCACAGAATTTCATCGACATTGTGCACCGACATATCGGACAAGATCCCGCCGCTCTGATATCCGTTAGGCGCGGGATTCGAGTCTTCGAGCGCCGAGTAAATTTTGAACACGCGCCCAATGGCGCCGCTTTCCATGAGTTGCTTCGCATAGACCAGTGCAGCGTCGTAACGGCGTTGGAAGGCGAGCATAACGGAGTGCGGGTGATCGCGATCCAGCTCGGCGGCGAATTCCCGGTCCGCTTCGAGAGTTCCTGTCAACGGCTTTTCCAGCAGAACGCGATGGCCGGCGGCGATCAATCGTGCGGCATGTTCGCGGTGATTATTCGTTGGCGTAACGATCACCGTCGCGTTACAAACACCGGCATCGGCCAATTCGTCGATGGTGGCAAAGACGGGAACATGAATTCCAATCTCATCGCAAAAACGGTGCGCGCGACCGGTCTCGAGATCGGCGATTCCGGCAAGCTCGCAGGTCTGCGTGTCGCGCGCGAGTTCATGCAGATGAAGAGCATGGACGCTTCCCATGCGTCCCAGTCCGGCAAGGGCGATTTTTAAAGGTTTGGTCATAGGTCGCAAGGTACAGTCCAAAATGGATAGTGTACGCATGCCCTACAAAAACATCGATAACTATGGAGTAATTGGAGACCTTCACACGGCGGCGCTGGTGGGAATCGACGGCTCGATCGATTGGTGCTGCCTGCCGCGCTTCGATTCGCCTAGCATGTTCGGCGCGATTCTCGATGACAAAAAAGGTGGGGCATTCCGGATCTGGTCCACGGCGGAGGGCCGCACGAAACAGATGTACCTGCCGGATACAAACGTACTGGTCACGCGTTTTCTGAGCACGGACGGAGTGGGGGAGGTAGCCGATTTCATGCCGTGGCACGATAGCTCGCACGGCGCGCAGGCGATTGTACGTATCGTGCGCTGCGTGCGAGGATCGGTTCCTTTTTGCCTGGAGTGCGCGCCGGCCTTCGACTACGCCCGGCAATTGCACGAACTCAGGATCGACAAGACAGGCGCCTGCTTCACTGCACGGGAAGCAACTTTGGTTCTCAGAGGCACCGTCCCGTTTGAGCGCGGTGACAACAATGAAGCGCGAGCTGATTTCGTCTTGCACGAAAACGAGACGCAAAGCTTCGTTATCGAATTGGCAGGCAACGGTGGGCACAAAACGCCACCCGATATTGCGGCGTATGCCGAGCAGGTATTTCAAGAAACCATCGACAAATGGCGGAAATGGTCTTCGCGGTGCTCGTATACCGGACGGTGGAGGGAGATGGTCATGCGCTCGGCACTGGCTCTGAAATTACTTATCTACGAACCGACCGGAGCGATTGTCGCCGCTCCTACGTGCGGATTACCGGAAGGGATAGGCGGGGTGCGGAACTGGGACTATCGCTACACCTGGATTCGCGACGCGGCCTTTACGATCTATGGGCTGCTGGAGTTGAACTACTTCGACGAAGCCGCGCGATTCATGGAATGGCTGCAGAATCGCACGGCTGAAGACCAGGAGACCGGCCCGCTACAGGTGATGTATCGGGTAGACGGTTCATCCGATTTGAAGGAATTTACGCTCGATCATCTGAATGGCTTCAAAGGGTCGAGGCCAGTCCGCATTGGTAACAGCGCAAGCGGCCAGTTGCAACTGGATATTTATGGCGAGCTGATCGATTCGATCTATTTGTACAACAAACATGTCGAGCCGATCTCCTACGATTTCTGGAATTATCTGCGGAAGATCGGAGACTGGGTATGCGACAACTGGCAGCGGCCGGATAACAGCATTTGGGAAGTTCGCAAATCGCCCGAGCAGTTCACGTACTCGAAGATGCAGTGTTGGGTAGCTTTGGACCGTTTGATGAGAATTGCGATGAAGCGGAATCTACCCACCGATCTCGAGCGGCTGCGGAAGGAGAGCCAAAAGATATTTGAAACTGTGATGCAGAAAGGCTGGAACGGAAAAAGTTTCGTTCGGGTTCTGGGCGGAAACAGCATCGACGCGACCTGCCTTCTATTCCCGCTGATGAAGTTTGTAGCGCCCAGCGATGCCCGCATGACCGCGACGTTGGAGTGCGTTTTGGAAGAGTTGGTTTCCGACAGTCTCGTCTATCGCTACCGGACGCACGGCTCGGCTACCGACGGTTTGCCGGGAGCGGAAGGGACGTTCAGCGCCTGCACGTTCTGGCTGGTGGAGGTGCTTTCGCGCATAGGCCGGCTGCACGATGCCCGCCTGATTTTCGAAAAGATGCTGAGCTATTCCAATCATCTTGGGCTGTATGCCGAGGAGGTGGGACCGACCGGCGAGGCGCTTGGCAATTTTCCGCAGGCTTTCACGCATCTGGGGCTGATCAGCGCGGCGCTCGATCTCGAAAAGAACCTCAACCTTCATCGGCATCCGTGATTTGCTATCCCTGTAACATGCGTACTTTGCGGTTGGCGAGTGTGGTTGCGGGTCTGGCGATCTTGGCTTGGGGGCAGAAACCCACAACTGGCGGAGTAGACCTCCAGGCGGTCGATAAGAGCGCCGATCCTTGCCGCAACTTTTATTTGTATGCCTGCGGGAACTGGATGAAATCAAACCCGATCCCGGCCGAATATGCGCGGTGGGGGCGGTTTGATGAACTTGGCGAGCGGAATGAAAAAATTCTGAAGGAAATTTTGGAAGATTCGGCTCAGCATCAGGACCGTTCGCCGCTGGATCAGAAAATCGGAGCCTTTTACTCGTCGTGCATGAGTGAAGCGGCCATCGATAAAGCGGGCGACGAGCCGCTCAAGACGGGCCTTGAACGGATACACTCTCTGCAGAGCAAAGACGCTCTGCCGGCGGAGGTCGCGTGGCTGCACGCGCGGGACGTGGATGTGTTCTTTGCCTTCGGGTCCAGTCCAGACGCCGATAACTCCAAAATGACGATCGCTGATGTGGATCAGGGAGGGATTGGCCTTCCTGATAGAAGTTATTATCTGGATGCAAAAGATGAAGAAACGCGTACCAAGTACCGGGCGCATGTTGCCCGAATGTTCGAGCTAATTGGCGATTCGAAAGAGTCCGCCGCGCAGCGGGCCAACGCGGTGCTCGCGATCGAAACGGCGCTCGCCAAAGTGTCGCTCGACCGAGTATCGCGGCGCAATCCTCAGTTGACGCACCACAAGATGACGCTCGCGGATTTTTCGACACTAGATTCACAGTTCGATTTCAAGCGCTATTTTGCCGGAACCAGCGCGCCCCAGTTCGATTTGCTTAACGTTTCCGTACCCGATTTCTTCAAAGGGCTCAACCAGGTTGTGTCGTCGGAGAGCCTTGACGATCTGAAGAGTTATCTGACCTGGCATTACATCTCGGCGTACGCGCCTTATTTAAGCAAGCCGTTCGTAGAGGAGAACTTCGATTTTTATCAGCGTTTCCTGGCCGGGACTAAGGAACTGGCGCCACGCTGGAAGCGCTGCGTCCGATACACCGATAGGAGCCTGGGCGACGCGCTCGGGCAAAAATACGTGGCGCGGGCCTTCGCCGGACAGTCCAAGGAGAAAACACAGCAACTGGTTTCCATTATCGAAAAGAAAATGGCCGCCGATATCGACGCTCTTCCTTGGATGAGTGCCGCAACAAAGCAGCAAGCACTGGCGAAACTGAAGGGTGTCACGAACAAGATCGGCTATCCGGAAAAATGGAAGGATTACTCGAGCGTACATGTTGCCGGCGACAACCTGGTGGCGAATGTAGCCGGTGCGCGGGAGTACGAGAACCGGCGGGACCAGCACAAAATTGGCAAGCCGGTCGACAGGACCGAGTTCTACATGACGGCGCCGACCGTGAACGCCTACTACAATCCGCTCGAAAACAACATCAACTTTCCGGCCGGCATTCTACAGCCGCCCTTTTATCAAAGCGGCGCGGATATGGCGGTGAACTTTGGCGGTGTTGGCGCCGTCATCGGCCACGAACTGACGCATGGATTTGACGACCAGGGGCGGCAATTCGATGCCGATGGGAATCTGCGCGATTGGTGGACCAAGCAAGACGATCAAGAATTCAGAAAACGGGCCGATTGTATCGCCAACGAATATTCGCAATTCAGCCCGGTGGAAGGCGTGAAGTTGAATGGACGGCTGACGCTGGGCGAAAACGGCGCGGATAATGCGGGCGTGCGCCTCGCATTCATGGCGCTGTTGGGCGGTCTTGAAGATGGCTCGATCAGCAAGGAAAAACTCGATGGTTACACGCCCCAACAGCGGTTCTTTCTCGGCTACGCACAGATCTGGTGCCAGAATCAGAGACCGGAATCGCTCCGCAATAGCGTGCGTACAAACCCCCACTCGCCGGGCGAGTTCCGCGTGAATGGAGTGTTGCAGAATGTGCCGGAATTTAGCTCGGCGCTCGGTTGTTCGGCCGGACAGCCAATGGTTTCGGCAAACGCTTGCCGCGTTTGGTAAAGCAAGTTCGCCCGGCGGGGCTGATTACACTGGAGCATGGCTGCTTTAAAGTGCGTGCCCGTCCTGTTGTTGGGAGTTCTACCGGCCCTTCCTATCTTTGGACAAGCAAGCGGCATAGAGCTGAGCGCGATTGACCGTGCCGTAAGTCCTTGCGCCGATTTCTACCAATACGCTTGTGGCGGCTGGCTGAATAGCCATCCGATACCGGCAGACGAGAGCAGTTGGGGCCGTTTCGACGAGCTATTTCAGAAAAACCAGGAAATCCTGCGCGGCATTCTGGAGGATTCGGCGAGCCACCAGGAGCAGTCTGCCATCGATCAAAAAATTGGCGGGTTCTATCAATCGTGCATGAATGAAAGCCTGGTGGAGCAGCGCGGAGCGGAGCCGCTCAAAGCCGAGCTGGATCGAATTTCCGGCGTAGCGAATCCCGCCGATCTGGTGGATGAAGTGGCCCGGTTGCATGCGCGTCAGGTGCCGGCGTTTTTCAGTTTCTATTCTTCTCCTGATCCGAAAAACGCGCAAATGACGTTGGCAGGTATCGATCAAGGCGGCCTGGGTCTGCCGGAAAGAGATTATTACTTCCGGACCGATCCGCGGTCGGAGGAGATTCGCAAGAAATACATAGCGCACGTTGCCAGGATGTTCGCATTGGCGGGAACACCGCCAGCCGAAGCGCAAAAGAAGGCGGCGGCAGTAATGGCAATCGAAACGAGCCTAGCCAAGGCATCGATGGATGTCACCGCACGGCGGGATCCGCAGGCGCTGGTTCATGAAATGCCAAAGAGCGATTTGAAACAATTCGGTATGAAGTTCAACTTCAACCAATACTTTATCCGAATTCAAGCGCCTGAATTTGTCAAGTTGAACGTTTCCGTCCCGCAGTTTGTTAAAGGTTTAGATGAAGTCTTGGCCAAGGAGGATATGAGTGCAATCCAAGGTTACCTGGCTTGGCAGTATATCCATGCAAGCGCCCGTCTGCTCTCGAAGGTATTTGTAGACGAGAATTTCAATTTTTATGGCCGGACCCTTACCGGTACCGAGCAGCAGAAGCCGCGCTGGAGGCGCTGCGTGTCGGCAACTGACGATGAACTGGGCGAAGCCCTTGGCCGAAAATTTGTGGAGAAGACCTTTGGCGCCGAGGGCAAGGAGCGGACACTCAAGATGGTTCTGGAGATCGAGAAAGAAATGGGCCGGGACATCGATTCGCTCACCTGGATGAGTGCAACGACCAAAAAGGAAGCCCACATTAAACTCCAGGCGGTGACGAACAAAATCGGGTATCCGGATAAATGGCGCGACTATTCATCGGTCCGAATCGCGAGTGACGACTACTTCGGCAATTGGTACCGAGCGAATGAGTTTGAGAACAAGCGGGAACTGGATAAGATCGGCGAGCAGGTAGACCGCGCGGAATGGGCTATGACGCCACCTACCGTGAACGCCTATTACGATCCCACGCAGAACAACATCAATTTTCCCGCCGGCATTTTGCAACCGCCTTTCTATTCGAACAAATCAGAGGATGCCGTAAATTATGGCGCCATAGGACACGTGATCGGCCATGAGCTAACCCACGCCTTCGACGATGAAGGCCGACAATTTGATGCAGACGGCAATCTGAAGAACTGGTGGCAAAAAAGCGACGAGATTGAGTTCAAAAAACTCGCGGATTGCTTCGTGAACGAATACGGAAGCTTTAGTCCGGTTCCGGGCGTGGAGTTAAACGGCAGGCTGACGCTCGGCGAAAATACGGCCGATAACGGCGGTGTGCGGTTAGCCTATCTGGCGCTGCTCGACGATCTGACGAAACAGAATAAGGCGCTGAATCGCGAGCTGAACGGTTACACGGAAGCGCAACGTTTCTTTCTGGCGTTTGCGCAAGCATGGTGCGAGAACCAAAGGCCCGAGGTCGCGCGGCTGCTGGCGCAAACGGATCCACACTCGCCGAGCAGATTTCGCGTGAACGGCGTAGCGCCGAACATGCCGGAATTCAGGGCCGCGTTTGGCTGTAAAGCGCCCGATCCGATGTTTGCAGCGAAAGCGTGCCGCGTCTGGTAAAAAAGAACAATTTATGAACGAGCAATTGAAAGATAATCCGCTTCTGGTGGAGCGCTTTCCAATCCAGTTCGGGGCGGTGAAGGCGGAGCATGTAGAGCCTGCCATTCAACTTCTGCTCAAGCAGGTGAACGCGCGCCTGATTTCACTTGGCAATCCGGAGACTCCGCGAACGTACAAAGACATTCTGCTGGCGTTAGATCAAATGACCGAGCCTCTGGATTTCGCGATGGCGCTGGTGCGGCACCTGGAAACCGTAGTCACCACACCGGAATTGCGGGCGGCGCACAACGCCGTACAGGAGCCGGTGAGCGCCTTCTATACCTCCATCGCGCTGAACGAAAATCTATGGAACGCGGTGAAAGCGGTAAACGCAAGCGGCGAAAAAGAGAACCTGTCTCCGGTTCATCAGCGTTATTTGCAGAAGACGATTACCGGATTCCGGCGCGCTGGAGCAGACCTGGATGGGGCCGACAAAAAGCAATTAGAAGAACTCGATGTCGCTTTGACGAAGGCAACCACAAAATTTTCCGAAAACGTTCTGGATGCGACCAACGCCTATGAATTCCTGATCTTTGACGAGGGCAAACTGGCGGGACTGCCGGAGTCGGCACGGATGGCCGCTCGTGCCAGCGCGCAATCCAAGGGGAAGGAAGGCTGGCGGCTCACACTGCAGGGGCCAAGCTACACAGCCGCCATGACGTATCTGGACGACGGTAACATCCGGCACGACCTGTGGGAGGCATCGAACAAGCGGGCAACCGGCGGACCCTACGACAATCGCGCCCTGATTTCCGAAATACTGAGCTTGCGGCGCAGGAAGGCGAATCTTTTGGGATATCGGGATTTCGCCGATCTGGTGCTCGAAGAGCGTATGGCGCACCTTGGCAGTCAGGCCCAAGCATTTCTTGAAGATTTACATTCTAAGACACAGCCATTCTTCATAGTCGAAAATCGCGATCTTCTAGAAATGGGCCGCTCGCTGGGGTATGAGAACGTGAACCCCTGGGACGTGCCGTATCTTGCCGAAAAACAGCGCCAGGTCCTCTATGAATTCGATGAAGAGGAATTGCGGCCGTACTTCCAACTGGAAAACGTGGTTGCCGGCATGTTCGACATCTTGAGCCGCGTGCTCGGCATTCAGGTGATTGAAGAACCGAATGTGCCAGGCTGGGATCCGGCGGTCAAATACTATCGCGTGGAGGACGCGGGCTCCGGACAGTTGCTGGGTGGGTTTTACGCGGACTGGTTCCCGCGCGAGAACAAGCGCGGCGGAGCGTGGATGGACGCGCTGGTGACGGGAAATCCGGAGGCCGGGCGCCCGCACTTGGGGCTAATTTGCGGCAATCTGACGCCGCCGGTGAGCGATGCGCCATCGCTTTTAACGCACCGCGAAGTAGAAACGATCTTTCACGAATTTGGGCACCTGCTGCATCACACGCTGAGCCTGGTGCCTGTGCGCACTTTGTGCGGCACGAATGTGCCTTGGGATTTTGTGGAGCTGCCGTCGCAAATCATGGAGAATTGGTGCATGGAGCGTGATGCATTGCGCCTATTCGCGCGCCATTACAAAACGGGTGAAGCGATTCCGGACGAATTGTTCCAAAAGATGAAACGCGCCCGCACCTTCCGCAGCGCAAACGCGCAGATGAGGCAGCTCGGATTCGGCATGGTGGATCTGAAGCTGCACCGCGAATACGATCCGGAGCGGGGCGACAACGTGCTGGCCTACGCGCGTGATATTTATGCACAGTTTTCGCCCGCGCCGTTGCCGGACGATTATGGAATGATCGCCAGTTTCACGCACCTGTTCGCAAGTCCGGTCGCCTATGGAGCCGGTTATTACTCCTACAAATGGGCGGAGGTACTGGACGCCGACGCCTTTACGCGCTTCCGGCGCGAGGGCATCTTCAACGCGAACACCGGACTCGATTTCCGGCGCCGCATTCTCGAGCGCGGCGATAGCGACGATCCGGCGCACCTGTATCGGGCGTTCATGGGGCGGGACCCGGATGCCAATGCATTATTGGAGCGATTAGGTCTTTTGCAGGCAGCCTGAGCAATGGAATCGCCCTCACAATCCGAGGTCGAGGCGGCGAAAGCCGAGCTGCAGCAGTTTATTTATGCCGCAAGCCATGACCTGCAAGAGCCTCTGCGCGCCGTAGTCGCCTACTCGCAGCTCCTCGAGCGGCATTTGACGGGCGACGAAACGGCGCGCGAATATCTTTCCTACATCGTTGGAGCGGCAAATCGCATGGGCGCGCTGCTCAGAGATTTGCTAACTCTCTCGCGAGCGGGCTCCGCGAAGCGGCGGACCATGATGAATTTGAATGTGGCGGTACAGATGGCGCTGTTGAAGCTGGCCCCCGCAATTACCGAAACCTCGGCGAAAATTACACGTGAAGATCTGCCGGAAGTTTACGCCGACGAGCTGGAGATGACGCAGCTTTTTGAACATTTAATCGGCAATGCGGTGAAGTTTCGAGGAGCAGGGGAGCCGAAGATTGCGATCCGACGGGAGCAGGGGAGCGGCGAACATCTCATTGCCGTTGCCGATAATGGTCCGGGGATTGAGCCGGAATTCCACAAGGAAGTGTTTGCGGCGTTCAAGCGCCTGCAAGGGAAGGAAGTAGCCGGAAGCGGCCTGGGGCTTGCGATCTCGGACAAAATCGTGCGTGCTCATGGCGGGCGGATTTGGATCGAGAGCGACGGGCGGAGCGGGACGACTGTGAAATTTACCTTACCCGATGTCTGACTTCTGGCGCGATGTGCGATTCCGTCTGCGGCTGCTTCGGCATAGCCCGGTTTTTGCTTTCGCCGTAGCGCTCCTGCTGGGAATCGGAATCGGCGTCAACACGCTGATCTTCAGCGTGGCGGATGCGCTGCTGTTGCGGCCCTTGCCGGTTCGGCAGGCCGATCGTTTGGTGCGGCTGGTGGAAGTGCATCCGACGGGGTTCGTTACCTGGGACGTACCCTATGTAGTTTACGAGCAACTCGCGAGGGAATCCTCGAGCTTTGGCGACGTACTCTGCCAGCGAGATCTGGATGTCGCCTTTGAACAAGGCGCTTCCACGGAACGCATTCGCATTAATGCGGTGTCTCCCAATTTCTTTTCCGCCCTGGGCATCGGCGCGCACTTGGGCCGCGTTTTGAACGCCTCGGACGAGGATGCGGCAGTGCTCAGCTACGATTTCTGGCAACGCCGGTT
>Ga0068856_100001746_pt1 | contig 22708 bp, 21 predicted proteins | sample KBSCornC62_FD_66595 | JGI IMG/M metagenome (GOLD analysis project Ga0068856, IMG submission 66595) | Corn rhizosphere microbial communities from Kellogg Biological Station, Michigan, USA - KBS Corn C6-2 | ecosystem: Host-associated > Plants > Roots > Rhizosphere > Soil ... | reverse complement strand
TGCTTGCCGATGAGGCGCGCAAGGCCGGCGTGGTCTATTCGCTGGCCTATGGCGACCAGCCGGCGCTGACATCGGAGATGGTCGACTGGGCGCGCGCGACCGGATTCCGCGTCGTTGTGGCCGGCAAGGGCACCAAATATCTGCCGGCCTATCACGACGTCACGCCGGAAGAGGTCTGGAGCCATTACGGGCTGACCGCCGGCGAGGCGCAGTCGGCCGGCATGAACCCGCAGATGTTCAACTCGTTCCTCGACGGCACCAAATCCGCGATCGAAATGGCGGCGATCGCCAACACCTGCGGGCTCGACGTGCCGAGTAACGGGCTATTGTTTCCGCCCTGCGGCGTCGACGACCTGCCGCACATCATGCGGCCCGTCGACAAGGGCGGCGTGCTGGAAAAATCCGGCGTGGTCGAGGTGGTCTCGTCGCTGGAGCGCGACGGCCGTCCGGTGTTCCGCGATCTGCGCTGGGGCGTCTATGTCGTGCTGGAGGCGCCGAACGATTACGCGGCGGACTGTTTCAGGCAATACGGGCTGAAGACCGATGCCAGCGGGCGCTATGCCGCGATGTACAAGCCGTATCATCTGATCGGGCTGGAACTGAACATCTCGATCCTGTCGGCGGCGCTGCGCGGCGAACCGACCGGGCAGCCGCAGGGTTTTCGCGGCGACGCCGTGGCGGTCGCCAAGCGTGCGCTGCGCGCCGGCGAAATGCTGGACGGCGAGGGCGGCTATACTGTGTGGGGCAAATTGATGCCGGCCGCCGCGAGCCTCGCCGCCGGCGCGCTGCCGATCGGCCTGGCGCACCGGGTCAGACTCAAGAACGCCGTTGCCCATGGCGCCGTGGTGCGCTGGAGCGATGTCGAATTCGACGCCAACGACGAGACCGTCAAGACGCGCCGCGCGATGGAAGCGAAGTTCAGCGGCAAGGGCTAGGCGCCCTTACGGTCGTCTAGCGGTCGATGTCCTCATGCTTGCGCAAGTCGCGGGCATGATCAAAACGGATGGCCTGTAGTTCCACCCCGCTAGCCGGAATTTCCGGCAGCGCCGCCGCGGCCAGAATGTCCGCGGTGATGTCCTCGACCGCGGAATCGGCGATCTCGTGAATGAAGCTGATGTTGTTGTACTCGCCCGACGCCACGCGGGAGATCACCTCGCGACGGGTTATCTCGGGATCGACGATGGCCTCGCGTCCGCGCCGGCCATAATCGATCATCACGACGAAATATTGCATGCCGGCCATTGTTTCCGAAAATCGGAATAAAGTCAAGCATAAAATTCCGAAAAATAGAAGCGGCGAATATGCCGGCCCCGCGCCCGGGAATCCCCACGAATCACCCGTTTCCGCTTACTTGTTCTTGGTCGCCTTGCGGGATCGGGCGGCCTTGGACCGCATCCGGGCGATCTGGCCTCTCGGCAGGGTCAGGCAGATCTCCCCGATCCAGTCCAGCTTCACGCCGTTGATCGGCTTGGCATTGAAACTGATGAGGTTGACCACGCTGGGGGATTTCCCCCGTTCGACGGTCTTCAAATAGCGCTCACCGGTCTTCAGCCGCACCGCGGCCTCCTCGCCATAGAAGCTGGAGACCGGGTGACGCTGCTCGCGATAGACCACGATGATATCGCCATTCTCGTATTTCGGGAGCATGGAATCGCCGGAAACTTCGAAAGCGATGGTTTCCTCCGCGATCGGGAACGGCAGGTGGATCTCGCCGAGACCTTCCGGCGGCACCTGTTCGTGTTCCGGCTCGATCACCGCGCCGGCGCCGATCCGCCCCATGATCGGAACCGAATCCAGTTCAAGATACTCGACGATCAGGGGGATTTCCGACGCCTTGACCAGCCGGATCCCCGAAAACAGTTCGGAGACCGCGCCCGGGCGAACGCCCATCGCGTTGGCCAGGCCGCCCTTGGTTTTTCCCGGCTTCTCCAGTCCCCGCAGGATCGATTTGACGTCCACCATTTGCCGCTCCCTTTACGAATTGCAGAAGCTACTTTTCCGAATTGCAGAAACAATAGCAATTCCGAAGATCGGAATCAAGCTTGACAATTGTTTCGGAATATCGGTATATATCGCCTGTGCCGTGGGCGACGGCAACTGCAGGTCAAAGCATGGAATCGTCGAACTGGGCGCCGGCGCACTCGGAGGCGCTGCGGAAGTATTTTGCCATGGGCATGTCGTATGCGGAGATCGCGCGGGCGATCAACAAGGAATTCAAGACGCATTATTCCCGGTGTGCCGCGATCGGGCGCGCCAGGCGGCTCGAGCTTGGCTTTACCGGGCTGCTGGACCAACTGGCCTCGCCGGCGCCGAGAGCGCCGTCGTCGAAGCTCCACAAAATGGTCAAGGACCAGGAAGCTTTGGCCAATTGGCTGGCGCGGCTCGCCCATCGCAAGGAAATGCCGAAGCTGCGCTGCGCCGCGGTCGAGCCGCGCGGCCTGGCGCTGATCGAGCTCGAAGCCGGCGACTGCCGCTATGCCTATGGCGGCGACAAAGAGGGCGAGGCGATCACCTTTTGCGGGCATCCGAAACGCGTTGGTTCGAGCTACTGCGCCGCGCATTTTCACCTGACGCGAAATCCCGACGCCGCGCCGGAACGCCGCGTCATCGCCGCCGCGCTGCGGGTCGTCGAGACTCCATCAACGTCGCGGTTCCGGAGATATTCGGTTTCACAGTTTCAAGGGAATCATTGAAGATGGCAAAGGCAAAACGCAGGAAGCCATATGACCCCGCCAAGGCGCACGACCGGCGCTCGCGCGACCTGCCGCGCAACGCCGAGGTCGCCGCCGTCGAGGTCGACGATCCGTTGGCGCTCGATCCCGGCGACAAGATCGTGACGCTGCGCTCGCTGCGCAACGATCCGCTGGCCAGGTTGCACGCGCGCCGCCAGATCGACGAGGCGCAATATCAGGGCGGGCGGGCGTTCCAGAACGATTGGGAGAAGGCCGAGCGCGGCCCGCGGGCGGTCGACCCGTCGAGGGAATATGTCGATGGCGGGCAGTTTCGCGAGCCGATCACCGAGAGCCAGCGCAAGGCCGTGCTGCGCCTCAATCGCATCGAGCGCGAACTCGGCGCGGACGGCTCGGCGCTGGTGCATGAAGTCCTGATCCTGGGCATGACAATGGAGCAGATCATCGAGCGGCGAGGGCTGGGCGGTCAGCGCTGGATGGATTATTTTGCGAGAAGGCTTCGCGAATGCCTGGACCGGCTGGCGCTGGCCTATGGATTTGCGACGGAGAAGCGGGCAAGGCTGGGATAGCGAACATCTGCCGTCGTCCGGTGGCGCCGGGCGGCGGCAGTGAAGCAAGGGAGCGGATATGAAACTGCGGCTCGGATTTAGCGCGGCGCTGGTCGCGGTGCTCTACGGCATCTGGCTGTGGTCGTCGAAGCCGTCCTGCCTTGCGGGCTACAAGGCGTCGCTCGCATCCTCGACCGCCTGGGCATGCGTTTCCGAGTAACGCTATTTCCTACTGACCGAATCCGATCATGACGAACAGCGCCAGCATAACGCCGCCGGCGACGGCGGAGATGGCGCTGAATACCAGCGGCGCCGCCGAGCCTTGCCGGCTGCCGGGTTCGAGCACGGCGTTGCCCGGCCGGTCAGGGTCGTAATAGACGGTGGCGGGCGAGCCGGACTTGTACTGACCCGCGGCCGTCTCGGCCTGCTCGCGCGAGCCATAGATCGGCGTCCATCCCGGCGTCGCCGAGGTGCCGATGTAATCGCGCTTGTTCACTTTATAGGCGTAGCGCAAATCGACCTGATAGCGGTAGATCATCCGGATGGTCGATTTTTCGGTATTGCTGTCGTCCTCGATTTTCTCCTCGACCACGGTCGAGCTGGTGATGGCGCCGGCCACGCTCGGCCATTGCGCGCTGGCGCCCGCGAGCCGCCGCGCCCGGACAAAGGCGACGATGCCGGCCACTGCGCCGATCATGGCAATGGCAGGCAGCGCGAACGCAAACAGCGGCACGCCGTTGCCCGCGTAAAGCACATGACCGGCGACTGAATGCGCAGTCAGGACGGCGGCGGCAAAGCCGAATACGACGGTGAACGCCAGTTGTGCCGCGATATTGCCCGCGGCGGTCGGCTCGAGCAGCGCGTTCCCGGGATTGCCGGGGTCGACAAAGACATCGACATGGGCGCCAACCGGATAGCGGGCGATCAGCCGGGCCGCGAGCACGCGCGTCGTCAACGGCAGGCCGCCGATCTGGACCTGATCGCCCTCGATATCCTGGCTGCCGGCGCGATAGCGATAGCGGATGATCGGCGTGGCGTCGTTCAGATCGTCCGAGACATGCGACGCGGGCTGTTCGACTTCGGAGGCGGTGACAATTCCTTCAACCCTGTCCCAGTTGCGGGCTGCCTGCATCCGCTGCCGCGATCGAACCAGATTGTAGAGCAAGCCGGCGAAATTCAGCAGGCAAACGCCCGCGGCAATTTGCGTCCAGAGCAATTGGTGAGCATCGAGCATTTGATTTTCCGGGCTTGAGCCGCGTGCAGTTCTCCATGCCGGCGCGTCCGGCCATGGCAGAGCAGGCGTTATCTGGAGTGGCCGCCGATAGCTGCCGGCGACGGCTGTCCGTGTCTATTGATGCGGCACGATGGCGTAGGGCGTCGTATAGGGCTCGACGCGCAGCGACGCATTGGCAAGCAGTCCGATCTTGGCGGTCGGGGCCTGCTGCATGTCGCCGTTGGGGCCACGATGCACGTTGTACTGCCACACCGACATGTCGCCCTTTTGCGCCAGCGCATGCGCGACCGCGCTGGCATCCGACCCGCCGAGCGCTTTCATCTCGTCGGAGGACAACCCGATCACGATCTCATCCTTGACGGTAACGACCTTGAACAGACTGACCTTGTTTTCCTGCGCCTGCGCAGCCGATGCGCTTGCCGCGATCAGCGCGGCCAAAACGATGCACTTCGATCTGTCGCGCGAATGAAACATGCGGCCGTCCTTTTCCTGAATGAGCGGAAGCGCGCCGTCGGCGGAAGGTCGAGGCGTGGCGCATCGGGCGTGGCCCTGATTGCACGACGGTTGGTCGCTGTTCCCGCCGCGCGGGTTCATGCCGTTCCGAACCGGCTCAGAACGGACTGGCCGTAAAATTGAACGGCTGGACCACGTCATAGGCCGCTTTGGTCACCGGCACCGCGTAATTGACCGTCAGCGCGCCGAACGGCGAACCCCAGGTCAGGCCCACGCCGACCGAGGAGCGCAGGGAATTGGCGTTGGCGAGTTGCATCGACTGGCCCGAAAAGCTCGTCGGGCCGCGGTAACCAAACACGCTGCCGGCATCGACAAAGGCCGAGGCCCGCAGGCCATATTCCTGCGGCACGCCGGGGATCGCGCTCTGCAGTTCGGCGGTGGTGGCCCAGTACATGCTGCCGCCGACATTATCCATGGTCGAGCCCGGCGTGAGATCGCGCGGGCCAAATCCGTTCGGCGCAAATCCGCGAACCATCGACGGGCCGCCGAAAAAGCTGTCGATCAGCGGCACCTGCTGGCCGCCCCACGGCGCGATATAACCGCCCTGCGCGCGCACCATGCCGACCAGATCGTCATTGATCGCATGGTAGTAGCGCACGTCCTCGGTGGTGCGCAGGAAATTGACGTCGCCGCCGAGACCGGCAAGGTCCTGGCTGAGCTGCGCGCTGACGCCGCTGGTCGGCAGCTTGTTGTTGTCGAGCGTATTGTATTTGACGGTGTCGCCGACCGCGGAAACCCATTGCGGCCCGAGAGAAGCGGCCTGCTGGATCGGCAGCGAAGGGGTCCCGGCGAGCTGGGCCGGATCGAGCGTCACGTTCTGTCGCGAGATCGAATAGCGCCACGACGCGCCGAGCTGGTCGTTGATCGGCGTACCCAGCGACATCGTGGCGCCGTAGCTGTTGGTACCATAGGACCGGTACGGGCTGGAATCGGTGATTTTGTAGAACAGGTCCACGCCGGCCGCGACCTTGGTCCCGAGGAAATAAGGTTCCGACGCTGACAGGTCGACGCCTTGCGCGTATTGGCCCCAGGTGACGGAACTCTTCAGCGCGGCGCCGGTACCGAGAAAATTGTTCTCGCCGACTTTGACCTCGGCGAGCAGGCCATCGGTGGTCGAATAGCCGCCGGAAATATTGAACTCGCCGGTCGATTGCTCGGCGACCTCGACGTCGAGCACGACGCGATCCGACGTCGAACCCGGCTTGGTCGAAATTTTCACGGTTTTGAAATAGTTCAGATTCTTCAGCCGCCGCTCGGCGCGATCGATCAGCGGCTTGTTGTAGGCGTCGCCTTCGGCAATGTCGAACTCGCGCCGGATCACGTAGCCGCGGGTGATGGTGTTGCCGTGGATCTCGATCCGCTCGACATAGGTGCGCGGCCCCTGGTTGATGGTGAGCGCGATGTCGACGCGGCGTGTGTCGCTGCCATTCACGGTCCGGGCGGTAGCCTGCGCAAAGGGAAAGCCGAGTTTTGCCAGTTCGGTGCCGACGATCTCTGTGCTCTTGTCGAGCGCGTTGCCGTCGAACACCGCGCCGGTCCTGATCAGCAGCAGGCGGCGCAGTCTTTCCGGGTCGACGCCCGGCACGTCGCAGGCAAACGTGATGTCGCCGAAATGATAGAGCGGGCCTTCGTCGATCACGAAGGTCACGACAAAACCTTTTGCCGCGGGATCGTATTCGGCGTTGGCCTTGGTCACGTTGGCGTCGGCATAGCCCTTGCTGCGATAATAGCGTCGTATCTGCTCGCGATCGGCCGCGATCTGGTCGGGGTCGTAGACATTGCCGCCGGTGAGGAAGCTCAGCATCGTGGTCGCCGACGTCTTGATGATCGCGCCGAGCTGCCGGCTGCTGACGGCCTGGTTGCCGACGAAGTTGATTTTTCGAACGGTGGTCTTCGCGCCTTCGGTCACCTCATAAACGAGATCGACCCGGTCGTTGCCGCGGTCGATGACCTGCGGCACCACGCGGACATCGTCGCGCCCGGCATGACGGTAGGCTTCCGCGATGCGGCTGGCGTCGGACTGAATCATGGCGCGTTGCAACGGGCCGCGCGGCTTGGACTCGACGACGGCCTTCAGTTGGTCGTCCTTGATCTTCTTGTTGCCTTCGAACGCGACGCGATCGATCACCTTGGCTTCGGTCAGGTGCACCACCAGCCGCGCGCCGGAATGGTCGATCGTGACGTTGTCGAACAGGTTCGTTGCCACCAGCGCCTTGAGCGCGTCGTCGAGCGCGGCGGCATCGTAATGTCCGTCGGAGGAGGGGTGGAAATAGGAGCGGACGGTCTCGGCATCGATGCGGCGGTTGCCCTCGACGTCGACGGTTTCGCCGGCATGGACACCGGAGGAAATAATTACCACGGCTGCCGCAAGCAGCGCGCTTGCGAACATCGGCCGGCGGCGACGTTGCGCCGGCGCCACGGGGTTACGCATACATCCCGCCTGTCCCTTGTTTAACCCGGTTTATGGAATTGCCCGCGCGGGGCAAAACAATGTCGGAGCCAAGGTGAGTTGCGGGCCATTCATTAACGCCGCCACAATTTCGACGCGGTGCCGGTCCGGTCGAGCTAAGATTCGTCGCAGTGCCGCTTCAAATGCCTTCTAACTAAATCGGCCGAAAACGTCTCTCGCTTGCGAAAAAGCAGGCAGGCGAGAACGCGTCGTGGGAGCATCTCATGCGTACCGTTGCTTTCGTTACCGCGCTGTCTCTTCTCGTCCCCGCTATCATTCCCCGTGCCCATGCGGCGATCTCGCCGGAGATCGACCCGCGCGCCTCGCTCGGCGTGGTCCAGCAATGGATCTATAATTATCGCGCCAAGCCGGACTACGCCCATGTGCCGGCGGCGATCCGCGTGCTGTTCCACGCGCAGACGTTCAAGGAGCCGGAAAACGCCGGCATCTATCTCGGCTTCATCGCCGGCGCGATCGGCTCGAACCCCGCCAGGGCCGAACAGCTCGTCACCAGTCTCCTTCCGGTGCCACCGGAAGATGAATGGGTAATCGTGCGTGCGATTGCCTATTCAGGCTTGCCGGACTGGCGCAATCTGCTGCGCCGGATCGAGCCGAAAATGCCCGGCCGCAAGGTGATGATCGACGCCTACCTTGCAGGCACGCTGCCGACGCTGAATGAAATCCCGCTGGAAGAGACAAAACCCGGCATGATCGACAAGTTGCGCGGCGCGTTCACCCACAATCCCTTCGCCAAGGAAGAGAAAAAGATCGACACCAGGATCACCTTTGCCAACAGCCAGGATCTGCTGGATACGCTGTGGGGATATTATTTCGCTACCGGCTCGCATGTTCCGATCCAGCGCATCATCTCGATGCTGCCATGGAGCAGGAGCCGCGACACCGTCGACAAGCTGACGGTCGGCAGCATGGCGCGCTACACGCTGGCGAGTTACGCGGTGCGCGATCAGGGGCTTCGCGAATATCTGCGCGGCGAGCTCGCGCAGGCCTCTGCGCCGGTCAAGGGGCCGCTGACGGAAGTGATCGAAGCCGCCGACACGGTGCAGTTGGCCGCGGTCCGCAAGGACGCGCTTGCCGCGGTCGAGGAGTTGAAGGCAAAAGGCTCCGACAGCCGGCGCAATCTCGATTTCTGGGGACAGGTCGGCGTCGGCGCGGTGGCGCTGGGCTGCGTCTCCGCGGCCGCGCTAGGGCAGGTCGCAGTCGGCATCCCCTGCGTGATTGGCGGCTCGGCGGGCCAGGGCCTGCTGTCGTTCTGGGAAAAACAGCAGCAGTGATGCCGCCAAGCGCTGGCTCGCAGCCTCAGCGCAGCAGCAGGGCGTCGAATACGCCGGTCACGAGATCGCTGACCTGGGCGCGGACTTCCGGATCGTGCTTTGCGCGCGCGACCTCGGCTGATGTCTCGTGCAACAGCGCCAGCAACGTGCGCGCGATCAGGTCGATCGGGTAGGGTTTTATCACCTTGGCCTCGCGCAACGCCGTCAGGACCGTGCGCAGCGCGCCGAAGGAATAGCGCAGTTCGATCTTGCGCCAGGCGTCGGGGCCGACCACCTGCGGCGCCTCGACGAAGACGATGCGCTGTACGGCAGGCGAGGCGCATAGATCGATCAGCATCTCGAAGCCCTGCCGCAGCCGCTGCCATGGATCGTCGGCCCTCGTCGCCGCCGCGGTCGCCAGTATCTCGGCTTCCAAATCTTCGGCGACCGCGAGGAACAGTCCCTTCTTGCTGGCAAAGTGGTGATAGACCGCGCCGGTGGTCAGCCTGGCATCGGCGGCAATCTGGCCGATTTCCGCACCGGAATAGCCGTCACGGGCGAAATGCTTGCGCGCCACGCTCATCAGCGCGGCGCGGGTCGCCTCGATATTCTGCTCCTTGCGCGATTTCGGCATTCAACTTCTCTTGCAACTTCTCTTGCAACGTCGCACGCGGCGTCCTTGACATAATCCAGAAATGTAACATAATCGGATTATGCATCGATCCCCAGGCAACTAGCCTGGGCCGCACATCCTATTCACAAGCCGCCGATCTGGAAAGGTTTCGGGGCCGCGCCAGCGCGGCTGCCCGCCTGCGATCTCGTATTACCCAAACCAAAGGAGCCGACCCAATGCTGACCCGAGTGAAGCTTCCCTCTTACACCTGTCAATACGCCACCACCGAATTCGGCAACATTGCCTATCGCGAGACCGGCAAGGGATCTCCCGCGATCTTCGTTCATGGCGTCTTCCTCAACGGTCACCTCTGGGACCGGGTGATCGAGCGACTCGGCGATGTCAGGCGCTGCATCGCGGTCGATCTTCTGGCGCATGGCAAAACCGGCGCCCGGGCCGACCAGAATTTGTCGTTCGAAGCGCAAGCCGACATGCTCGTCGCGTTCTGCGATGCGATGGGTCTGGACAAGGTGGACGTCGTCGCCAACGACAGCGGCAGCGCCATCGCCCAGATTTTCGCCGCGCGCCATCCCGAGCGCATCGACAGCCTGACGCTGACCAACGGCGATATCCATGACAACTGGCCGCCGAAGCAGGCCGAACCGCTGATCAAGCTCGCAAGGGAAGGCGGCCTCGGTCCGGTCGGTCAGCGCATGCTGAGCGACCTGGCCTTTGCCCGGGCCAACTTTGCCAGCGGCTTCGAACATCCGGATTGGCTGTTGCCGGAGGATTTCAAGATCTGGCTCGAGCCGTTGTTTGAATCGCCGCAATCGACGCGCAACCTCGAGCGCTTCATTGCCGCGTTCGACAACCGGCAAACCGTCGAAATCGAACCGCTGCTGCGCAAGCTGCAGACGCCGACCTTGATCGTGTGGGGAACGGGCGACACGTTCTTTTCCACGGACTGGGCCCTTTGGTTGCGCGACACCATCCCCGGCGTGCGCGAAGTCGTCGAGCTCAAGGACGCCAAACTGTTCTTTCCGCTGGAGCGTCCCGACGAACTGGCGACGGCCTTGCGAAAATTCTGGCGGTAGCAGCCGTCACGTCAAAAGCCCGGCGCCGCGGGCCGGTCGACGCGACGAAAAAAGAAAGGGGCTCGAGGCCCCTTTCTGATGGTTCATTCGCCGCGTGTCACCACTGACTCCAATGATGCCAGTGGTGCCAGCCGCCATATCCCCAGCCGCCACCGTAGTAGTGGTGGTGCCAGTGATGCCAGCCGCCGTAGCCCCAGCCGCCGTAGTAATGCGGATGGTAGTAGCCGCCGTAGTTATGCTGGTGCCAGCAATGGCCCCATTCGTTGCAGACGTAAGCGGCCTGCTGGACGTAGGGCGTTTCCGACGCCGTCGCGCCGATGCCCGCGGGCATCGCAGACGCCGGAGCGACGGAGAGGGCAACGCCGCCAAGCGCGGCGAGACCGACAAGTGCAGAAACAAGTTTCATGATGTTCACCTCCTGACGTCGGTTGGAGGCGGCGTGCCGGAATTCGGTTCGGTGCATTACGGAGGTTTAATACCGATGAACGGTGATGAATTTCCGGCAATGAATTTTGCGCGCGCGAAATGCGCCGTGCTTGCCAATTTGTAATCGACCCGTTTCGAACGGCGCTTTCGCAACGCTCCACCAATCATTGCATGATCGATGGAGGGTTCGATGAAGACGATGTCACGATCGCGATATCACGCTTTATCCTGGTCGTTCGCGCGCATGCGTAGCCACCTGCGCATGGGCGGCATGAAGCGGGCACGCCGCAGCGGCAACGCGGCTGCGGCTTTCGTCGTATCCGGGACACCGGCGGGTGGAACGGCAAGCGGCGACCCGCCGCAGGACACGGGTTTTCTGGGCGGATTTCCGCCTCGGGCCTTGCGGTCCATCGTCACAATTTTTCGAACGGGGTGCTGCCTCGCAAGACTGATATCTGACACACTGGGCGTTCAGAATCGATTTTCCGGCCGGGATTGATGAAAAATCTGCAAATAGCGTTGCCGTTCTGGGTTCGCGCCATCCTGCTGGCGGGCATGGTTTGCGTTCTCGCAGGTGCGGGACTGATCTCATACCGGATTTACACGCAACCGAAGACGTTGACCGTCGCGGTCGGCTCGCTCGATGGCGAGGCGAAGCAGGTCGCTTCGCTGATCGCCAGCCGCCTCGCCACCACGGATGCGCGGATCAGGCTGAAGGTCGAGAACACCGGCAGCGTGCTCGACGCGGCCAAGGCATTCGATTCCGGCAAGGTCGATCTCGCGGTGGTGCGGGCCGACGTCGGCGATCTGCAGCAGGCCCGCGCCGTCGCGCTGACCGCGCATGGCGTGGTGATGATCGTGGCGCCGCCGGGATCGCCGATCACCAGCATCGCCAAATTGCGCGACCATACCGTCGGCGTCGTCGGGGGCGATATCAACCACGGCGTGGTCGAGGTGTTGAAGAAGGAATACGATCTTCCGCGCGCCAACGTCACCTTCAAGGACATCGCGCCGTCGGACGCGCGCAACGCGATCCAGACCAAGCAAGTCAGCGCGCTGTTATTGGTGATGCCGCTGACCGAGCGCTATCTCACCTTCGTGAGGGGCCTGTTTCGCGAGGGCCCCAACTCGTCGCCGGTCCTGATCCCCATCGATTCGGCCGGCGCGATCACCGAGGTCAAGGGTCCATACGAAAGCTTCGACATTCCCAAGGGTACGTTGCGCGGCGCGCCGCCGGTCCCGGACGACGACGTCACCACCTTGCGGGTCGGGTTCTATCTGGTCGCCAACAAGCATCTCAGCCCCAGTTTGGTTGCCGAACTCACCAAGAAGCTGATGAGCGTGCGCCGCGACCTGATCGGCGAGCAGCCGCTGCTGGTCGGGATCGCCGCGCCTGACACCGATTCCGATGCCTTTATCGCCGTGCACCCGGGCGCCGCGGCGTTCTACAACGGCACCGAGGAGAGTTTCATGGATCGCTACAGCAATGCGATCTACCTGACGCCGATGGTGCTGGGTGCGCTGGCATCCGCATTCGCGGCGGCATGGCGCTTCCTCGGGGTTCGGCCCGTCGACCCGGCGCAAACGACGCTCGATGCGCTGTGTGGCTTGCCACGGCGGGTACGAAAGACCGATGACGAAGCCGAACTCGCCGCCATCGAGGACGAGGTCGACGCCATCCTGCGTAACCAGCTCGCGAGATCGGGCGTGCGCGATGACAATGCATCGGAAGCCCAGGCCTTGATCGCGGTGGCGCATCGGCTCGATAATTTGATCCATCACCGCCGCATGGTGCTGGCGCAGAAGACGCTGCCACCGGGCGCACGGCCTGCGTCGCCGGCATAACAACGATGGCGACGATGGATCGAACCTACCGGAAAGGGCGACTGCGCTCACGGCTCCGCTCGTTGCGCTTTGTCCTGTTAATGCGGAGCAGGGCTATCGCTCCTACCGCAACGAAGGCTTCGGCGTCAGCGCCGATGTGCCGTCCGACCGGAAGGCCGGCCGCGAGCCGGACAACAACGACGGCTTGGTGTTCACGTCACCCGACGGCGCCGCCACCATCACGGTGTCCGGCATTCTCAATGCCGACGACAGGGCGCGTTCGACGTGATGGCGATCAAGTCCCGCGTGCATTTCAGACGCGGCTTTCACGACAACGGCTTTGCCAAAACCATCCTGCTGGTCGAGCCGACCGAGCCGTTCCTCGGCACCGTCCGCCTCGACAAACTGCCGTACGAGAATGTCGACCTGACGCGGTTTTATCCGTACGGCAATGCGGATTTTCCTTGATGACGGGATAACGTCGCAGCCCGGATGAGCCAACGGGTCGCGCGAATGCGCGCCCGATGACAGGCTCCGCGATATCCGGGGTCTTGCCCGGGCTCCCGCATATCGCTCGCTCATGCGGGTTACGGGCTGACCGTATGGCCTCCATGACGAAGCAGCCCTTGTGGAGGCTCTGCAATAACCCCTAAAATCGGGCGCAGCGGGGCTAACCTGCGGCCCGAAGACCCAAAAACAAACAGGAAGCGCCACACATGACCGCCAGACCGCAATTGCCGGAACGCACGCCGCGCGCAAAGGGCGAACCGACCGCGCTGGACGGCCTGCTGGTGGTCGACTTCACCCGCGTGGTCGCCGGCCCCGCCTGCACGCAGACGCTGGCCGATTTCGGCGCCGAGGTGATCAAGATCGAGAATCCCGAAGGCGGCGACGACACCCGGCATTACGAGCACGCCGAAATCGGCGGCGAGAGTGCGGCCTTTCTCAGCCTCAACCGCAACAAGCGCGGCATCGCGATCGACTTCACCAAGCCGGAAGGCCGCGAGGTCGCGCGCGAACTGATTGCGAAAGCGGACGTCGTGGTCGAGAATTTCTCCGCCAGCGTGATGAAGAAATTCGGCCTCGATTACGAGTCCGTCGTGTCGTCGAATCCCCGCATGGTCTATTGCTCGATTTCGGCTTACGGCCGCAAGGGTCCGTTCGCCGCGCGTCCGGGTTTTGACCCGATCACGCAGGCCGAAAGCGGCTTCATGTCGCTGAACGGTTTTCCCGATGGGCCGCCGGTGCGCACCGGCTTCCCCATCGTCGACATGGCGACGGGCATGTCGGCCTGCAACGCCATCCTGCTGGCGCTGGTGGCGCGCGACCGGTTGGGTAAGGGACAGCATGTCGAGGTCGCTTTGTTCGACATCGCGGTCGCGATGACCGGTTTCTACGGCATGACCTATCTGATAACAGGCGTGAACCAGAGCCGGTTCGGCAACTCGCCGAACGGCTCGCCGACGGTCGGCATCTATGAATCCTCCGATGGTCCGTTCTACATGGCCTGCGCCAACGACCGACTGGTCAAGCGTCTGATGGTCGACGTGCTGGATCGGCCCGACATCGTGACCGATCCGCTATTCGCCAACCGCAAGGCGCGCTCCCTCAACAAGGAAAAGCTGCGCGCCCTGCTCAACGGAATCTTCAAGGGCGATACCCGCGAAAACTGGATCGCCAAGATGAAGAAGGCCAATGTTCCCGTCGGCTATCTCCGCACCATCGAGGAGGCGTTTAATTCGCCGGAAGTGCGCCAGCGCCATCGGGTCAACCAGATATCGCATCCGACCGCCGGCACCATCCCCAACATCGAATCGCCGCTCAACATGGGTTCGACCCCGATTGTCGATCCCGTGGCCGCGCCGCTGCTCGGCCAGCACACCAACGACGTGCTGCGCAAGACGCTCGGCTATGACGACGCCCGCATGGCTAAGCTCATGGAAGCCGGCGTTTTCGGAAGCGAGTCGCACAAGGGTTGATCTCGCGCAATCGCTACGGCAGCGCGTAGGCGATCACGGAATCGCCGAGCCTGGTGCCGAGCTTGCCGTGGCCGCCGGCCGCGATCACGACGAACTGCTTGCCGCGCTGGCCGCGATAAGTCATCGGCATCGCCTGGCCGCCCGCCGGAAGCCGGCCCTTCCAGAGTTCCTTGCCCGTCTCGGTATCGAAGGCGCGTAGATAATCGTCCATGGCGGACGCGATGAAGGTGAGGCCTCCGGCGGTCATGATCGGGCCGCCGAGATTGGGGGTGCCAGCGATGATATGGGCGGGATCTTTCACCATGTCGGCGGTCGTGCCGAGCGGCACGCGCCACTTGATCGATCCCTTGGCGAGATCCACCGCGACCAGTTCGCCCCAGGGCGGCGGGTTGCAGGGCAGGCCGAGTGGCGAGTGAACGACCTCGCGGCTCATGCCGTAGGGCGTGCCGTGTTGCGGCGAAACTTCGGCGCGCAATCGGCCCTGATGCGCGGCGTCCTCCATCGGCTTGTATTGATTCCGCGGGATCAGGTGAACTTCCATCGGGAGATTATCGATGTTGGTGACGAAGATCTGCCGTGTCTGGTCGAACGCGCCGCTGCTCCAGTTCATGCCGCCGAGATTGCCGGGAAAGGCGACCGTTCCCTGCACGCTCGGTGGCGTGAAGATGCCGTCCGACCGCAGTTTGGCGAGCCGGGCACGACAGGCTTCGCGTTCCCCGTCATTGATGCCCCAGGCGTCGTCAGCCGTCAGGTGCTGGGCTGCGAGCGCGGGTGGCGCCACCGGGAACGGCTGCGTCGGCGACGCATCTTCGCCTTCCGCATCGCCCTTCGGCACCGGGCGCTCTTCGACGCCGAACACCGGCGCGCCGGTCTCCCGATTGAGCACAAAGAGATGGCCGGTCTTGTTGCCGGCAATCACGACCGGCGTTGGCGCGCCGCCGCGATCGAGCGTGCCGAGCACCGGCTGGGCCGCGGTGTCATAGTCCCAGAGGTCGTGATGGACCAGTTGGAATCCCCAGACCAGTTCGCCTGTCTTCGCCTTGAGCGCCACGACGGAGTTGGCCCATTTGTTGTCGCCCGGGCGTTTAAAACCGTGATAGTCCGGGCTCGCGCTGCCGGTCGGCAGAAAGACAAGGCCGCGCGCCGCATCGACCGAAATCGTCGACCAGACATTGCCGGCCCCGGTCGGCGCGAGCGCCGCCTGCAGCGGATGCCAGCTCCAGCGCAGCGCGCCGCTGCGCGCGTCGAAGGCGCGCACCGCGCCATCGGGACTGTCGACCCTGTCGTTGTCGGCAATCGAGGAGCCGACGATCACCAGATCATCGACGACGGCCGGCGCCGAGGTTTCCTCATATTCGCCGCGCCGCGTGATATTGGCGACGCCGTCCCTGAGATCGATCTGTCCGGCGTTGCCGAAATCGGCGCAGGGATGGCCGGTCGCGGAATCCAGCGCAAACAGCCGCGCGTCGATCGTCGCCAGGAAGATGCGTTGATGGCAGGCGCCGTCGTCGGCGCCCGCGGATCCCGGCCAAAATGCCACGCCGCGGTTCACCAGGCCTTCGGAGTAATGCACAAGCAGGTCGATCTTGGGGTCGAAATTCCATTTCTCCCGCCCGGTATCCGGATCGAGCGCGAGCACGCGATTGAAGGGGGTGGTGAGATACATCGTGCCGCCGATGACGATCGGCGTGGTCTCGAATTCGCTTTTCGGCCGGCCGTTGCTTCCGTCGGATACGTCCCCGGTATGAATTTCCCATGCCGGCTTGAGCCCCGAGACATTGGCGGTGTTGATCTGGTCCAGCGGCGAATACCGGCTTCCACCGGCATCGCCGGCGTAGAACGGCCAGTTTCCGGCCGTTCCGGGCATTTCGCCGGCGACGAGGGGATAAGTTGCCGCGATCAGGCCAACGGCTGCGAAGACTGTCATGCGCATTTTGAACGTTCCTGTCGATCGGTGATGCCGCAGGGCAACACCCTGCTTTCCATCCCGCAAATTGCGAAACCTGTGCTCGCAGGCTAGATTTGCCGTACTCCCGACCCATGGTTCGGCGACGCCGGTTTCTGGAATGCGAGCGTTTCCGGCCCTGCGGTGCGCAATCCTCTCGGCTGACAGACCCATCATGACCGCACCGAAGACCCTCATCCGAACCGGAGAAGACCTCGACGTCGAGGTATCACGGGGCAAGCGGTTTGCTTTCTGGGACGAATTGCGCGGCGCGGTGACGAGCCGTTTCCCGGGCGGGCCGACCGCCAATTCGTTCGCTCCCTATGGCTGGCTGGCGCTCTTGATTCTCACCAATGCGGTCGTCAGCACGCTGTCGGGCGCCCATGACTCGGCGCAGCGGGGCGGGCCCTACGACCTGCTGCGGCCCGGCTATTTCGAGGGCACCAGCGTCATCTGCACGTTGTCCCTGCTGCCGCTGTTCCGGCGGGGCGTTCATCTGGTCGGGAGCTGCCGGAACTGGATCACACGGCTCGCGTTGGCGTCATTGCTGGCCTCGATCTACGCCGTCGCGCACATCGCCATCCTGATCCCGATCCGGAAACTGAGCTTTGGCATTCTCGGCGGCACCTATACGTTCAATTGGGTGACCCAGGGACCCTATGATTTTCGTCGCGAGATCATCGGGGCGATGGTCCTTGGTGGCGCGTTCTGGCTGTTCGACCGCAGAGCCGCCGAACCCGAAAACCCGGCAGCCGCGGTGGAAACGCCGGCGACGGACGAGCCGCATCTGTGGCTTCGCGACGGCACCACCGCCGTCCGCATCGATCCCCGCGCGATCGTGACGGTGTCGTCGGCCGGCAATTACGTCGAATTCAGCCTCTCCGACAAAAGCTATTTGATCCGCGCCACGCTCGCCGGCGAGGAAGCGAAGCTGCGGCCGCTCGGCATCAGGCGGGTGCACCGGACCCGGTTGGTCAATTTCAATCGTGTGACGGCGATAGAGCCGCGTCCGGGAGGGGATTTTAGTCTTCGCATGGACAATGGTGAGCTGATTGCCGGAAGCCGGAGGTACAGGGACGCGATCAAGACGGTGACTTCAGCGGTCTAAAGCGGTGGCGTGCGGCGGCACATCGACTTGCGACGTGCGTCGCCTCACATTGCGATCGAGGAATTGGTGTCAGGTTGACGAAATAACTTGCGAGGAAATCATGGCGATTATTTCTTTTCTGTTCTTTGCCGTAGTGATCTATGCCCTCGTTTCGCTTCGCGTGCTGAAGCAATATGAGCGCGGTGTCGTGTTCTTTCTCGGCAAGTTCGAGGGCGTTCGCGGACCCGGACTGACGGTGATTTTCGTGCCGTTCCAGCAGATGGTGCGGACTTCGCTGCGCACGGTCACCATGCAGATCCCGTCGCAGAAGATCATCACCAAGGACAACGTCTCGATCGATATCGCGGCGGTGGCCTATTATCACATCACCGATCCCGAGAAGGCGGTCATCGCGATCGAGAACGTTTACAACGCGATCAGCCAGATCAGCCAGACCACCGTTCGCAACGTGGTCGGGCGCTTCAGCCTCGACGAATTGCTGTCGAACACCGCCGGGATCAACGAGCAGATCAAGAACGTCATCGACCTTCACACCGAGCCGTGGGGCACCCAGGTCACGGCGGTCGAGATCAAGGATATCGAATTGCCCGACAATATGCAGCGCGCGATGGCGAGGGAAGCCGAGGCCGAGCGCGAGCGCCGCGCCAAGATCGTCGCCGCCGAGGGCGAATACCAGGCCGCGGTCAAGCTCGGCGAGGCCGCCGACATCATCACGGCTCACCCGGTCGCGCTGCAGCTGCGCACCCTGCAGACCATGGCGGAAATCTCGGTCGAGAAGAATTCGACCATCATCTTCCCCGCGCAGTTCATGACGACGGTGCAGGAAGCGATGAGGATGCTGGGCAAGGATTCGGCGCCGGGCTAGGTCAGGCAGCGAACTTGAGGTTAGCCTCAGGCAAAACCCTCATCCTGAGGAGCGGCCCGTCAGGCCGCGTCTCGAAGGATGGGCCACGGTGCGCCGTGCTCGCGGCCCATGGTTCGAGACGGCGCCAAGGGCCTCCCACCATGAGGTTTACGTTGGAGTGCGTCCCGTGCCGGCGACCCGTCAGCCGACGGGTTTCGCGAACCTTGCCAGCATCGTGTCGAAGGCCGCCTTGATGCGATAGACCGCCGGGTTCTTGTAGGGGAATTCGGCGTTGTCGTCGTGCACCAGCATCGAGGCATTGACCTCGAATACCAAGAGTTCGCCATTGGTGTCGACGCTGCAATCGATCCCAAAATATTCCAGGCCGATGCGCTCCTGAATGGTTCGCAGCGCCTCGTAGTGTCCTTCATGGAAGACCCGCGCCGGATCGTTCAGGAACGCGGCTTCCTCGTCCTGCATCCATTTCTGGTTGGCCATGTCGGTGTTGACATGGTGCACCTTCCAGTCGTCGCAGATCGCGAGATGATAGGGCAGCACCTCGCCATTGACGAAGATGAAGCGATATTTCCGGAAAAAACCATCGGCCGAGCGATAGTCGGCATATTCTATGAAATAGCGGTCGGTCTCGGCCGGCTTGGCCAGATAGGCCGCCAGTTCATCCGCGCCGTCGATCTTGTCGAAATCGTCGCCGCCATGGGTCCCGACCGGCCGGGCCAGGACCGAGGCGGCTTGCGGCAAGGCGGCCCGCAGGCTTTCGACCGAAAGTTTTGTGCCGGCCTGCTGGCGGCATATTTTCGGAATCCGGCAGCCTTCTATGCCCGTCAACAGGTCCGCGACCATGTCGCGGGTGGTGCGCTGGATCTTTCGGGGGTCGTTGATAACGGGCTTGCCGAACCGTTCGACCAGGTAGGCCGCGAGCGGCAGCATGGCGCCGGCCTGGTCGACGTCCGAAATCAGGTTGACGACGACGTCGACGCCCTGGCGGAAGGCTTCCGGGTCGTAGGAATTGCTCTCGAAGATCGCGAGCGTGTCGGTGTCATGGTTGGCGTTCTTGAACAGATATTCGGTCGGCGTGTTGCCGCCGAACGGCGCATAAAGCGCCAGCACGCGAAAATCCGCCGGCGACTTGATCGCGGGCCGCCGGATCAGCGGCTGGATCCGGGCAGCCTGAGCATAGGCGGCCTGCGCCGCCGCATCGTCGCCCGATCGCTGTCTGATGCCGCCGATCCAGTACAGGCTGTCGGCGTCGCGCGGATCGAGCGCGATCGCCTTTTCGAAACGCGCGAGCGCGTCCGGTATTTCTTCCAGCTCGTAGTGAACCTTGCCGAGCTGATGGCACAGCGCGGCTTCCTGCGGCCGTTCGCCGAGCAGTTCCAGCAACAGCGCTTTGGCGATGATGTATTGCTTGGTCGCCATCAGGGCCTGCACCATGTTGGTGCGCGTCGCCCAATGACGCGGGTCGAGTTTCAGGGCCTCGAGATAATAGGCGATGGCGTCCTGCGGTTTGCCGGTCTGGACGTGAATGTTGCCGAGATTGCACCAGCACGCCGTCAGTCCCGGCATCAGCCGCAGCGCCAGCTTGTAATGGGTCGCAGCCGATCCGAGATCGCCCCGGCGCATGCTGACATTGCCGAGCTTGGAATGCAGGTCGGCTGTTGTCTCGATCGGCGTGCTGCCTGGCGCAGCTTCGACGGCGGCAAGGGCGAGCTGGAACGCGGCAAAGGCCTCGTCATTGCGGCCGGCGGCGTAATGTTCCTGCCCGATCCGCAGCCACTGCGCGACCGACGTGCCCTTCAAGGTTTCCTCGGCTTCGGCACCCGGAGTCGAGGCGGGCATCACGCTTGCGGTCATGGAAGTTACGCCTGTGTTAGTGAAGGTAACCGAACCATGAAGATTGTTGGTAAACAAAGTCTTGCCGAGGTGGCGCGGGCTGTTCTGGTTGGGCGAGAGCATGCTTCCGGGTATTTCGGCCGGGCGTCTGGAAACATTGGGTAATTCCAGCCGGCCTGACAAAACGTCCGCGAATTTTGCCGATACGGACAACCAGCGAATCAGCCGATAGTGCACCCCCTCGAAAGCTGAGACCGTGACCGGACTGAAGCCAAAAGCGAACGTCTCGCCTGACATTCCCGACAAGCGCGGCTGGGCACCCCGGTTGGCGCAAGAGGCGCGGTTGCGTCAGCTCGACGAGTGGCTGGCGCGTCGTCCTGCGACAGGCGATGCCGTCGCGATTGAAGTCGAGCGGGCGGTTCTGCTGGGCGCGCTGGACCGGCGACAGGAAGCGCAGCAGGCTTTTGTCGGCATTCTGCAGAGGTCACCGGAGAATTTCAGCGCGCTGAACGAATTCGGCACGCTGCTGACCCAGATGGGCGCGATCGACGCCGCCTGCCGGGTCTATGCCGAGGCGATCCTGCATCATCCCAAGAATCCGATGGCGCGCGTCAATCTCGCCAACCTGTTGCTGCGCGCCAACCGTCATCCGGAAGCGCGCGAACATTATGAAGCCGTGCTGCGGATCGATTCGGATCACCCGGGGGCGCATCAGGGATTGGGCGCGGTGCTCTCGGACATCGGCGACCGCGAAGGCGCCCGGCGTCATTTCGAGCAAGGCTTTCGCCACCACGCGATCTCGACACAGGCCTATCGAGGGACAAAACCGCCGGTGACGCTGCTGCAACTGGTGTCGTCGGGCGGCGGCAATATTCCGACCGCCGCGGTGCTCGACGACTGCACGTTCCTGACCTCGGTGATCGTCACCGATTATCTCGATCCCAAAGCCGTCCTGCCGCCGCATCAACTGATCTTCAACACCATCGGGGATGCGGACCTGTGCCAACCCGCGCTCGAGGCGGCCGTTCGTCTGATCGACCGGACGACGGCGCCCGTGATCAACGATCCCCGCGCGGTGATGAAAACCGGCCGGATCGACAACGCCCGGCTGCTTGGCGATTTGCCTGGCGTGGTGACCCCGAAGACAGCAGCGGTCGAGCGCGATCTGCTAGCCGGGCCTGATGGTCCCGCCGCATTGGCAAAACTCGGGTTTTCATTTCCGCTGCTGCTGCGTTCGCCCGGCTATCACACCGGACGTAATTTTGTGCTGGTCGAGCATGCTTCGGAATTGTCGGCGGCGGCGAGCGGCCTGCCCGGGGACGATCTGCTGGTCATCGAGTATCTCGACGCGCGCGGCCGCGACGGCAGCGCGCGCAAATACCGGGTGATGATGATCGACGGAAAAATCTATCCGCTGCATCTGGCGATCTCGCGGAACTGGAAAGTGCATTACTTCACGTCCGACATGGCCGACAAGCCGGACCATCGGTCGGAGGAGGCGGGCTTCCTGGAGGACATGCCGGCAGTGCTGGGTAAAACCGCGATGACCGCGCTGGAGCGGATTCGCGATGCGCTCGGGCTCGATTATGCCGGTGTCGATTTTGGACTGGCGCCGAATGGCAGTCTGCTGCTGTTCGAGGCCAACGCCACCATGGTGATCGCGATTCCCGATTCAAACGAACGCTGGATCTATCGGCGCACCGCCATCCATCGCATCATCGATGCGGTGGTCGCGATGATCCTGCAGAAGTCCGCGGCATCACAGCGAACTCGGAGTTGAGCCGGGATTACTGACCGAACAGATTGAAACGTGGCATCGCAGGGGCCGGGGCTTCCGGCGGATCGTTCTCGACGACCATGTCCGGCGCGTCGCGGTCACGGACAGTCACATCCGGCGCGTCGCGGCCATGGATGATGCGCCTGACCGCAACTGTGGCAACGTCGAGTTCACGCCGTTTGCGCTGCTGTTCGCCGACTTTCCTCGCCTCGCTCCGCTTCCGTTCGGCAAATTTGGCCTCTGCGGCGCGCCCCCTGTCGGCGCTGGCCTTCGGCGCGTTGGCCTTGTCGGTATCCGGCTTGTCGGCGGCAGGCGCGGGGGTTTCCTGCGCTGCGGCGGCGTGAACGGGTTCAGGTGTCTTGGCTTCGGCAGGGGAGGCGGCCGGTGGCTGCACTGCAGATGTCGCAGGGGTCGTGGCAGTACAGGCTGTGTGAAAACCCAGTGAGTTATGGTGTTTTGGATATGGCGTGATTCGAGGTGATGATGGCGCACGTGACGGGACAATCGCGATATCAGACGACGCTTTTTCCGGAGGTTCTGGA
>Ga0068856_100001739_pt1 | contig 22768 bp, 21 predicted proteins | sample KBSCornC62_FD_66595 | JGI IMG/M metagenome (GOLD analysis project Ga0068856, IMG submission 66595) | Corn rhizosphere microbial communities from Kellogg Biological Station, Michigan, USA - KBS Corn C6-2 | ecosystem: Host-associated > Plants > Roots > Rhizosphere > Soil ... | reverse complement strand
GCGGCGTTCGCGATCATCATGGCAAACGTCGAAGGCGCCGGCGCGACGATGTTCGTTTCGGACATGAACGCGTCGGGCATCGTGCTCGAGCGCACGATGACGAGCCTCGACAAATGCTTCACCGGCGGCCACGCCGTCGTGCGCTTCGACGGGCTGCGCGTGCCGTCCGACGCGGTGCTGGGCGAGGTCGGTCGCGGCTATCGCTATGCGCAGGTGCGATTGTCGCCGGCGCGGCTCACGCACTGCATGCGTTGGCTTGGCGCCGTGCGCCGCGCGCACGACATCGCCGTCGATTACGCGCGGCGGCGACAGGCGTTCGGCAAGCCGATCGGCGAGCACGAAGGCGTCGGCTTCATGCTCGCGGATAACGAGATGGACATGCACGTCGCGCGCCTCGCGATCTGGGAGTGCGCGTGGCGCCTCGATCGCGGCGATCTCGCGCTGCACGAATCGAGCCGCGCGAAGGTGATCGTGTCGGAGGCGACGTGGCGCGTCGCCGACCGGTGCGTGCAGGTGCTGGGCGGCCAGGGCGTGACCGGCGAAACGATCGTCGCGCGCATCTTCGCGGATCTGCGCGCATTCCGGATCTACGACGGTCCCTCCGAAGTGCATCGCTACAGCATCGCGCGGCGCATCCTGCGCGGCGAGCGACCCGCCGCGGCGCACACGTGAAGCCGATGCCGGAAGCGCTGCGCGAGCACGTCGTGGATACGCCCGAAGCGACCGCCCTCGCCCGCTGGCTCGAAGGCGAGATGCGCGCGCACGACGTTCGCGTGACGCGCTACGAGCGGCTGCCCGGCGGCGCGATCCAGGACAATTTCCTGCTCGACGTCGACGTCGCGGACGGTCCCTTTCGCGGCACGCACGCGCTGGTGCTGCGCACCGACGCGCCGACCGCCGTCGCCGCGAGCCTGACCCGCGCGCAGGAGTTCGCGGTGCTGCGCGTCGCGCACGACGCCGGCGTCGCGGCGCCCAAGCCGCTGTTCCTCTGTCGTGACCGACGTGTCATCGGACGCGAGTACTTCGTGATGGAACGGCTGCCCGGCATTGCGCCCGGACATCGGCTGACGCGCGAAGCGGCGCTCGTGCCCGATGGCGATGCGCTCGCACGCGCGCTCGGCGCGAATCTCGCGAAGATCCATGCGATCCGGCCGCCGATCGCTGTGCTCGACGTCCTGCCGCCGCCCGCCGCCGATCCCGCGCGCGCAACCATCGCCGAATATCGCGGCTACCTCGACGGGCTCGAGGACGCGTATCCGGCGCTCGAATGCGCGCTGCGCTGGTGCGACGTGCACGCTCAGTCTTCGCACGATGTGACGCTCGTGCATCGCGACTATCGCACCGGCAATTACCTCGTCGATGCCGGATGGCTCACCGGCGTGCTCGACTGGGAATTCGCGGGCTTCGGCGATCCGCGCGAGGATCTCGGCTGGTTCACCGCGCGTTGCTGGCGCTTCGCAGCGCCCGGGCGCGAAGCGGGCGGCATCGCGGCGCTCGAACCGTTTCTCGACGGCTACGAATCCGTTGCCGGCTGGCGCATCGCGCGCGCCGATCTCGACTACTGGCAACTGATGGCTCACCTGCGCTGGGCGATCATCGCGTTGCAGCAGGCGCAGCGGCATCGCGCGGGTGGGGAGCGCTCGCTCGAGCTCGCGCTGACCGGGCGCATCGTCCACGAGCTCGAGTACGAAGCGCTGCAGCTCCTGGCGCAGATCGCCCGATGAGCGACATCTCCGACGCCGCCGACCTGATCGCCACGGCGCGCGATGCGCTGCTCGCCGAGCTCCTGCCTGCGCTGCCGAAGGAGCGGCGCTACACCGGGCTGATGATCGCCAACGCAATGGCGATCGCCGTGCGCGAGGAGCGTCTCGGCTTCGACGCCGCGCGCAGCGAAGCGGCGCGTCTGCGCAACCTCCTCGACGCCGTCGGCGCATCGCCGATGCGTGCGGCCGATCCAATCGACACGGAGCTGGCGACGTTGCGCGCGTGCGTTCGCGACGCCGTCAGAAATGGCCGGTTCGACGATCCCGAGTGCTGGAAGATGCTGGTCGCCGCGCTCATGCACACGGCGTCCGACCGCGTCGCCATCTCGAATCCGAAGGCCCTGCGCGGCGAAGCGGCCGCGGCGCCGCGTTGAGGGAAATCCATCGTGGAACTGTCGCTTGCGGCGCGGAACGCGTTCGTCACCGGCGCGAACGGCGGACTGGGCAGTCATTTCGCGAAGGTGCTTGCCGAAGCCGGCGCGAACGTCGCGATCGCGGCCCGGAAGCTCGAGTCGCTCGAGCCGCTGCAGAATACGTTGCAGGCGTCGGGACGCCGCATCTGCGCGGTCGCGCTCGACGTGACCAAGCCGGCGAGCGTCGCCGGCGCGATCGACGAAGCCGCGGCGGCGCTCGGGCCGCTCACCGTCGTCGTCAACAACGCCGGCGTCGCGATCACCAAGCCGTTGCTCGATCACACCGAGGAGGATTGGCAGCAGGTGATCGAGGTCAACCTGAACGGCGCCTGGCGCGTCGCGCAGGCCGCGGCACGCCACATGGTGAAGCATGGCCAGGGCGGCAGCATCGTCAACATCGCCTCGATCCTCGGCCTTCGCGTCTCGGCACAGGTGCCGAGCTACGCGGCGTCGAAGGCGGCGCTGATCCAGCTCACCAAGGCGATGGCGCTCGAGCTCGCGCGGTACAGGATCCGCGTCAACGCGCTCGCTCCCGGCTATGTGGAGACCGGCATCAATCGCGAGTTCTTCGCGAGCGAGCCCGGACAGGCGCTGATCAAGCGGATACCGCAGCGGCGCATCGGCACGCCCGGGGAGCTCGACGGCGCGCTGCTGCTGCTCGCGTCCGATGCGGGCTCGTACATGACCGGCGCCGTGCTCGCGGTCGACGGCGGGCACGTCGTCAATACGCTATGAGCGGGGCCGCGAACGGCAGCGGCGTCAACGCCGTCTACGATTTCTGGCTGGGCCTGCTGCCGCACTTCTTCGCACAGTTCGGCGCGCCTTACGCGCCGATCGGCGGGGCGACCAACGCTTCGAACCCGATGTCGTTGCCGTTCCCGGCCGATCAGGTCGCGAAAGCGGCTTCGATGACGCAGTCGGCACTGCAATCGCTCGCGCAGGCGTACGCGCCGATGCTGCAGGCGGCCGGCGGACCGGGGCTTCTCGGGCAGTGGACGAGCGCCCTGCCCTTCGCGCTGCCGATGCAGCAGGCGCTCGCGGCCAAGCCGTCCGATCTCGCGACGATGATGGCGCCGATGATGACGGCGATGTCCGGGCCGGCGGCGACGACGGCTTTCGACCGGACGTTCGGCGCCGTCTCGGACGCCCTCGGCTTCGGTCCGATGCGCAAGCTGCAGGCGGCCATGCACGAGCTGATGAGCGCGAGCCTCGCGCAGAACGAGGCGCGGACGCGCTACGCGATGCTCGTGCAGGGCGCGTTCGCCGCCGGCTTCGACGCGCTGCTCGTGCGTCTCGCCGGCATGGCGAAATCCGGCGAGCGCGTCGAAAGCGTGCTCGCGCTGTTGCGGCTGTGGGCGGTTGCCGCCGAAGAGGCGGTGCACCTGGTGCTGCAGTCGGAACGAGGCCTGGAGGCGACGGCGTCGATCGCGCGCGCCGGCCTCGCGTATCGGCGCAAGCTGCAGAACGTCGCGTCGATCGTTGCCGACGCGCTCGACATGGCGACGCGGCGCGATCTCGACGAGGCGTTCCGCGAGATCCAGGAATTGAAGCGCGAGTTGCGGGCGCTGCGCGCGGTGCCGGCGCCGGCCAGCGCGCCGTCACGCGGGACCGCACGGAAAGGAAAGGCAACGCCATGACGCCGGCCGAGCGCGCGCTCCTGGTTCCCCAAGCCGCGAACGCGCTCGCGATCACGCCGGCGACGCTGGCGCGCGAGCTCGATCAGGCGCGCGAGAAGATCACGCGCGGCCTCGCCCGGCTCGCGAAGATCGACGACGGCGATCTCGCCATTGCGACCGTGCCCCGCGAAGAGGTGTGGCGCCAGGACATGGTGCGGCTCTATCGCTGCACGCCGGTCGTCGCGCGGCCGCATCCGGTGCCGATCCTGATCACGTATGCGCTCGTCGGCCGCTTCCAGATGATCGATCTCGAAGCCGACCGCTCGCTCGTGCGCAAGCTGCTCGCGCAGGGCTTCGACGTCTATTTCATCGACTGGGGACTTCCCGGCCGCGCGCAGCGCTGGCTCACCATCGACGATTACGTGTCCGGCTACCTCGACCGCTGCGTCGACGTCGTTCGCGCTCGCTCGGGCGAGGATCGCATCAACCTTCTCGGCATCTGCCAGGGCGGCGTCTTCACCGCGTGCTACGCCGCGCTCTACCCGACGAAAGTGCGCAATGTCGCGTTCACCGTGACGCCGATCGACTTTCACGGCGACAAGCGCGAGCCGCAACCGGGATCGGGTTACATGAACCAATGGGCGCGCGCGCTGACGCCCGAAGACGTCGACGAGCTCGTCGATGCGTACGGCTCGGCGCCCGGCAGCATGGTCGGCTTCGCGTTCCTGATGATGAATCCGGTGTCGAATCTCACGAAGTACACGATCGACCTGATCGACGTGCTCGACGACGACGCGAAGCTGCTCAACTTCCTGCGGATGGAGCGCTGGATCGCCGATCGTCCCGACCATCCGGGCGAAGTGTTCCGCCAGTGGTTCAAGGACCTCTATCAGGACAACAAGCTGATCCGCAACGAGCTCGTCCTCGGCGGCCGCACCGTCGACTTGCGCGACATCACGATGCCGGTGCTGAACATCTACGCGACCGGCGACACGATCATCCCGGTCGCGTGCTCGCGTGGCGTCGGCGACCGTTTCGGTACCAAGGACTACACCGAAGTGCCGGTGCCCGGCGGACACATCGGCACGTTCGTCGGCGGCAAGGCGCAGAAGATCCTCGCGCCGACGATCGCCGAGTGGTTCAAGGCGCGGTAAACGGCGCCGTCAACCGCGCAAACGCGCGAAACCGTCGTTCAGGTCCTCGATCAGGTCCTGCGGATCCTCGAGGCCGATCGCCAGGCGCAAACAGGGCCCGCCCGGGTTCCACGACGTCGCGGTGCGCGAACGCTCGGGCCACGTCGGAATGACGAGGCTTTCGAACCCGCCCCAGCTCCAGCCCATGCCGAAGAGGCGCATGCCGTCGAGCATCCGCGCGACGCTCGCGGCGTCGGTCGGCTCCAGCACGACGCCGAAGAGCCCGGAGGCGCCGGTGAAGTCGCGCGCCCAAAGCGCATGGCCAGGATCGGTCGGCAACGGAGGATAGAGAACCTGCCGCACTTCCGCGCGTTGCGAAAGCCAGCGCGCGATCGTGAGCGCGCTTTCGGCATGGCGCGAGAGGCGCACGGCGAGCGTGCGCAATCCACGAAGTCCCAGGAAGCAGTCGTCGGTCGACGCGGCGATACCCATGTCGGTCCATAGCCGCGAAAGCGGCGCGAACGATTGCTCGGTCGCGACGACCGCCCCGAGCAACACGTCGGAGTGGCCGCCGATGTATTTGGTCGCGGCGTGCACCGACACGTCGACACCGTGATCGAACGCGCGAAAACCGAGCGGCGTCGCCCACGTGTTGTCGAGGATCACGCGCGCGTTTCGCGCGTGCGCGGCCGCGGCGATCGCCGCAATGTCCTGCACCTCGAACGTGAGCGAGCCGGGCGACTCGGTGAACACGAGCGTCGTGTTCGGCCGGAACACGGCGGCGATGTCCGCGGCGAGCAGCGGATCGTAATAGCTGACCTCGACGCCGAGCCGCCGCAGGTGGTTGTCGCAGAAGCGGCGCGTCGGACCGTACACCGCGTCGGTGACGAGCACATGATCGCCCGGTTTCACGAGCGCCAGCAGTGGGAACGTCGTCGCGGTCAGCCCCGACGGCACGATCAGCGCCCCATGCCCGCCTTCGAGCGCCGCGAGCGCGCGCGCGAGATCGCTGACGGTCGGCAAGCCGTGCAAGCCGTAGCCGATGCCCGGAAGCTCGCCGCGCTGCGCCTGCTCGAGCTCGGCGACGCTGCGAAACAGGATCGTCGATGCGCGAAACACCGGCGTGTTGACCGCGCCCAGGAAGCGCCGCGGATCTCGACCGAGGTGCGCGACCTCCGTCGCGCGGCGATAACGGCGGCGATCGCTCATGTCGCGGGGGCAGCGCCGAGCGCGTCGACGATCGCGCGCACCTGCGCGTCGACGCTGGTTGCGACGTCGACGTCGATCGCGTCGGAGGGCACCTCGAGCGCCGCGAACTGGCTGCCGAGGAGCGTCGCCGGCATGTAGCGGTGGCGACGCGACGCGAGGCGCGCCGCGATCGTTTCGCGATCTCCCCGAAGATGCACGAAACGCACGTCGCCCGCAGCCGCAAGCCGGTCGCGGTATCGCTGCTTCAGCGCCGAGCAGGCGAGGATCACGTTCGTGCCGTCCGCGGTGATCCGACGCAACTCGGCGACGATGCGGTCGAGCCACGGCCAGCGATCGTCGTCAGTGAGCGGAACGCCGGCGGCCATCTTCGCGACGTTCTCGGGCGGATGCAGATCGTCGGCGTCGACGAGCGGCCAGCCGAGCGCGGCGGCGAGCGCGGCGCCGACCGTCGACTTGCCCGACCCCGACACGCCCATCAGCACGACGATCACGAAGCGCTGCGTCCCGTCATCGCTTGCCCGCGGCGTTCGCGATCGCGTGGCCGCCGAAGCTCTTGCGCATCATCGCGAGCATCCGGTTCGCGTAGTCGCCGCCGCCCTGGCTCGTGAAGCGCGCCATCAGCGCAAGCGACAACACGGGCGCTGCGACGCCCTGCTCGATCGCCTCCTGCACGGTCCAGCGGCCCTCGCCCGAATCGGCAACGATAGGCGCGACGTCGCGAAGCTCGGCATCCTCGGCGAGAAACGCCGCGACGAGGTCGAGCAGCCACGAGCGGACGACGCTGCCGTGCCGCCACGTGTGCGCGATCTTCGCGACGTCGAGCGCGAGGTCGCTGCGGTTGTGCATCAGCGCGAAGCCTTCGGCGAGCGCCTGCATCATGCCGTACTCGATACCGTTGTGGATCATCTTGACGAAATGGCCGGAGCCCACGGGCCCGCAGTGCAGCCACCCGGCATCCGGCGCCGGCGCGAGCATGCGCGCGTACGGCTCGAGCATCGCCGCCGCCTGGTCGTCGCCGCCGAACATCAGCGTGTAGCCGTTCGCGAGCCCGTGAACGCCGCCCGATACGCCGCAGTCGACGAAGCGGATGCGGCGGGACGCGAGCATCGCGCCGCGCCGCTGCGAGTCGTGGTAATTCGCGTTGCCGCCGTCGACGAGCAGATCGCCCAATGAGAGCAGCGGCGCGATCTCCTCGATCGTGCGTTCCGTGACGTCGCCCGCGGGCACCATCAGCCAGACGACACGCGGCGCCGGCAAGCCGGCCACCAGCTCGTGCAGCGATGCGGCATCGACGATTCCTTCGGCCGCCAGCGAACGGCGAACGGACGCGTCGGGATCGAACCCGATCACGCGCGCGCCGCCGCGCGCAAGCCGCCGCGCCATGTTCGCGCCCATCCTTCCGAGGCCGACGAGACCGATGTCCATCGTGTTCCGTTCCGCTATTCCCGCGGACTCGATGCTACCGAAACCGCGGTCGCATCGCCAACTTCGACGCGCCGCGTCGCCTCGAGCGCGGCGCCGACGATGACGACGCCGCCGACGATCGTGCGCGCGTTCGGCATCTCGTGCAGCAGCAGCGCCGCGAGCGCGATGCCGTAGACCGGCTCGAGCGCGGCGACGACGCCGGCCGTATGCGCGGAGAGCCGGCGCATGCTGGCGATGAACAGCGTATGCGAAACGCCCGTGCACAAGGTTCCAAGCACGATGAGAAGCCCGAGTTCGGTCGGTGTCGGCAGCGCCGCGCGGCCCGCGATCGCGATCGTGACCGGCACGAGGCACGCGGCCGCGAACAGGTTTTGCCACAGCGCGATGTCGATCGCGGGGCGCTTTGCCACGAGCGCCCGATTGCGCACGGCAAGCCACGCGAACGTGAAGGCCGACGCGACCGCGAGCACGACGCCACGCGTCGCTCCGTTCGTCCACGCGAGATCGGGAACGAGCGCGACCAGACCGAGCGTCGCGAGCAAGGCCGACGCCCAGCCGCGGACGCCGCTCCGATCATCGCCGAGCCGATGCTCGAGCACCAGCACGAAGACCGGAAACACCGCGTAGCCGAGCAGCGCGATCGCGACGCCGCCTGCCTGCACGGCCGCAAAAAAAGCGACCCAATGCGCGGCGAGGATCGCGCCGTTGACGAACAGGCGCCGGTCGCCGCGGCCAAGCGGCACGTTGCGAACGCGCGCGACAGCAGCGAGCGTCGCGGCCGCCAGAATCGTTCGCGCGAGCACGATCGCCGTGGCCGGCAGCGCGAGCCACTTGCCGAACAACGCCGCGAAGCCGAACAGCGCGACCGCAACATGCAGCGCGGCAAGTGCCGACGCGTGGCTCATCACCTGCCTGTTTGGTTCGTCGTCGTTCTGATGCGCTTGCGTCACACGACGCTCGCGGCGTCACCGACCGGACCGCCGACGTCCCCCTGCCATCGGCGTTCCGCGTGCCCGTCGAGCCACGTACGAACACACGCTTGCGCGTGGCGGTAGCCGACCTCGACGATCGCATAGATCGCATCCCAATCGAAGAAGCCAAACCCCTGTACGGGAGGATTGATGTGAAGATCGATGCCTTCACGCAGCTCCCTGCGCTCGCTGCTGCCGCCGAGCATCGTCGACTTGATGAGCAGGCTGGGGAGCGTCGGCAGCAACGGGCGGGTCCGGCCCGCGACACGGGAACGCAGATAGTCGAGCGGCGACGGGAACTGTTCGGCTGAGATCGCGTATTCGACCTTGACGGTCGCTTCGACCGCCACGGTGGCTCCGCTGATGAAGCGCTTCATCACGCCGACGGGAAGATTGTCGACTACGCCGCCGTCGACGTACAGCCGACCGTGCGCGAGAATCGGTGGCAGCAACCCCGGCAGTGCCGCGCTCGCCTGCATCGCCTGCCACAACCTGCCGCGATCGTGCACGTGCAGCCGGCTTTCGGACAGATTGCTCGATATGCAGAAGTACGGCTGCCACAGATCCTCGATGTCGACGTCGCCGATATAGTGGTTCAGCGTGCGCGCGAGTTTGCGGCCCGACAACAGCGAGAACACCGGTACCGTAACGTCGCGAAGGGGCCGGTCGTCGACGAAAGCATGCTTGCACGATTGCAGGATCGCTTCGTCCTTCCAATCGAGCGCAACGAGGGCGCCGATGATCGCGCCGATGCTGGTGCCCCCGACCGCATCGATCGGCACCCCTGCCTCCCTCATCGCCCGAATGGCGCCGATGTGCGCAAGACCGCGTGCGCCGCCGCCGCCCAGCACCAGCGTGATGGCATTGCCGGAAAGCAGGCGCGCGAGTCGATGGAAGTCCCGGCTGCCGTCCCAGGCGACGTGCGAATGCCGGTAACCCTTGCGCTGCGCGAGCCAGACGGCCGTTCCAGCGGGCGCGGCGCCTCGGCTCGAGTGGAGCAGAACGAGCTCTTTCTGCGGGCCAAGCGGCCGCGTGCTCAGCGCGTGCTCGACGACCGTGAGGTCGATCGGACGCTCGGCATCGGCAATGAACAGCACGCGATCGGCATGAGCAACGCACCTTGTCGTCCATTCGGATGGAGCCGCGTCGGCCTCGCAAATCACGAAACGGCGCGCCCGCTCCGATCGATCGAGCAAGCGATCGAAGAATCGTTCGTCGCCCTTTCCTCGCGCGCCCGCACCGGCCGACCGCTGCGCACCTGCGAGCGTCGAATCGAGATAGACGGTGCTGCCGAAGCGCAGCAGTGCGAGTTCCAGACGCCGGCCGAACTCGGCGATCGGCACGTCGGCGGCGAGCGGCACCAGTGCAACGTTGCGTATCTTCGGAACGAATTCGGTCGTCCCTCGGCGAAGGGTGCGCAACGCGAATCGGGCGATGTTGAGGCCGGCGTCCGGGTACGCGACCAGCATCGCCTCGAACTCGGGGCGATCGAGGCGCGCGAGCAGGGCATCGCGGATCACGACGACGTCCGCGGCACGCGCGTCTCCCGTGAGGAGCGACAACTCGCCGACGCAATCGCCGCTCGACAGGTGGGTGACGAGCCGACGGTCTCCGTCCCCATCCCGCACCCATACTTCCAGCCGACCGGTGATGATGAAATGCATGCAATCCGATGGGTCGCCCTGCCGATAAAGCAGCGTGCCGCTCGGGGCCTCCACCCGATGCAGACGCGAGGCAAACGCGGACAACTCGTCGTTGGGCTGCGGCCCGAGGAATCTCGTCAGGAGCGAGACCAGATCGTCCTTATCGAAAGCCTCGACCATTTGCTGTCAGGTCTGCGCCGACGCGATGCGACGGCCGTCGACACGGTAATACCGACGCTCCGCTCGAGATGGGATCGAGCTCGCACCATCCAGATCGTCCCAGGCGAAACCATCGCCGGCCAATCTGCGCGCGGCATCCGAAACGGCGATCTCACCGTCCTTGGCGGCGTGCAGCACGGCAAGCAGCGTCTTCATCGCGTCGCCAAAAACGTCGTATGAAAGCTTGGACGTTTCGACGACCGCGCCGACGACCGGCCCCGTGTGGACGGCAATCCGCACATCGAACACGAACAGGTCGCGGGAGCGACGCGACGCCGCGAGATCAGCGAGGAATTCGCGCATCGCGAGCGCCGCCTGGACGCCATTGCAGGCGTCCCGCGGGCCGGGCACCGGCAGGCCACCCACGGCGATGTAGGTGTCGCCCATCGTTTTGAGCTTCTCGAGGCCGAACCGTTCGGCCACCGCGTCGAAGGCCTTGAAGCAGTGCATCAGGCAACCGAGTACGTCTTCCGCCGGATGTGCCTTCGCCGCGCGTGAAACGTGACGAAGCTCGATGGCGACGAGTACCACCGGGTCGAAGCGCGTGGGACGAATCCCCCCGGACGTCGACAGCTGTGCAGCGAGCCCGGCGGGGACCAGGTTGTAGCGCAGTCGGTCGGAACGCAGCTTCTCGATCTCGAGAGAGGCACTCCTGTCCCGAAGCTCGGCCTCGGAACGCTGTAGCAGCGCACTCCGGTTGTACGCCGAATAGGCAAATGCCATGAAATAGACGAACGTGAACACCGACGATGCGATATCGATCGAGATGATGTCGCCGCCTCCGACGTGAACGCCCTCGAGCAGTGCGAAGGCGACGATGCCGGCCGTGACGCACCCCGCGCTGACGAGCATCTGGCGCAGGCCATCCACCGAGAGCGAGCTCGCGAGGGCGACCGTTATCAGCACGAAGGTCGGCAGGGGCGCGAGGCCGATCGCGTGCACGACGATGCCGACGAGGAACGAGTCGAAGGCGAAGGTCCGCAACTCGATCTTGCGCCTGCTCTGCGGATACTTTCGGGCGAGATGATGGATGACGTGCGGATAGACGACGGCGACGGCTACGATCGCGCCGTAGAACACGTCGAATCGGCGCAGATGCGATGCGTGGAGGGCGACGATGACGACCATGAAGGTCGTCCCGACGAGGCGCATCGGGTAGAAGAGCGCGAAGCGATCGAGCAGGAGATTCATCGCGACAGGTGAATGAGATCGACGGATCGAGGGCGTGTCGGCGGTCTCGGCGAGCGTGGAGGATCATTGCTCGGATGTCAATCCGCGGCCGTCGCGAGCGAACCTCACCCCCGGCGAACCGTGGAACGTTTAGGATGCCGGGCGCGGACGGCGTCTTTCGTCCATCGCCTCTGCACACGTTTTCGAACGGCAACCGCAAGACATTCCTGCAAATGGGAGACGGCATGAGACGTATGAATCGGATGTTGCAGTGGCTTGTCGTATGCGTCGCGCTCGCCACCGGCGCCGCGCAGGCGTCGACGAGCAGCAGCGAGATCACCGACATGTGGTGGAATCCCGGCGAGACCGGCTGGGGTCTGAACGTCACCCTCCAGCGCGACGTCGCGTTCCTCACGTTCTTCGTCTACGACACGACGGGAAGCCCCACGTGGTTCACGTCCGACGCGCATCTCGCGACCGACGGCTCGGCGGTCTGGAGCGGGCAGCTTTACGCGACGACCGGGCCGTGGTTCGGAGGCCCCTTCAACGCCGGCAACGTGCGCGTGCGTACCGTGGGCTCGGCGACGTTCACGCTGGTGTCGCTCAACCAGGCAACGCTCACGTACACGGTGGACAACCTGACCGTGACCAAGACGCTCGAGCGGCAGACGTGGACGAGCGAGGACTACAGCGGCGAGTATCTCGGCGGCTATTCGGTCGCGAACTCGGGCTGCAACCCGATCAACCTGAACGGAACGCAGGAAGACGGCGGCTTCCTGTCGGTGCGCCAGAACGGCGCGGCGATCACGATCACGACGACGACCGCCGCGACGACGTGCACGTACAACGGCACCTACGTGCAAACGGGCAAGCTCGGACAGGTCAACGGCAGCTATTCGTGCACCAGCGGAGTCAGCGGCTCGTTCCAGTTGTTCGACATGACGCCGATGCTGAGCGGCTTCACCGGACGCTTCGCCGGGCAAAACAACCATTGCCAGTTCTCGGGTTACTTCGGAGGCGTCCGCCGCTCGATCTAGCTGTGGAGGCCCAGGAAAGGCATTGCATGAGCAGAATGGGTTTGGCAGGTGGGAAGCCGAGCGTTTCCCGCCGGTGAAGAACCTGCTCCACAAGCTTCGGGCGTGTTGGCACCGCTGCGACTCTCGCAGCCAAGGCGGCTAGCTCACGCATTCCCATAACGATGTATTCCCTCCGGGATCCCGTGGGTGTCGGACTTGTTCAAAGCCTTTCGAGACCGGGCGGAAACATACCAGGGCTATTCGGTGATTGGACCTGAACTCGACGCCAAGCGAATCTGAACTTGGCTTGCCAGCGCTGGTAGACGCAGCGATGAAGCATAGCCTTCCGACCATCGCGGAAGATCGATACTTCGTGAGCGCAGGCTGCTTGTTATCGCTCTCGTCGATCCGACGGATCAAGGTCGCGCTTTCGCGTGGGTGATGGATCCCATTTTGCGGGGAGCCAAGCCCAGCGATATCCCAATTCAGCAACCGAGGAGGCCTTTGGCGGTGAATCGGCAGACCGCGCGGGCGCGCGGACTTACGATTCCGAAGGCACTGCTGCTTCGCGCGGACGAGCTGATTCAGTAGTCCGATGCGAATGTCCGCTTGTGGCCGGTTGGGCTACCGTCGTGGGTCGGGAAGATCGCCGAAAAGACGGAGGTTTAGCTGCTGGGGAGCAGCGGTCGTCAGCTCGCGAAACGCAAGATCGCTGACCGGCGAAGAGCCGTCGCAAAAACGCGCGTGAAACGCGTCGCCGCTAGTGGGCACGAGAGTTAAAGTCGCAACCGGGAGGCGCCGGGCCAACACGCGACAGATTTACGGTGCCTGACGCTCCAGCATTGCTTCCCGCGGTGAAATTGAAGGTCCACTGCGCATTCTCGCAGCCGAAGAAGGTTGCGGTGGCGGTGCCCACCGTTTGCGTCCTGACGGTGAACGCCGGGTCGGGGCTGCCCCCAATCACACCGCCCGTCGTCTCGTAGAGAGTCACCCCCAAGCCAGACATACTCGGAACGAGTGCCCCTAGCCCGGTGTACCAGCGTTGCACCTCCTCTTCCGCGTCCGTCAACGCGCCGTCCCTTGAATAGGTGTACCAGACGACGAATAACACGTCGGCAACCGGATTCAGCTCGACGAACAGGCCCTGACCTGGGATCGCTGGGTCGAACCAGTTGCCGGAATAGGAGAACTGGATATCCGGGCGGCTCGCGCCGTCGTCGGAACAAGTGACGTTAGATGTGAGCCGCACCAAAGGCATCGTTTGGGAAAAGGGACCCCAGTGACGGTCCCATAGGACATCTTGGTACTTCATGCTTGCTATCGAGCAATCGAGAAACGTCAGCACCACGGTCCCGATAGGCGTGCTCTGAGTTGCTGGTGGCGCGTTGAATTTGCCGCCGCCGACGTTCTCGAAAAGTGTGAAGGTGGCGCCAGATTGCCCAGTCTGTACGGTTCCACCAAACGTGTACCAGCGCTGGCCGGTTTCCCAGCCAACGGCGAAGGTCGCCCAACTCCCCTGGAGGTAGCCGACTCCTGGAGCGATAGCGTCCTGATAGACCTCGATCTCGACGCCCTGGCCGGTGGCCGCGGGGTTGTACCAGGAACCGGTGAGGCCATGCTGGTTGATATCGACAGCCAGCGCAGGCCCGGAGAGCCAGGCGGGAACGATCACGATCGCCAGCGACAAGTGACGGATCAGGCAGGCGGGCGCGATGAGCAGCGTCGCGAATGCGCGGAATTCCATCGTTGTCTCCCAGGCTAGAGATCACGGAGAACGGTCGCCAACGAACCCCGCGAGTGCCTTCGCCGGCTGGTACATCGAGGCGCATCACGTGGGCGCAGCAGCACGCGGATGGGTACGTATACCGTACGCTTTCGAATCGACGAGCACAACTGGCTCTGCCACAACTCTACGTGGTGGGCTGCGGCGGCTACGGGGGCATGCTCAGTAGCGATAGTGGCGGTTCTGCTAACGCGATGAACTACGGCCTCAAACGCAATGACGCCCTAACGATGGATTCGGGATCGAGGGGACAACGTCTTGAACCTTCACACACATCCAGCCGCCGCTAGCGACTGCTAGAATCCGCGCGCAAGGAAGGGCGGCGTCGGGCGCATCGTGCATCGACGCGCCCTTCCGAAGCGAACGTAACGTCGGGGAGAGATTCGCATGCCATCGCCTGCCGCCGCTTCGGAAGTCCTGGCGGCCGTCCGCAAGTCGCCCGGCAACCGGGTGAAGGTCGCGGTTTCCGACATCGACGGCATCCTGCGCGGCAAGTACCTGCACAAGGACAAGTTCGAGGCCGCACTCGAAGGCGGATTCGGCTTCTGCGACGTCGTCTTCGGCTGGGACTGCCACGATCAGTGTTACGACAACACGACCTACACCGGCTGGCACAAGGGCTTTCCCGACGCGCTCGCGCGGATCGACCCCGGCACGCATCGCAAGGTGCCCTGGGACGACAACGTGGACTTCTTCGTCGGCGAATTCGTCGTTCGCGAGAACGGCCGCGACAAGCCCTATCCGCTCGACGGCAGACAGGTGCTTCGGCGCGTGCTCGCCCGTGCGGCGAAGCTCGGCGTCGTGCCGATGTGCGGGCTTGAGTTCGAATTCTTCAACTTCAGCGAAACGCCGCAGTCGTGGGCAGCGAAGCAGGGCGTCGATCCGACGCCGCTGACGCCCGGCATGTTCGGCTATTCGCTGCTGCGCGCGAACCACTCGCGCGATTACTTCAAGGCACTTTTCGAGGAGATGGCGGCGTTCGGCGTGCCGATCGAGGGCTTGCACACCGAGACCGGGCCCGGCGTCTTCGAAGCGGCGATCGTTTTCAGCGAAGCGCTCGAGGCGGCCGATCGCGGCGCGCTCTTCAAGACAGGCGCGAAGGAGATCGGCGCACGCTTCGGCATCATGCCGAGCTTCATGGCGAAGTGGAGCGCGCAATACCCGGGATGCTCGGGCCACTGCCACCAGTCGCTTTCGGACGGCAGGAAGAATCTGTTCCACGACCCGAAGGGCCGCAACGCGATGAGCAAGCTGTTCGAGAGCTACCTCGCCGGCCAGCTCGCGACGCTGCTCGAATTCGCGCCGATGTTCTGGCCGACGATCAACAGCTACAAGCGGCTCGTCGACGGCTTCTGGGCGCCGGTCAAGCCGACGTGGGGCCTCGACAACCGCACCGCGAGCTTCCGCGTGATCGCCGGGTCGCCGAAGTCGACGCGGCTCGAAACGCGTTGCCCAGGCGCCGATATCAATTGCTACCTCGCCGTCGCCGCTTGCCTCGCGGCGGGACTCGACGGGATCGAGCGCAAGCTCGCGTTGACCGCACCGCCGATCGAGGGCACCAATCGCGGCGCCGAGACTATCCCGCGCGCGCCACGAACGCTCGGCGAAACGACACGCATCTTCCGCGCTTCGGAGCGCGCCCGCGACTGGTTCGGCGACGAATTCGTCGACCATTTCGCGGCGACGCGCGAGTGGGAATGCCGGCAGTGGCAGGACGCGGTGACCGACTGGGAACGCAAGCGCTACTTCGAGATCATCTGAATCCCTTGCGATGAATCTGCACCGATTCGCGTTCCCGACCTCGATCCTGTTCGGCGCCGGTGCGCGCCGCGAAGTCGCGCCGCATCTGCGCGCCGCCGGCTTCACGCGGCCGCTCGTCGTCACCGATCGCGGACTCGCCGCGCTGCCGGTGTTCGCGAGCTTTGCGAACGAGCTCGCCGGCGTCGCGCACGCGGTATTTTCCGGCGTGTCCGGCAATCCGGTGCGAAGCCAGGTCGTCGAGGGCGCGAAGGCTTACCATGCGCATCAGGCAGACAGCATCGTCGGCATCGGCGGCGGCGCCGCGCTCGACGTCGCGAAGGCGATCGCCGTGATGGCGACGCACCCGGGCGACATCCTCGAATACGCGTGGGACCATCCGCAGGTGCGGCCGATCGAGCACACGCTGCCCTATTTCGTCGCGGTGCCGACGACCGCGGGCACCGGTTCGGAGGTCGGACGCTCGTCGGTGATCGGCGACGACGCGACGCACGTCAAGAAGATCGTCTTCTCGCCGGCGCTGCTTGCGAAGGCCGTGTTCGCCGATCCCGAGCTCACGCTCGACCTCCCGGCCTCGATCACGGCCGCGACCGGCATGGACGCGCTCACGCACAACGTCGAGTCGTACCTGTCGCCGGCGTGGCATCCGCTGTGCGACGGCATCGCCGTCGAAGGCGTGCGCATCGCAGCGCGCGCATTGCCGATCGCCGTCACCAGCGGTCGCGACCTCGGTGCGCGGAGCGAGATGCTGATGTGCTCGATGATGGGCGCGATCGCGTTCCAGAAGGACCTGGGCGCCGTGCATTCGTGCGCGCACGCGCTGTCGACAGTGGCGGACCTGCATCACGGGCTCGCGAACGGGATCATGATCGACCACGTGATGCGCTTCAATCTGCCCTCCGCCACCGCGAAACTCGCCGAGCTCGCGCACGTCGCGCGCGTGAAAAACGGCGACGCCGGCAGCGACGAGTCGCGCGCGCAGGCGTTCGTCGCGTGGCTCTCCGAGCTCAAGCGCACGCTCGGCATCCCGGCGACGCTCGCCGACTATCACGCGGCGCGCCGCGTGACCGCCGACGACATCGGGCGTCTCGTCGACGTCGCGCTCGCCGATACCTGCCACCAGACGAATCCGCGCCCCTGCACCGCCGGCGACTTCCGGCGCATCTTCGAGGGCGCTCTGTAAATGCGGCTACTCGGGCGGCGCAAGCCGAAGGCCGAACGGGCGCCGCTCGTCTCGCCGCCGCTGCTGATTGGCGTGTCGGCGCGCATCCATCATCCGGCCGACAACAACCTCGTGAAGCTGGGCGGCGTCTACACGAAGACGCTGCATTACCTCGAGCAGTCGGTCACGCATTGGGTGATGTCGAAGAACGTGCTGGTGCTGATGATCCCTGCGATCGAGAGCGAGGGCCTGATCGAGCGCAGCGAGATGCGGCTCTACCACTATGCGGAAGCGCTCGACGGCCTCGTGCTCCAGGGCGGCGCCGATATCGCGCCGCCGACGTACGGCGAGGAGCCGCGCGATCCGGCGTGGGCCGGCGATCGCGTGCGCGACCGTTACGAGATCGAGCTCTTCGAGGCGTTCGTCGGCAAGGGCAAGCCGGTGCTCGGGATCTGCCGCGGCTGCCAGCTCATCAACGTCGCGTTCGGCGGCACGCTCTACCAGGACATCGCGACGCAGGTGCCCGACGCGCTCGTGCACCGGGACATCTCGAAATACGAGCGGAACTTCCATACGCTGAACTTCGTCCCCGGCGGCGGCCTCGCGAAGCTGTATCCGGGCCGCGCGAAAGCGACGATCAACACGATCCATCATCAGGCGGTGAACAAGCTCGGCCGCGGGTTGATCGTCGAAGGCGTCGCGGAGCCCGACGGCATCGTCGAGTCGTTGCGCTGGCGCGGCCCGAGCTACGTCTTCGGCGTGCAATGGCATCCGGAGTTCATGTTCGGCCCGTCGATGGGCGCGGAGCATCTCGACGGGGCGCCGATCCTCACCGAATTTCTCGAGGCAGCGCGCAAGCGCAAGGCGAAGCGGTAATGGCAACGAGCGCGACACTGCCCGTCGTCAATCCCGCGACAGGCTCGCTGATCCTGCGGCTCGCCGCCGATGGTCCGCGCGAAGTCGCGCAGCGCTACGCCGTTGCGCGCGCGGCGCAGCCGCGCTGGGCCGCGACGCCGATCCGCAAGCGGATCGCGGCGATCGCGAAATTTCGCGAGCTCGTAGAGACGCGCGGCGACGCGCTCGCTCGGACGCTGACACAGGAAGTGGGCAAGCCGATCCGCCAGTCGCGAAACGAGCTCAAGGGGCTCGTGGCGCGGCTCGATTTCTTCATCGCCGAGTCGTCGCGCGCGTTGCGCGAGGAGAAGGTGTTCACCGACGCGTCGCAGCACCTCGACGAGCGGATCACGCACGAGCCGCTTGGAGTCATCGCTAATATCTCAGCGTGGAATTACCCGTATTTCGTCGGCAGCAACGTCTTCGTGCCGGCGCTCGTCGCCGGCAACGCGGTGCTCTACAAGCCCTCCGAGTTCGCGACGCTGACCGGGCGTCACATCGCCGATCTGATGCATGCGGCGGGCGTCCCCGACGACGTGTTCGTGCCGCTGATCGGCGGCGGCGCCACCGGCGCGGCGCTTCTGCGACAGCCGATCGACGGCGTGTTCTTCACCGGCTCCTATGCGACCGGCGCGAAGATCGCCGCGAGCGCCGGCAAGCGGATGATCAAGGTGCAGCTCGAGCTCGGCGGCAAGGACCCGGTGTACGTCTGCGACGACGTCGACGTCAGGACGGCGGCCGCCGCGGTCGCCGATGGCGCGTTCTACAACACCGGGCAGTCATGCTGCTCCGTCGAGCGCATCTACGTCCACGAGTCGATCCACGACGGGTTCGTCGATGCGTTCGTCGCCGAAGTGAAGACGTACAGGATCGGCGATCCGACCGACGAAGCGGCGTACATCGGCCCGCTGACGCGCCGCGCGCAACTCGACGTGCTGCGCCGGCAGGTCACCGACGCGAAACGCAAGGGCGCGTCGCTGCTGCTCGGCGGCGCCGCGATCAAGCGCAGCGGCAACTGGTTCGCGCCGACGGTGCTCGCGAACGTCGATCATTCGATGCTGGTGATGCGCGACGAGAGCTTCGGGCCGATCATCGGCATCCAGGCGGTTGCCGACGATGCGGCCGCCGTCGAGCTCATGAACGACACCGATTACGGCCTGACCGCCGGCGTCTACACGCGCGACGCGACGCGCGCGCGCCGCATCCTGTCACGCGTCCATGCCGGCAGTGTCTACTGGAACTGCTGTGATCGCGTAAGCCCGCGGCTGCCGTGGTCAGGCGTCAAGCATTCGGGCATCGGGCTCACGCTGTCGACGATGGGAATCCAGGCGTTCACGCGTCCGAAAGCGTGGCACCTGCGCTCAGCGTAGGTTGCGGCTCGACCACCACAGCGACAGGCCGAGCGCGAGCAGCACGAGCGCGGCCGCGGCCATCGTGATCAGCGATGTCACCTCGACGTTCCTGCGCTCGAGCACGAGTCGCGAATTCAGGTTGCGGTAGACCTTCTTGAGCTCGGCCGACGTGCTGGCGTTGAAGTACTCGGCGCGCGTGATGTCGGCCACCGCCCGCAACGTCTCCTCGTCGAGACGCACGTAGACCGACCAGCCTTCGAAGCCGATCAGCCCGCCGGCGGCGGTGCCGAAGCCGACCGTGAAGACGCGTACGCCGCGGTCCGCCGCGAGCTTCGCGGCGTCGAGCGGATCGGGACCGGTCGTGCGGCGGCCATCGCTCATCAGGATGATCACCTGGTTCGTGTTCGAGCCCGGCGCGACCGGCTTGAACGGCTTCGGCGGCGCCTTCGGACGTGGCTCGAGTCGCTTCGACGCGGATCCGGTGTAGAAGCCTCCGGGGAACGTCAGCGCCTCGAGGTCGATGCCGGCATCGGGAAAGAGCGTCGCCAGTGCGACGTAGAGCGCGCTGCCGGTCGCGGTCCCGCGCTGCAGCTCGAAGCGGTCGATCGCCTCGATCAGCTTGTCCTTGTCGTTGGTCGGCGGCTGCACGAGCGCTGCGTTGCCGCCGAAGGCGACGATGCCGATACGCGCGTTGGGCGGCCGCTCGTCGACGAACGATTTTGCGGCGATCTGCGCGGCGGTCATCCGGTTCGGATCGACGTCGGTCGCGCCCATGCTGAGCGACACGTCGATCGCGAGGATGATCGTCTGCTGCTCGGACGGCAGCGTGACGAGCGCCGTCGGCCGCGCGACGGCGACGATCATCGCGATCAGCGCGAGCAGCAGCAGCGCCGGCGGCAGGTGACGACGGATACGGTCGGACGGACCCATCGCCGCCTTGACGAGGTCGAGGCTCGAATAGCGGACCGCGCCCTTCTTGCGCTTGCGCAGCCAACAGACATACGCGGCGACCAGCAGCGGCGCGAGCAAAAGGAACCAGAGGACCTGCGGCCAGAGGAACTTCATGCGGCCGCCTCGAGCGGTTCGCCGTCCTGCCACTGCGCGGCGCGCAGCGTGTTGGCGAGAAGTGTCGCGATCGTCATCGGACCGACGCCGCCCGGCACCGGCGTGATCCACGCCGCGCGATCGCGCGCCGCGTCGAAATCGACATCGCCGACGAGCTTGCCGTCGGCCCCGCGGTTGATGCCGACGTCGACGACGATCGCGCCGTCGCGAATCCAGTCGCCGCGCACGAAGTGCGGCTTGCCGACCGCCGCGACGACGATGTCGCCGTCGCGCACGATCCCCGGCAGATCACGCGTTGCCGAGTGGCAGACGGTGACGGTGCAGCGCGCCATCAGAAGCTCGAGCGCCATCGGGCGCCCGACGATGTTCGATTGACCGATGACGACCGCGTGCTTGCCCGCGAGGGGCTCGCCGGCTGCCGCAAGGAGTCGCATGCAACCGTAGGGCGTGCAGGGCCGAAGCGTAGGCATCCGAAGAACCAGCCGCCCGATGTTGTACGGGTGGAAGCCATCGACGTCCTTCCGCGGATCGATGCGCTCGATCACCCGTTCCGACCTCATCTGCGACGGCAGCGGCAATTGCACGAGGATACCGCTGACGGCGGGATCGGAGTTGAGACGATCGACGACCGCCAAAAGTTCGTGCTCGGGGGCGTCCGCAGGAAGGTCGATCGCGAGCGAACGCATGCCGACCGTCTCCGTCGTGCGACGCTTGTTCCGCACGTAGAGCTGCGAGGCGGCGTGCTCGCCGACCAGGACGACGGCGAGGCCCGGCGGCGGCTTGCCTGCCGCAACGCGCGCGGCGACCTGCTCGCCGACCTCGCTCGTCAGCTCCGCGGCGACGAGCCTGCCGTCGAGGATCCGGGCAGCCATGGCACGACGGGGGAAGAGAGTCTTTTAGAATCGAAGCATGATCGACGCCGCCATTCTAGCCGCAATCGAAGCACGGATCGTCCGCGCCACGGCGTTCCCGTCGTCGGGATTGCGCCGGTTCGAAGCGGCCGGAACGGCGCTCGGCCTCGTCGACGACGCGCGCGCCGCGCGGCTTGCGCGATTCGGCTGCTTCGACGTCACGCCCGAGGCTGTCGTGCTGGATTCCGGTCTCGCGACGGCGCAGGCGCGCTCGGCCGCGATCGCCGACGTCGCGGCGACGCTTCGCAGCGAGGGCGCCCTGCCCGCCTGGCGCGACGAGCTCTACACGGTCGCGCCGCAATTCGATGCGCCGCCGCTGTTCCGGATCGAGCGCGGCGCCGCGCGCTATTTCGGCGTGCGCACGTACGCCGCGCACGTCAACGGCATCGTGCGCGACGGCGACGAAACGCGGATGTGGATTGCGCGTCGCAGCCTTCAAAAGGCGGTCGATCCGGGCCTGCTCGACAACCTGGTCGGCGGCGGCATCGCCGCCGGCATGCGCGTCGACGAAACGGTTGCGAAGGAAGCGTGGGAGGAAGCCGGCATCGACGCGACCACGGTGCGCGCCGCACGCCCGGTTGGCGTCGTTCACGCGGTGCGAATCCTGTTCGACGGCCTGCAGCGGGAGACCTTGTTCGTGCACGATCTCGCGCTGCCACGGACGTTCGTGCCGAGCAATCAGGACGGCGAAGCGGTCGGGCACCGCCTCGTGAGTCTCGCCGAGGCGGCGCGCATCGTCGCCACGGAAAACAACGACGACGAGGCAACGCTCGACGCGAGCCTCGTCATCCTGGACTACCTGGTTCGCCACGGAGCGATTCGCCCCGATCAGCCGCGCTTCGCCGCGCTCGTGCGGCTGCTGCGCGTGGGTTTGTAGTCGGGGCCGCGGTCTCCTCAGTAGCGGTCGCGCTCCTCGTGGCGACCGACCTGGTTGCCGATCACGCCGCCCACGACGCCGCCGATGGCCGCGCCACCGACGTCGCCGGTGACGCCAGCGCCCACCGCAGTGCCGACGCCGGCACCGACCACCGTGTCGCGGTCGCGCTCGCTCAGGCCGGCGCACGCGGCAAGCGACGCGGCTAGGAGCGTGCAAATCAGTCCTTTGCCCGCGCTTCTCATGGTTGCCCTCCGTCGCGGGCACGACCGGCCCCTTGCCGGACGCCGACCCGTTCGCTTAGCGATGCTTCGACTATGCCGTGGCGCGGGCGATGCCGTTATCGAGCGGCGGCCGAAAGCGCTGCCGGCCATGCGCCGACGAAGGGTCG
>Ga0068856_100001731_pt1 | contig 22828 bp, 24 predicted proteins | sample KBSCornC62_FD_66595 | JGI IMG/M metagenome (GOLD analysis project Ga0068856, IMG submission 66595) | Corn rhizosphere microbial communities from Kellogg Biological Station, Michigan, USA - KBS Corn C6-2 | ecosystem: Host-associated > Plants > Roots > Rhizosphere > Soil ... | reverse complement strand
GCGTCGATCGGCAGCCGGGAGCACACCAGCCCGCTGTGGGCGGGCTCGCGCCAGACCGTCGCAGACGCCAGGGCCGTCGATCCGGCGACCACGACGATCACCAGCACGGCCGCGGCGACGGCCACCGGCCGGGCTCGTCGTGAGAGCACCGTCACGAGAGCGTTGGCCGCCACGCCGGCGGGAACACAAAGCGCGAGCACCAGGAACGGCAGGTAGCGCAGCCATCGCACCAGCGGCGTCGGGACGCCGTGCGCGACCAGCGTCGAAAGCTGCGAGATGCTCGCGCCCAGCAGCACCGCGATCGCGGGGATCGCTACCAGCACGATCGCGCGGGTGGCCATCTGGGGACGAGACCGGGCGAGCAGGACGAGGCCGGCCAGCCCCAGCGGCAACGAGATGCCGATGGCGACGAGCGTCTGGGTGGCGTTCGGCTCCGTCAGCCGCAGCTGCGCGATCGGCACGAACCCGTGGTAGCGGTGGTACGCGATCGCGAGCGGCACCAGCCAGACGGAGGTGGCCGCGACCCAGGCCAACGCCGCCCGCCAGATCCCCCAGCGACGCTCGACGACCGCGATCGTGACCACCCACAGAGCGCAGAAGATGCCCGCGGGCGGAGCGGCCAGGAAGACCAACCCGCCGGCGAACCCCGCGCGCCACCACATCCGTTCCGGGCCACGGGCGGCACACATCGCAAGCCACAGCACGATCGGCGCCAGCGCCAGCCCCAGGTCGCGCGGGATCATCGGCGGGAGGTACGCAAGGGCCGGCGTCATCGCGGGCACCGGGTCGCCGTGGAAGGGACCGAGCTCGAGCGCCGGCATCTCGAACTGGAAGTCCGCGCGGTTGGCCCATCCAAATGCGGCCGCGGTCAGAAACAGCCCGACGCTCCACGTGGCCTCCGGGTCGCACGCGCCGAGCTCGCGCGCAAGCAGCCACATGCCGACGCCGGCGCAGACGAGGCCGAACAGCTCCAGCACCTGGAATGCATCGACGGCGCCGCCGGGAAGCGCCGCCGCGATCCAGGCGACCAGTGAGTGGAACAGCCACGGATAGCTGTTCGGCTCACCGGCGTACACGCCGCCCGGCGAGGAGAAGCCGGCGCTGAGCTGGTGCACCCAGGCCATGTGCCAGACCATGTCGTTGCGCGAGGGGCGCAGCGCGTCCAGCGAGCGCAGTAGGCCGGGAGCGGCCAGCAACAGGACGGCCACGGCGCCGACGACGAGCGGTGCCAGGACCGGGCGAGCGCTGCGCAGCGGCGGCCGTCGCGCCAGGGCGGCTCCCGCGGCGGCCAGCGCGACGCCAGCCGTGATCGCCGTGCTTCCCAGGATGCCGATTCCGAACGCCCCGCACGCCATCGCCGTCCAGGCCAGCACGCACGCCGCCAGTGCGCCGTTCGCGACCCGCTCGGCGGCCGGACGACCCCTGGCGAGCGCGCTTCCGACCACCCACATCCAGGCCGCGAGCGCGGCCAGCGAAACCACGCCGGCGAGGCTCATGTCAGCCGGCCCCGCTCGTCACGATGTCGGGCTGGGCCGTCACGACGCCGATCCTACTGCGCCCGGTCCGCCGCTACGGTCTCACGTGTGCGCAGGATCCTGGTGACAGGCATGTCAGGCACGGGCAAGTCGACGGCGCTCGCCGAGCTCGCCCTGCGCGGCTTCCGGGTCGTCGAGACAGACGAGCCCGGTTGGAAGGAGCTTCGCGACGGCGAATGGGTGTGGCGGGAGGATCGGATCGCCGCGCTCCTGTCCGCCGACGGCGATCGGACGCTCTACGTTTCGGGCTGCGTGCCCAACCAGGGACGGTTCTACGACCGTTTCGACGCCGTCGTGCTGCTGAGCGCTCCCGCCAACGTGATCCTGAGCCGGATCGCGACCCGCCAGACGAACCACTTCGGTAAGTCTCCGGGCGAACAGGCGCAGATCCTCGCCGACCTCGAGTCGACGGAGCCCCGGCTAAGGGCCACCTGCACCCACGAGATCGACGCGGCCGGGCCCGTCGACGACGTCGTCGAGGCGCTGGTCGCCATCGGCATGCCTGGTTGACAGATACCGAAGCCGGGTGAACCATGGTCGCACCACTGGCTCCGGCAACGATGTGGGAAGGGCGCGTATGCGTGGGCGGCCCACCAGCCGACTAGGACGAGCATCACGGGAATCACGGCTGCGGGTGGTCGCCGTCCTGGTCATCCCGTTCGCCGCGCTGCTGACGCAGGCGACTCCCGTTGATGCCGCCTCGCATGGCGGCGGCGAACTGCTGTCACGCCGGGTGCCGCTGCGACCGGCGACGCCCGGCGCTGAGATCACGGTCACCCTGCACTTCACGCCGCGGCACGCTCGATCGCTGGCGCTGCTCGCGTCTGATGCCGGCGCACGTCCGCGGCACGCGCGGTGGTTGCGCGCGCACTTCGGACCGGCCCGCGCGACGACGGCCGCGGCCGATCGCTACCTGGCGCGGCACGGCCTGTCGGTCAGCGCCGAGGGCATCCTCACCCGTACCTACGCCGGGTCGGTGGCGGCCGCCTCGCAGGCGTTTGGAACCCCGGTCATGGTCTACCGGCAGGACGGTGCGCTGTTCCGGGCACCGGCGCGGCGGCCGTCGCTTCCGCGCGGCCTGGCGCGGCACGTCAGCTCCATCGACGGCCTCAGCAGCCGCCCGATCGCGCATCCGCTGGCCGGCCACCCGGCCGCGGCGGCAACGTTGAAATCGTGCGCGGGCGCATCGCAGCTCCAGGCGCTGGGACGCGGTTACCAGCCGGCCCAGTTCGCGTCGCCGGGCGGCTACGACTTCCAGTCGCTGCTCGACGCCGGCCACGCCGGCCAGGCCGACACCCTCGCCCTGATCGAGTTCTCGAACTACACGCCCAGCAACGTCGCCGCGTACCAGGCCTGCTACGGCACGACCGTGCCGATCACCGACGTGCCGGTGAACGGCGGCACGACCGATCGCAGCGGCGCCGGCGAGGTGCAGCTGGACGAGGAGGTGGCCGCCACGGCAGCCCCGGGGCTGAGCCACATCTACACCTACATCGCGCCGAACGACGGCTCCACCAGCTGGGGCTCGCTGATCGACTCGATCATCGAGGACCAGCCGACGACCCACACGAACGTCGTGTCCATCAGCTGGGGCGACTGCGAGTACCCGGCGTTGTTCCCGAGCATGCGATCGGATGACACCGAGTTCCAGCTGGCGAAGGCGGCCGGGCTCACCGTCGTCGCGGCCAGCGGCGACACCGGTTCGGACGACTGCGGGCCCGGCTCACACACCTACCGCGTGGACTACCCGTCGTCGTCGCCCTACGTGACGGGCGTTGGCGGCACGTCGCTGCACCTGGGGACGACGGGCAGCTCGCACGAGACGACCTGGGGTCACCCCGACAGCGACAGCGGGACGGGTGGCGGAGGCGGCGCGTCGATCCTCTACCCGATGCCGTCCTGGCAGAGCGCGCCCGGGGTCATCTCCGCGGACACGCACTCCACCTGCGGCGCCGGCAACAATCAGCCCTGCCGCGAGGTGCCCGACGTCTCGTTCGATGCGAACCCCATCACGGGCTACATCGTCTACAGCGGCGGCAAATGGCGCCTGTTCGGCGGCACCAGCGCCGGCGCTCCGCTGCTGGCCGCGATCATCGCCGACGCCGACAGCTACTCGATCGCGCACGGCGGCGGGCGGATGGGCGGGTCGGCGAACCCGTTCTTCTACGCGCACGCGGGCGCGCCGCTCTTCCGCGACATCACCCTCGGGTCGAACAACATCTACGGACTTCCCGGTCTCTACTCTGCGACGCCGGGCTACGACATGGCAACGGGGCTGGGCGCGCCGGACGGGGCGCAGCTGGCACAGCTGCTGCTCGCCGACACGCAGGGCGCCACCGCCGATCGGACGACGCTCACGGGGGCTGAGTCGGCGACCGTCATCACGCCCGCTGCCGGCACCACGCTGCACGGCACGTTGACCGACCAGACGACGGGACATCCGCTCGCCGGGCGCAGCATCACCATCGTCAACACGTACAGCTACATGGGCGACGTGCAGAGCGCGAATCTGAGCGCCGTGACCGACACGGCCGGCAACTGGTCTGTGCCCGTGACGATCGCCGACGCGCCCACGAGGATGGTCTGGCGCGCGTTCTACGCCGGCGACGCCGGCATCGCGCCGTCCGGCTCCGGCGAGCTCACGCTGTTCGTGCAGCCGTTCCTGACCCTGGCGGCGACGGCGACGTGGACGGGTGGCTCCTACAGCATCGCCCACGGCCTGACGTTCACCGTGAAGGGGCAGAGCACGCCGAACATGGCGGGAAAGCGGGTGACCGTGCAGATGCGCGCCGCGACCGCGACGACCTGGAAGTCCACCACGACGGCTCCGCTGGTCGCTGCCGACGGCAGCTACGCCGGCGTGTTCTCCTTCCCCGCGGCAGGCCGGTTCTACATGCGGTTCAGCTACACGGGGTCGACGAAGGGGCCGTGGCGAAGCGCGTATTCGCCACAGAAGCTGTTCGTCGTCTCCTGAGCGTGAGCTGGGCGGGTGCGGCCGCGGCCGGCCCGACCTATCCTGGTGGGGATGGCATCCGCAACGACGCCCCAGCTCCCGGAGCTTCACCTGAGCGACTGGCGCGCGACCAAGGACACGCTGCATCTCTACTGCCAGGTCGTCGGCAAGATCCGGCTGGCGACGACAGCGCCTCGCAACCACTGGTGGAACGTGCCGCTCTACGTCGACGTTCGTGGGCTGACGACGCGGCGCCTGCACCATGGGCGAACGACGTTCGACATCACCCTCGACTTCGTTGACCACGCGCTGGTCGTCCGCACCGCCGATGGCCGCAGACGGTCGTTCGATCTCGCCTCCGGAGTTCCGGTCGCCGAGTTCGACTCCCGCCTCCACGGGCTGCTCGCAGAGCTCGGCATCGACGTCGACATCGTCGAACTGCCGTTCGGCATCGCGGCGAAGACGCCGTTTCCCGAGGATGTCGAGCACGCGTCATGGGATCGCGACGCGATCGAGCGGTTCGGCCGGGTGCTCGACTGGTCGGACTCGGTGTTCGAGGAGTTCAGCGGCTGGTTCAACGGCAAGACCAGCCCCGTGCATCTCTTCTGGCACAGCCTCGACCTTGCGGTGACGCGGTTCTCGGGCCGGCGCGTCCCGCCCGCCGCGGCCGACCCGGTGACCCAGGAGGCGTATTCGCACGAGGTGATCTCGTTCGGGTTCTGGGCTGGGGACGATACCATCGGCGACGCCGCCTACTACTCGTACACCGCGCCCGAGCCGGAAGGCCTCCGCGATCAGCCGCTGCCGGTGGGCGAGTGGCTGGAGTGGGGATCGGGCTCGCTGGCCGTGCTCCGGTACGACGAGGTGCGCCAGGCGCCCGACCCGCGACGCGCATTGCTCGCCTTCTGCGAGGCGACGTACGAGGCGGGCGCTGGCCTGGCCGGCTGGGATACCGGCGAGTTCGGGTCGAACTGGTGCCCGACCCCGGCCCAGCTTCAGCAGCTTCAGCGCGATGCCCGCGCCGACCTGGGGCGGACGGCGCCGCGATCCTGAAGGCGCCGCCCAGCTGATCTCACGGCGGACCCGTGCGGCCCATCACCTGCTGGGTCGTCTCGATCAGGACGGTTCCGCTCGTTCGCTGCCCGCCCAGCCAGGTCAGAAGCTCCTCGAAGTGAGCCGGTGTGATCGCGTAGGCGTCGCACTTCAGGCAGACGTTGTGGAACACCAGCTGCACCCAGCCGCCTCCGGTGTTCTGGGCGTCGGTGACGTAGCCCTCGATGGTGGCCACCTGAGTGCCCTTCTTCGGGTTGGGCGGGGTACGCGTTGCGAACGGGTCGAGCGGCGGGATCGTCTCGGTGCCGCCCGCCACGCCGCGCCCGCTGCTGTAGCCGCACTGCTGCACGATCGCCTCGGTGCCGGCGTCGAACGAGCCGAACGGGTAGGCGAAGTCGGTCGGCTGGAAGCCGTGGTCGATCAGGTTCTGGCGATCCTGGCAGATCTGCTGCTGCGCCGCTGCCGGCTTCAGATGCTTCAGGTTCTTGTGGGTGAGCGTGTGGCCGGCGATCTCGTTTCCGGCTCCAGACATGTTCGTCAGATCGGTCCAGGTGAGATGGTCGGCGGTATCGATGAAGCCGGTGTTCACGTAGAACGTCCCCACCATGCCGTGGCCGGCCAGCATCTGCGCTGCCGTCACCTGGTTGGCGTTGCCGTCGTCGAACTGGATCGTCACCACCACCGGCGAGACGGCGGCGGCGGCCGGCATGGTGCGGCCGGCTGAGCCGGCCGTCGCCGCCACGGCGGCAACGGCCAGCATCAGGATCGCTCCCCGGCGTCGCATCAGTTCAGCCCCGCCGCCTGGCGGGCGAACGCCAGCGGACTCGTCGCCGACAGGTCGATGGCCGGCTCGTCGGTCGACCACGACTGGACGTTGTCCTGGAAGGTGGCGGTCGCGTTGAACGGCGCGAACACGTCGACGCCGTTGACCGGGCAGGTGCGCATGCCCGACACCAGGCCCCTGGAGGTGGTCCTGTTCGGCCCCTCCACCACGGCACCGGCCAGCACCGGAGACGTGCCGTCGAGCGAGCCGGCCAGGTTCGCCACCTGGTGCTGCATGCAGTGCGGGAAGGTGGTGCCGTCACCGACGGCCAGCGAGATGCCCCACGCGTTCGCGCCCAGCACGTTCGCGATCCAGCGCGAGCTCTGATCCGCGTAGGCGCTGGTGCCGGTCAGCTGGTCGTACTCGCTGGCCATCACCGACAGCCCGAACCCGTGCGACGTCGTGTCGAACGCGGCCCACGGGAACCCGAAGCCGAACGCGTCGCTGGCGCCCTGGGCAACGGCCCCGTCCAGCTCCTTCTTGAGGTCGGCCAGGAGCGCGGCCTGGGTCGTCTGCAACCCGCTGGGGTTGCCGGCCTGTGCGATCGCCCGGTACAGGTCGTAGTGCGCGAGGCCGCTGACGTCGTAGAGGTTGAGCGTGTCGGCGGCATCACCGGGGCCGGTCATGTACGCGTTGGCCCAGTGCGCGGCCTGGCCCAGGTAGTAGCTTGCCGACTGGTGCCCGGTGGAAGCTGCCCCGCCCGCGGCGACCGCGAAGTAGAGCTCGGTCGCGCCCCACTCGAGGTCGTCTCGCCACTCCGTCTCGGGGTAGAAGCTGAACGGGATCACCGTCTGCAGGTTGCCCGTGGGAGCGGTGTTGGCGAGCGCGAAGATGTGCTCCGCGGCGGTGATGCATTGGCCGGCCAGGGTCGGGTCGCTGGTTCTGAACACGACGTAGCACTCGGCCAGCGCGGCCGCGTCGCGGCCGGCCAGGTTGGGGCTGATCAGCGAGCCCGGCGCACCTGCCCGGAACACCGGCCGGTTACGGATATAGCGGTCGACCGGGTCGGTTCCGCCGAAGCTGTCGTCGGCCTGAGGCAGCCGCCAGATGTCGTGGTCCCCGGCCGTCTTCCCGTTGCCCTCGCCGATGCCGACCTGGTAGTAGAGCGTCCTGCTCGGGTCGTCCCACATGCGCAGCAGGAACTGGGCGCCGAACTTGGCCTCGGCGGTGAAGTCGGCGCCCGTGGAGCTCGATGCCATCTGCGAGGGGAAGTCGCGCACGCCCGACAGCAGCACGCCGTCGGTGTAGCTCTCGGTCTGCAGGAACTTGAGGTAGTCGCCGGCATCCCACCAGCCGCCGGAGGCGTCGACCCGGACGCCGAGTGGCGACAGGTCGCCCGAGAACCGGCCGCTGCCGGCGTTGTAGCTGGGCGTCGAGTAGGTCATCGCGTTCGCGTCGTTCAGGTGGCCGGGGGCGGTGCGCAGCGCCGAGGGGATGTAGCCGGCCCCATCACGGGAGTTCTGGTAGTAGGAGAGCGCGTTTCGCAGCGCGCCGGCATAGACGGTCGGGCCGGCGTTGACCACGAAGGCGGGGGAGGTGGCAGCGATCGGGCCGGACACGGCGATCGTGTAGCTACCGGCCGTGGCCAGGCCGGTGAAGTCGATCGCATACACGTTCGGATAGCCGCTGCTCCATGAGCCAAGGCGGGCGCCGATCGGCCCGGACAAGACGGTGGTGCCGCCGCTGTTCTTGACGGCGAAGGTGGCGCCGGTCTCGCCGGCGCTGGCCATCAGGTAGGCGCGCTTCGACGCGCCGGCCGGGTATCCGACCTGGTTGACCCGGACGAACGCGGAGGTACCACCGCCAGACGGGGCATGACGCGCCGCCGCCGCCGAGCCGCTGGTCAGCATCGCCAGCGTCAGTGCCAGGGTCACTGCACGGATGACCGGAATCCTCATCGTGTCCCCCTATCTCACGCTACTGGAAGGAAAGTTTCCTACTAGCAACTGGGGTGGACCCTAGTCTCGGCGTGTGAACGTGTCAAGCATGGCTCGAGCGCCGTGTCGGGAACGGCAACGGTGGGTATCGCCACCCCATGGCGAGGACGGTTTCGGAGCCGATCGAGGACGCCGCGGAGTCCTCCGCGCGTGCAGCCGGTCTCAGGTACGTGTCCGATCGCGAGCCGGGATTCGGCCGGCGCAGACGCGGCAAGGGGTTCCAGTACGTCGACGCGGAGGGCGGCTCGCTGTCGAGCGAGCACGTGGAGCGAATCGAGGCGTTGGCGATCCCGCCGGCGTGGACCGACGTGTGGATCTGCCGGTCGCCGAACGGGCACCTGCAGGCGACCGGCCGGGACGCTCGCGGCCGCAAGCAGTACCGCTATCACCCTCGCTGGACGGAGGTGCGCGATGAGACCAAGTACCATCGCCTGCTCGCGTTCGCCAAGGCGCTGCCGCGAATCCGCCGCCGCGTGGAGAAGGACATGTCGCGCAAGGCGTTGAGCCGGGAGCGGGTGATAGCCACCGTCGTGCATCTCCTGGACACGACCAACATCCGGGTCGGCAACGACGAATACGCGCGGGACAACAAGTCGTTTGGCCTGACCACCATGCGCGAACGCCACGTGGAGGTGGACGGCTCTCACATCACCTTTCGGTTTCGCGGAAAGAGCGGCAAGCTGCACGACGTCGAGCTGACCGACCCCCGCGCCGCGCGTGTGGTGAAACGCTGCGAGGAGCTGCCCGGGCAGGAGCTCTTCCAGTACGTGGACGGTGAGGGAGAGGTGGTCGACATCGACTCCGACGACGTCAACGGCTACATCCAGGATGTGTCGGGAGGCGACTTCACGGCCAAGGACTTCCGCACATGGTCAGGCACGGTGCTCGCGGCCTGGGCGTTGCAGGAGCTAGGCGAGTTCGACTCTAAGACGCAGGCCAAGCGGCAGGTGGTGGCGGCCGTCAAATCCGTCTCGGAGGAGCTAGGGAACACGCCGGCGGTGTGCCGCCGCTGCTATGTCCATCCCGAGGTGCTGGATGCCCACCTGGACGGCACCCTGGGTGAGGTGCTCAGGCAGAAAACAGCGCGCACGGGACTGACCGCACACGAGGCGGCCGTGCTTGCCCTGCTCAAGTCGACCGGCTCGTGACCTGTTCAGACGGGGTGACCGGGCCGGACGTCCATCGCCTCCCGGGTCAGCAGCGGCTGCTGCCGGGCGACATCCGCATCACCCAGAGGCTCGAGCAGGAACCCCTCGTGATCGCCGAAGGGGTGGCGTGACACGGTCCGCCCGACCAGCCTGACGGGGCAGTCGTCGAGCAGAGGAACGCCGCCGGCACCCGCCGTCCAGGCGACGTCCGACAGCTTGTCCGTGTCGTCACCGGTCTCACCGCCGAACAGTGCGGCCAGGTCATGGCGGTCCGCGGGCACCAGGTGCACGGCCAACGCTGGTGAGGAGACGGCGATCCGGTAGGTCAGGTTTGCCGTGGACAGGCAGACCAGCATCCGGGCCGGCTTCATGCTGGCCTGGGTGGCGAACGCGACCAGACAGCCGTCGCGGCGGTCGCCGTGGCAGGCGGTCACGATATGCAGCGGCATGCTGCCGCCGCCTGCCACGCGCTCGACGAGCGTCAGCTCGCTCACTTGTGCTGGGCGGTCAGCGTCTCGGACGGCCGCGCGCCGGCCATGCTCTCCCGTGTCCGCTCGACCTCGGCGTTGATCTCGGCTGCGAACAGGATCGCGACGCTGCACAGCCACAGCCAGGTCAACGTGACGATCACCGCCGACAGCGACCCCCAGGCCTTGTTGTAGGACGAGAATCTCGACGCGTAGAGACCGAACAGCGCCGACCCGGCGATCCAGAGCACCGCGGCCGTGACCGCTCCCGGCGTGATGAACTGCAGACGGGGGTGGTCGACGTCGGGGCCGAGGTAGAGGATGGCGCCGAACGCCGCCAGCAGCAGCGCGAACAAGATCGGCCATTGCAGCGTCCACCACAGCCACGACACGGCGGTCGGGTAGCCGCTTGCCCGGCCGACCCATCCCGTCATGTACGGCGCCAGCACGAGCACGGCGAACACCGCGACCAGCGCCGCGGTCAGGATCAGCGTGATCAGCAAGGCGGACACACGCTGGCGGATGAAGTTCCGCTGCTCGCGGCGTTCATAGGCGATGTTCAGTCCCCACATCGCGGTCTGCACTGCGCCCATCAGCGAGACCACCGCCAGCACCAGCCCGACGATCACCATCACGCGGCCGCCCTGCGAGCTCGACACCTGCTGCAGGTTGCTGCGGATCAGATCCTGCGCGCTTGCGGGCACGACGCCGTTGAGCCTGTCCACCAGCTTGTTGATGCTGTCCGGGCCCACGGTCAGGTTGAGGACGCCGAGCGCGACGATCAGCGCCGAGGGGATCGCGAAGAACGTCCCGTAGGCGACACCCTTTGCGACGCTGGTCATGTTGTCGGCCATCGTCCGCTTGGCGGCCCGCACGAGCACGCTCTTGAGATCGCCCGTGGTCAGGTCCGCGAGGTCGGGTTCGGCGGCGAACCGAGCGGGGCTGCTGATCCGTGTCGACATGACTCAGACGACCTCGGCGTCGTCGGCCGCGAACCGGCGTTCGATGAAGTCGTTCACCAGCTTCGTCAGCAGGGTGAACAGGGCCGCCACGCCGATGTAGGCGATCCACTGCTTCTTGGCCACGCGGTGCTGCCGTGACTTGGTCTTGCGAGCGCGCATCGTGCCGGTCACGGCCGGCCGCACCACGAGTCCCGCTACCTCTGCTACACCCATGTCAGTTCCTCCTCGCGTTTCGCCCTGCTGATACCCGCAGGCGCGGCGTTTGAACCGGGCGGAGCGATCCACACTGGCGCTGTTTGTCGCGCTCGGAGCGGGGGTACGTCGCGAGTCGTAACAACCGAGGAGGAAGTTCATGGCTGTCAAGAACGAGAAGCAGTACGAGGCGCTGAAAGACAAGGGCATGTCCAAGCAGCGGGCGGCGAAGATCGCAAACTCGCCGGACGCCTCCAAGCACGGCGGCCAGCGCTCGGGCTCAGGTGGCAACGCCTCGCAGGGCGGCACCACGGCGCAGAAGAAGGCCGCCGGCCGCAAGGGCGGGAATGCGACCGCCAGGAAGCACTCGTAGCCGGCCAGTGAATGAGGAGGTTGTGCGATGTCGTCGGAGAAGCAGAAGCAGGCCGCCCGAAGGAACATCAAGAAGGCTCAGGCTGCTCGGCGCAATCGGGGCGGAAACGGGGAGTCCGGGATGTCGACCGCGGAAAGGGATCGGCTCAAGGACATGCAGTTCGCGTTTCCGGATCAGCGCAAGGAACCGCTGAACGACGCCGCTCACGTGCGAAACGCGATTGCCCGGTTCGATCAGGTCGAGGACGTGTCTGACGCAGAGCGCGACGAGGCGTGGAAGCGGATCTTGCGGGCGGCGGACCGTTTCGACGTCGAGGTCGAGGCGCGCAGCTGGAGAGAGCTGGTCAACAACTAGCGCACGCCGTACCGGCAGGCGCTCGCGCGGACGATCAGAGCGCGAGCGCCAACCGGCTCGGCGATCACCCCTAGCTGTCGTTCGTCATCGTCTCCCGCGCCGACTCACGAAGCTCGTCCGCGTGCTCGTGCCCGGACTGCTTGGCGGCGTCGGTGGCCGCGTGTGCGGCATCCTGAGCGACCTGCTTTCCGTGCTCGACGGCGTCTGAGGCGACCTCGGTCACCTGTTCGCGCACCTGCGTGGCGGCGGGGCCGATCCGCTCCTCCTCGATCCGGGTTCCCGGCAGCAGCGATCCAACCACGAACCCTGCGGCAGCGGCGCCGATCGCCAGCCCGAGCGGGTTTTCCTGAGCGATACCGATCACCCGCTTGGAGCCGTCCTGAGCCCCGCTCGCAGCGTCTCCCGCGGAACCCATGACGGCGTCCTTGGCGGAGGAGAGCTTGCCGGTGACCGCGTCCTTCTTGTCCGACACCGAGTCCTTCATGCGTCCCGGGACGTCGGCCTTGTATGAGAGTGCGGCGACGGTGTCGCCCATCCGCTCGCGGGTGTCCTCTATCTGTCCTTCGATTGCGCGCGTGTCTTCGCCCACTGGATGTCCTCCTTGACGGACTGCTTGGTGCGCTCCGGGATGGGAACGCCGGTTTCCTTCAACTCGTCGCGACCGCGCAGCGCCAGCACTGCAGCGGCTGCGGCGTACAGAACGGTCGTGACCAGGCTTGCGAGCCACAGGGGCGTCGCCAGGTCGAGCAGGATGATGATCGTTGCCATCGAGCCACCGACCACCGCCATGCCGAGCACCGCCGCGCCGCCGAACATGCCGACGCCGAGCCCGGCCTTCTTGCCCTTCTCGGTCATCTCCACCCGTGCCAGCTCGATCTCCTGGCGCACGAGTTCGGAGATGTCACGCGTCAGCTCCTTGACCAACTCCGGGACGGATTCCTGACGCTTCTCGCGTTCGCCACCGGCCAGGTCGAGGTCACGACTCACGGCTGGGCTCCCCTACCGCGCTCGTCATGCCGTTTCCCCCGTATGCCGAGGACGGGCGTGACGCATCACCATAGGCCGGACGATTGGCGGATGTGTACAGACGCGTGGAGCGTCGTCCGCTCGACGCTTTCAGCGAACGTGCCAACGCGAAACCGGCGATCAGGCCGACTCCTGCCACCAGCCACGGCTGCCGGCGGGCGAAGTCCTCCGCGTCTGCCATGAGACGCTCGGGGTCGACGTCACCCAGGTAATTGCTGACCCGCTCTGCGCGCTTCGCAGCCTCATCGGCCAGACGCGCCTGCTGATCGTTTCCGTCAATCCGCGCCTGCTCGGCCACCCGGCGGATCGTGTGTGACGCGGCGCCGATCTGATCACCCAACTGCGCAGACCGCTGCCCCACCTGGCGCTGCACGGCGCCACGTCCCTGCTCGACGGCATCGCTCGTGCGAGCCGAGATCACCTCTGTGGCCTGGTCCACCTTGTCTGTGACCGCTGACCCTGATGACTGCTCCTGTTGCATGTCGTTCCTCTCGTTTGATCGGCGGAGCGAGTCGCTCGGCGCCGGTTTGCGAACCGCCCACCAGCAGGCGGTTAAAGCCGCTCCCTCGTGGCCTGAGACAGGCGCTTGTCGGCTTGGGCGGGCGGAGCCCGCTTGACCTTGTCCTTGGAGTACGGCACGACCAGCTCGTCGCCCGACTCGCGGACATCGTTCAGCGGCACCAGACGGCGTATCGTGCCGAATAGACCGGACTTCACGAGCGCGAACCCCAGCCCGTCCTCGCTAAACACGGTCTCGATATCGCCGATCTTGTAACCGCTGGAATCGAAGAGCTCGCGCCCTTCGAAATTATCCGTGCTACGGGTGCTCAACGAGGGTCCTTCCGAAGATGGTGTCCGCCCTAGCGAACGCGCTATGGCAGTGTGTGAAGCCGTGTCCCATCTCCGTGGCCCGGGACGCGTACCGTCTCTGTCACCGTACCCATGGCGGTCGATCCCAAACGTTCGTACCCGCGACGTCATCGGCACGGCAGCGTCAGCCGTACCCTGGTGCCGCCACATGCTCGAGACGTAACTTTCACGTCGGCCAATCCGCGCATCAGGTTGAACCCCAGGCCGCGGCCGCTCGAGCACGCGTCGGCGGCCAGCCCGACTCCGTCATCAACGACGTCCATCGTCAGGAGGCCGTCCGTTACCCGTGCCTCAACCTCGATCCAGCCGTGCGAGTCGCCGGGATATGCGTGTATCACCGCGTTTGCGCACGCCTCCGTGAAGACGAGGGCGAGGTCATCGGCAAACTGCTGCGAGCAGCATCCACGGCATTCACTGCGGACGAACAGGAGCATTTTCTTTCGAAGTCTCCCGACCTCAGTCGGTATCGCCCGAAACCGCTCATGCAGCGTTGGTGCCATCGACACACCGTGTGCCCCTGCCCGTCACCGCCGAAACGTCGGTGCATATCACGACGGTTAGATATATCGGTCGCGTAGCGCTTCCAGCGCGGCGTCGCGCGAAGGATAGGTTTGGCACATCGCCGGTGTCAGGTCGTGCTCACCACGAATCGACACGAGCCACCCCTCGCCTTCGACCCGCTCGACCTGAACCCCCTCGTCCCAGCGAGCCGCTACGTTCGTATGTCAGCTTCGACTTCGGCCAGCTGCCCCTCGAGCCGTCGCAGCGCTCGGCGGTTTCGCATGTGCAGCGGACCTTCGAGCAGGCGTCCCAGCCGGCTCACCGGGCCTCCGATCGGCACCTCCTCCATCGTGACCAGGGTGCCACGTGACAGCGGGTCGAGCGTGAGCGTCACCTGAGCTGTCAACAGCGGGCGGATCTTCGCTTCCAGCACGATCCTGTTGGGAGCCTCCAACTCGCGCACCACCGTGATGTCGTCGATGTGCAGCGGCCCGGCACCCTGCTGGTGCGCGAAACGGCTGCCCGGCTGCGGCCACTCCGGATCGATCGTGCGCGTCTTCCTCGCGCCGACGACCCAACCCGCGTATCGTTCCGGATCGCTCAACACGGCGAACACCTGGTCCTGGGTGTAGGGAACGAGTCGCAGGTTGGTCGCCACGGTCTCCCAGTGCCCGTGGAAGGGAACGCCCAAACGCCGCCGGTTCGCGAATCGGACGGGAAGGGTAAGGAATGAGGATGGACGTCGACGCGATCGTGATCGGCTCCGGGCCCAACGGCCTGGTGGCCGCCAACGTCCTGGCCGACGCCGGCTGGAGCGTGGTCGTGTTGGAAGCATCGGATAGCCCCGGCGGAGCCGTGCGAAGCGGCCGGCTGACGGCGGACGGCTTCATCAACGACCTCTTTTCGAGCTTCTACCCGCTCGCCGCGGCTTCGCCGGCCATCGGCCGGCTTTCACTCGAGGACTGGGGTCTGCGTTGGATGCGCGGGCCGATGGTGGTTGCCCACCCGGCCCTCGACGGCAGCTGCCCGGCGCTGGGGACGCTCGAGCAGACGCTGGCCACCCTCGAGCCGGCTGATCGCGCGGGGTGGACGGAGATGATCGACCTCTGGGACCGGGTCGGCGACACCCTGCTCGCCGGCCTCACCGCCCCGTTTCCGCCCGTGCGCGCCGCGGCCACGATCGCCCGCCGGCTGCGTCTCGCCGCCACCATGGACTTCGCCCGGTTCACGGCTCTGCCGCTTCGCCGCCTGGTTGCCGAGCTGCGGCTGAGCCCGCTGGCCGCCCGCCTGATCGCGGGCAACGCGCTCCACGCCGACCTCTCGCCCGAGGCTCCGGGCAGCGGGATGTTCGGCTGGGTGCTGGTCGGCCTGGCGCGAAGCGTCGGGTTCCCCGTGCCGGAGGGCGGCGCGGGGCAGCTGACCGCGGCGCTCGTCTCCCGGCTGGAGGCGAAGGGCGGGCGCGTGATCTGCGGGACGCCGGTCGAGCGGATCGAGGTGCAGAACGGCCGCGCCACCGGCGTGCGCACCCTGGCCGGAGACCTCGTGTCCGCGCACCGTGCCGTACTGGCCGCGGTCGGTGCGCCGCAGCTCTACCAGAGCCTGATCGGGCCGCGGTGGGTGCCTGACGCGGTGACCCGGCGCATCGAGCGCTTTGAGTACGACAGCGCGACGGTCAAGGTCGACTGGGCGCTGCGGGCGCCGATCCCGTGGACGGCTGAGAACGCCCGCGAAGCGCCAACCATCCACGTCGCCGAGAGCATGGACGAGCTGACCGGAAACGCCGCGGCGATGGCGACTGGGCGGGTGCCGGCCGAGCCGTACCTGGTGATGGGCCAGTACTCGATGGTGGACGCGACGCGGCAGCCGGCAGGTGCCGAGTCGGCATGGGCCTACACGCACGTGCCCCAGACCATCACCGCCGACGAGGCCGGCGTCGTCACCGGCAGTTGGGACGACGCGGACGAGTCGGCGATGTGCGAGCGCGTCGAGCACCGCATCGAGCGGCTCGCGCCCGGGTTCCGCGACCTCATCATCGAGCGGCATGTCTTCACGCCGCGCACGATCGAGCAGGCTGACCGAAACCTGGTCGGCGGCGCCGTGAACGGCGGCACCGCACAGCTGCACCAGCAGTTCGTGTTCAGGCCGATGGCCGGTGTGCGGCGCTACTCGACACCGGTCGCCGACCTGTTCCTGGCAAGCGCGAGCGCTCACCCGGGCGGCGGCGTCCATGGAGCGTGCGGGGCCAACGCGGCGGCCGCGGCGCTCTCCCTGAGGCGCCGCCTACGGCGGGCCATCGAATCTCGCGGGGCGTCAATCACGGACTCGGGCAACGGTGGCGGCCAGGCCCAGAAAGAACACGCCGAACGCCATCAGAACCACGAGTACGACGCCCGCTAGGTCGAGCCAGCCGTGACCGGGTATCAGGTCGATCATGGCTGGGCTCTACCCGCAGCCGGTTGACGTCAACCGGTTTCGGGCCTGACGGTCGCGGGTAGGCAGCCGGCGTGCGGAAGCTCGCGGCGGTCGCTCTGGGAGTCGTCACGGCGATCGGCGGATTCGTGGACATTGGCGAGCTGGTGACGCTTCCGGCGGCGGGAGCCACGTACCGCTTCGCACTGCTCTGGGTGCTGGCTCTGAGCGTGGTCGGAGCGATGGTGTATGCCGAGATGGCCGGTCGCATCGAACTCGCTTCCCAGCGGGCGGTGTTCGAGGTGTTGCGAGAGCGGCTCGGCTTCAAGCTCGGGGTCGTGCCGCTGCTGGCCGTGATCGCCCTGAACGTGCTGACGCTGTCCGCCGAGATCGCCGGGCTTGCGTTCGTGCTGCAGCTGGTCGTCGATGTCTCCTACCTGTGGCTGTTGATACCGATCGCCCTCGGCGTGCTGATGTTCCAGTGGTTCGGGAACTGGAAGCTGCTCGAGGACGTGCCGTCATTCCTCGGGTTGCCACTGCTGGTGATTCCGGCAGCGCTTGTGTTCGGCGGGATCGGCGTCGACTGGGGCGACGCCGCCCACCAGGTGATCGCACCGTCGCTGCCGACCGACGACCACCTCCTGTACTGGACGGCCGCACTCAGCATCGTTGGCTCGGTGATGAGCCCGTACGAGTGGTACTTCTACTCGTCCGGGGGGCGGGAGGAAGGCTGGACGCTGCAGGATCTGATGGTCAACCGGTGCACGGTCATCCTCGGGTGGTCGCTCGGCTCCGTGCTGGCCTTTGGCCTGATGATCGGCTCAGCTGTGTTCTTCTACCCGCTGTCGATCTCGCCGGCACACCTCAGCCAGACCGGCCTGATTGCGATCGCCGCGTTCGGGAAGGTCGGCTTGACGCTGTTCCTGCTGGGTGCGTTCGGATGCGTTCTGGGCGCGTCGATCGAGGTATCGCAATCCGCCGGGCAGGCGCTCTCGCAGTTCTTCGGCTGGTCGTGGGGAGCGTCGCGGCCGGTCAGGGAGGTGCCCAAGTTCACCGCCACCTATACGCTGGCGATCGTCGCCGCCGTGATCATCCTCTACACGGGCCTCGATCCGATCAAGATCACCGTCGTCAGCATGATCTTCGCGGTGATGGCGCTGCCGTTCACGTTTCTACCGATGCTGCTGGTGGCAAACGACCGCACCTACATGGGCGACCACAGGAACGGTGCGTTCGGAAATGCCGTGGGCGTCTTCTTTCTGGCCGTTCTGGCGATCGGCGCGGTCGCCGCACTGCCGCTGGTCGTGATCACCGGAGGCGGGGGCTAGTGGACGTCGGGCGCGATCTGATCGACCACCGCATGGTCGACCTCGAGGGCCACGACCTGGGCCGGGTCGACGACGTCTGGGTCCACGTCGCGGACGGAGCCGCCGTGGCGAGCCCGATCGTGACCGGCACCGGTGCGCTGCTTCGCCAGCTGGGAGCGGCCGGCGAGCGGATCCGGCGCCTCGCCCGGCGTGCGGGATTCCGGCAGGCCGACCGCTGGCGAGAGATCGTGTGGGACGACGTGCACGTGCTCCAGCGCCCCCAGGTCGTGCTGGAGCCACGGCTGCACGACCTGGCGGGGCGGCCCGAAGGGCACAGACCGCGCGCGGGGGTCGAACTGCTCTACACCGACCTGATCAGGATGCCGGTCCGCGATCCGTCCGGCGCCCGCATCGGCGTTGTCGACGTGCGCACCACGCTGCCCGACCCCGAGCCGGCCGTCCTGGGGCTCCTGGTTGCACCCCACCCCCTGCGCCGTACCCTCGGCCTGAAGCGATTCGACTCGACCAGCCAGCGGTTCGGCGGCACCCGGCGCCACACCCGGTATCTCGCCTGGACCGCGGACGTCGAGATCAGGGACGGCGCGATCCACTGCCCGGTGCCGTTCACCGACCTGCCGCTGCTCTCCGCCGCTCCGGCCTCGGTGCCGCCGCCTATGCCCGATCAGCCGGACGCGCCGTGAGGCCGATCATCGTCCTGATGCTCGTCCTGACGGTTGCCGGATGCACCGCCCCCGGCGAGCCGCCCTCGCACCCGTCGACGGCCGACTACCACGACCTGATGAGGCGCGAGACCGGCAAGGCCACGAGCACGGTCGCCACCATGCAGGTGGTCGTGGGTGAGCTGCGACGCGGCAGGATCCCTCAGAACTACGCAACGGTCATGACGCGCCAGAGCGTCGCCGATCTCACGTCCGTCGTCACCGACCTCCGCCAGATCACAGCCCCAAGCGCCGCTCTCGCTCGCGACCAGCGCCGGCTCCAACGACTGCTCGCCCGCACCATCCCGACAGTGGGATCGGTCATCGAGGACTTCGATCGACCCGCCCGGCTGGCCGGCACCACGGTCCGCCTGTCGGCGGCCGCGCGCCGGCTGGCGAGGCTCACCCCGGCGCTCGCCTGAAGCGAGTCAGGCCGCGTCGAGCTCGACCTGGTCGTCGAGGCCGAGCACCGCGAGCAGCGCGTCGACCACGGCGGGGTCGAAGTGGGAGCCGGCGCTTCGGCGCAGCTCTGCCGTAGCCTCCTGTGGGGTGCGCGCGGGCGAGTAGGGGCGGTCGGCCGTCATCGTGGCGTAGGCATCCGCCGCGGCGATGATGCGAGCCTCGATCGGGATGGCCTGCCCGGCGAGACCATCGGGGTAGCCGTCACCGCTGTAGCGCTCGTGGTGGTGACGTACGGCGGGGGCGACCTGCCGCAGCGCAGGGATCCGGTGAACGATGTCCGCCCCGACGGCGGAGTGCGTCCGCATCACGTCCGCCTCGGCGTCGTTCAGCGGCGCCGGCTTGTTCAGGATCTGTTCGGGCACCGCGAGCTTGCCGACGTCGTGCAGCCATCCGGCCAGCCGGCAGCGCTGCACGACGGGACCGGGCAGCGCCAGCCGCTCGGCGGTCAGGCCGGCCAGCCGGGCGACCTCCTCCGCGTGCTCCTGCGGGATGCCGTCGCGCAGGCTGGAGGTGAACGCCAGCGCCCGTGCCAGCTCGACCGCGTTGGGAGCGGCGTTCGGAGCGTCGGCAGAGCGCGTCTTGCCAGGGCGCAGCGAGACGCAGTTTCGCCCGCGGTGCTTGGCTTCGTACAGGCAGCTGTCCGCCCGTTCCAGGAGCGCATCGAGGGTCGCTCCGTGGTTGGGTGCGAGGGCACCGCCGACCGAGATGGTGAGGTCGAGATGGACGTCGTCGCGCACGATCGGGGAGTCGCTGACGGCAAGGCGGAAGCGCTCGGCCCGCTGGATGAGTTGCTCGGCTGAGCAGGCGCCGGGCAGCAGGATCGCGAACTCCTCGCCGCCCCAGCGCGCAAGCACGTCTCCGGGCTCGAGGCCGGCGCTCAGCCGGTGGGCGAGGTCGATCAGCACGGCGTCGCCCACGGCGTGACCGTAGGCGTCGTTGATCTGCTTGAAGTGATCTGCGTCGAGCAGCAGCAGGCCGCACACGGGGGCGCCTGCTGCCAGCGTCTCCGTGGCGATCTGAGCGAAGTGGCGCCGGTTGAAGGTGCCCGTGAGCTCGTCCGTGCCTGCCCGCACCTCGGCGTCCGCACGAGCCCGCTCCAGGTCGCGGTGGGCGATCTTCATGTCCCGCATGCTCCGCCGCAGCTCATCCTCGAGCCGCCGCCGCTCGGTCACGTCGGACACGATCCCGCTCACCTCGAACGTGCCGTCCGGGCGCGGGCGACATGCGCCGCGGTCGTGCACCCAGCGGGTGACCCCGTCGGCCCCGATCAGTCGGTAGGTGACCTCCGAGTCCTCGCCCCGGGCCAGCGCGCGGTTGAAGGCGTCGTAGGCGGGCCGATCGTCGGCGTGCACGGCCGCGTCCCAGTTGGTCATCTCGGGGTCGGGCTCTGCGCCGCCGAGCAGCCGATCGCCGCCGGGGCCCTGAAACAGCTCCTGCATCTGGCCGTCGGGGTGCCCGAGCGCGAGGTAGACGTGGGCGCCGACCACATCCAGGAGGCTGGTGAAGCGGTCACTTGCCTCGTCAAGGCGGGCGGCGGTCTCCTCACGCGCGGTGATGTCGGAGATGATGCCCTCGACGCGGACGCTGCCGTCGGCCAGGCGACGCGGGCGGGCGCGGTCGCGCAGAACCCGCGTGGCGCCGTCCAGCCCGGCCACGCGGTACGTCACCTCGGCGTCCCGGCCGTCCAGCAGGGAGCGGTTGAAGGCCTCGTACTGCGCCCAGTCGGCGGGCGCGATGCGCGATTCCCAGAACCGTCCAGCGTCGACGTCGGGCGGGGCGGAGCCGCCGATCAGGCCCTCGATGGTCGACATCGACGCGTGGTGCACGTAGCGCCCGTCCGGGGTGATCGCGCCGGCGTAGACGTACTCCTCGAACAGGTCGAGGATCCGGGCCAGCTCCACCTCGCGCCAGCGCCTGCTGCCCTCCTCGCGTCTCCAGAGCGCGCGCGCAGCTTCCCACAGGCTCCGCACACGGCCACGGCTCGGCGACGCGCCGATGGCGGGCACGGGTGAATCCTCGGCGCTTTGTGGCAAACCGGTCATGGCCTTCGGACTAGTCATCGGCGCAACAATCCGGCCGCTTGACCCGCGGCACGGCGAATGCCGCGCTTTCAGGCGAAGTAATCGGAGAAGTCCCAGGCGCGCAGCTGGCCCGGCTCGAGGCGGATCAGCAGGTCATCGCCGGCGCTCTCGGCGTACCGCTCACCCGCCTCTTGCCCGAGATACCGGGCGGCGATGCGGGAGACAACCGATCCGTCTTCCAGCGGGGTGAGACGCGCCGTGGTGCGGATCTCGATGCCGCGATACGGAGGGCCGTCGTCGCAGACGACGATGCTCGCGCGTGGATCGCGACGCAGATGTCCCGCCTTGCCGTCCCGCGACCCGGTCATCACCTGAAAGCCGCCGTCGCGCCACTCATGCCATACCGGCGAGAGCAGCACCGTTCCGTCACGCCGGTAGGTGGCGAGCACGGCCAGCAGCGGCAGCTCCAGCAGGTCTCCCAGCTGCTCCGGCGTCAGCCCCTTGCGCATGTGATGCATCTTCGGGCGCGGCTGCGGGACGCGCAAGTGTCTGAGCCAGGCGCGTTTCGCCGAGAGCTGCATGGGGCAGTCGTAGGAAGACCGAGTACCCCGATAGGAGGAACCTGTGAACGATCCCCGAGAACTGTTCTTGCACGAGCTGGGCGACATCCTCTACGCGGAGCGCACGCTGGTGAAGGCGCTTCCCAAGTTGGCTCAGGAAGCAACTGACTCCACACTCCGCGACGCGTTCGAGAAGCACCTCGGCGAGACCAAGCAGCACGTGACCAACATCGAGAAGGCATTCGAGATGGTCGGTGAGCCTGCCAAGGCCGAGAAGTGCCCTGGCATCGACGGCATCAAGAAGGAGCACGACGAGTTCGTGACATCCGAGGAGCCGAGCACTGACGTGCTCGACATGTTCCTGACCGGCGCAGCCGCTCGCACCGAGCACTACGAGATGGCGGCGTACACCGGCCTGATCACGACGGCAAAGGCGCTCGGCGAGACCGACGTTGCCAACCTGCTCGGTGAGAACCTGAAGCAGGAGAAGGCCGCGCTGGAGACGGTCACCACCATCTCCGAGAAGCTGGCCGGCAAGATCCCCGCCAGCGCGTAGTCAGCGGCGTTAGTACACGGCGAACCGGGGGTGTCGCGCCCGAGTGCAGGGCGCGGCACCCCTTTTCGCGCTGCGGGAACGCTGATCGTCGCGCGATCAGTGCGGAGGCTTCCCGCCGCCGTTGCCATTCCCGCCGCCGTTGCCGTTTCCGTTGCCATTGCCGTTGCCGGTGTTGTGTTTGCCGCCACCGCCGGTGGGAGGCGGGGCCGGCGCCGTGTACAGCTGGAACTGTGAGGTGAACGGCTTGTAGGCGCCCACCGGTGCGGGGGTGACCGGGAACGGCGTCGGCGGGAATCTGGTGGGTTCAGCGGCGAGCGCGGCGGTCATGAAGCTGTGCCAGATCAGCGCGGGATAGCCGCCACCGAACGAGTCGGCCGATCCGACTGCGGGGATCATCGATATCTCACCCTGGGGGAAGCCCATCCAGACGCAGGTGGTGAGGTTGGGTGTGTAGCCGCAGAACCAGGCGTCCAGGTGCGCTTCGACGGTGCCGGTCTTGCCGGCTGCGGGGCGGTAGGGGCTGAGCGCCGCGGCGCTGCCGGTGCAAAGGCCGCTGGGGCAGGTGTAGATGTTGTCGTAGAGGATCTGGTTCATCTCCGA
>Ga0068856_100001730_pt1 | contig 22835 bp, 20 predicted proteins | sample KBSCornC62_FD_66595 | JGI IMG/M metagenome (GOLD analysis project Ga0068856, IMG submission 66595) | Corn rhizosphere microbial communities from Kellogg Biological Station, Michigan, USA - KBS Corn C6-2 | ecosystem: Host-associated > Plants > Roots > Rhizosphere > Soil ... | reverse complement strand
ATCGAATATCTGCTCGCCGCCAGCTTCATGTCCGCCCCCGGCGCGATCCTGATGGCCAAGATGATGATGCCGGACGATCCATCCGAAACGCATCTGCCGATCAACGAGATGGTCGACACCAGCCATGGCGACGAGGACGAAAAGCCCGCCAACGTGATCATGGCCGCGGCCCAGGGCGCGCAACTGGGCGTGCGGCTGGCGGTGATGGTGGGCGCGATGGTGTTCGCGTTCGTCGGCCTGGTCGCGCTCGCCAACGGCCTCCTGTCGGGGATCGGCCATTGGTTCGGCATCGCCAACCTCACCTTTCAGCAGGTGCTGGGCTATATCTTCGCGCCCGTCATGTACCTGATCAGCGTGCCGTGGGATCAGGCGGGGCAGGCGAGCCTCGCAGGCGGCCTGTTCGGCGAAAAGATCGTGCTCAACGAATTCGTCGCCTACATCCACTTCGGCAAGATCGCCTCGACGCTGAGCGCGCATAGCCAGGCGGTGGTGACCTTCGCGCTGTGCGGTTTCGCCAATTTCAGCTCGATCGCGATCCAGATGGCGGTGACGGGCGGGCTCGCCCCCAACCAGCGGCCGATGATCGCCAAGCTCGGGCTGAAGGCCTTGCTCGCGGGCAGCCTCGCCAATCTGATGTCGGCGGCGCTGGCCGGGATGCTGATCGCTTAAAATCCCTCCCATGCTTGCATGGGGGGACCGGCGCCGAGGGCGGCGGTGGAGGGGATAGCGGAAGGCATTACCCCTCCACCATCGCTGCGCGATGGTCCCCCTCCCCGCGCTTCGCGCAGGGAGGATTTACCGGGTCATTTGAACCAGCGCGCCGCGGCGAACCAGGCGGTGATGGCGATCGCGACGGCGAGGCAGAAGCCGCAGACCGCATCGAACGCCCACGGCTGCTTGGCGAATGGTATGCCCTCGACATTCATGCCGAGCAATCCGGTGACGAAGGTCAAAGGCAGGAAGATCAAAGCGACGATCGACAGCAGCAGCGCGCGCTTCTCGATCAGTTCGGAGCGCAGGTCGGTCAGTTGCTCGTGGATCAGGGCCGATCGCTCACGCACCGCCTCCAGATCCTCGGCCATGCGCGCGAAGCGGTCCGCGGCTTCGCGCAGATGGAGACGGTCATCCTCCTCCAGCCAGGGCGCGTCGAGCTCGGCCAGCTGGGTCAGCGCCTGCCGCTGCGGCGCCACGAAGCGGCGATAGGCGATCGCATCGGATCGCGCGGCGGCGATCTTGCGGCGCGTCTCGAACGCATGATCGGGCTCGAGCTTGAGCTCGCATTGATCGACCAGATCGTCGAGCTCGCTGATCACCGGATCGACTTCCTTGGTGATCGCCATCGCCAGATGCGAGATCAGGTCGCCCGGATCCCTGATCTCGCCTGCCTTCATCTGGCCGACCAGCTTGTCGATCCCCTTGAGCGCATGGAAGCTCACCGAGATCGCGCGGCCTTTCTCGACCCAGACGCGGATCGACACGAGCGTGTCCTCGCCATTCTTGGCCTTATTCTCCTCGGCGGCGGGGCCGCGCAGATTGACCAGTGCACCATCGTCAATCGCTTCGCTGCGCGGGCGCGTCTCGGTCGCGGTCAGCGCGTAGATGACCGTGCGCGGCATCCCGCCATGATCCTGCAGCCATTGCAGCGTGTCCTTCTCGCGCCCGTCGAGATGGACCCAGACGAAGATGGCAGGGGATTCGCGCGCGGCGCAGGCCTCGGCCGCATCGACCTCATGCCCCTTGCCGTCCTCTTTCAGTTCGAGCGCCCAGCGATTCATTCGGACTTCCAGATGAGGTGCAGGGTAAGACCGGGCGCGGGAACGCGCGGGGGTGCACCTACGATCCGGTGCGCGTCCGCGCGCGCGCGGTCGAGGATGGCGTCGGGCACATCGCCCTCGACATAAAGCCGATCGGCGAGGCCAAGCAGGCGCGCGGCGCGCACGGTGAGCGCGTCGGGATCGGCCGAGGCGATCTCGACACGTTCGATCCTTCCAGGTGCCGCCTCGGCGGCGGAAATGGCCGCGGCGGGATCGTCATGTTCAGCCAGCGGATCGAGCGGCCCGCCGGCAGCGAGCAGGGAGCCGATCGCGCGGCGCCGCACGTCGATGTCGGGGAAACGCCGGCGCAGGCTGTCACGCGCGCCGAACAGCGCTTCGGCCAATCGGCCCAGGCTTGCGGGCAGCAGGGATTCGAGCCGCTGGCGGAGCGCGGCGGCCAAGCCTGCCGAGGCGCCGCCCGTGCCGATCGCGACCAGCACCGGATCGCGGTCGACGATCGCGGGCAGGGTGAAGTCGCACAGGTCCGGGCGATCGACCACATTGAGCAGCAGCCCCCGTGCGCGCAGGCGCGCGACCGCCGCCTCGTCGCCATTGGCGACCACCGCCAGCGCCGCGCCGGCCGCATCTTCCCCGACGATGACCGCGCCCGCGCGCTCGAGCAGGCGCCGTTTCGCCTCGGCGACCGGGCCGTCGCCGATCAGGACGACCGGCTTGCGCTCCAGCCGCACGAAGATCGGCAGGCTGTGCGTAATCGCCTCTTAGATCGACCGCGCGAAGGCGCGGATCGTGTCGGCGATATCCTCGCGCTCCAGCGCCAGCGCCAGATTGGCGATGATGAAGCCGGCTTTCTCGCCGCAATCGTGGCGCACGCCGTCGAACGTCTGCGCGTGGAACGGCTGCTTGCCGAGCAATTGCGCCATCGCATCGGTAAGCTGGATCTCGCCGCCCGCGCCCTTCTTCCCTTCGGAAAGGATGTCGAGCACCTCGGGCTGGAGGATATAGCGGCCGACCACCGCCAGCCGCGACGGAGCCGTGCCCGCCTTGGGCTTCTCCACCATCGACTTGACCTCGGTCACCGCGCCCTTCGATGCGCCGGGCTCAACGATGCCGTAGCGGTTGGTATGCTCTTCGGGCACCTCGACCACCGCGACCACGTTGCCGCCCTCGGCATCGTAGGTGGCGCACATCTGCTTGAGGCAGGGATTGGCCGGGTTCCACAGAAGCTCGTCGGGCAGCAGCACCGCGAACGGCTCGTCGCCGATCAACTGGCGCGCGCACCACACCGCATGGCCCAGGCCCGCCATCTGTTGCTGGCGCACGAACGCGGCCTGGCCGGGATCGAGCCGGGTCGGGCGCATCGCCTCCAGGATTTCAGTCTTGGCCTTGGCGTTGAGGTCATGCTCGATCTCGAACGCGCTGTCGAAATAATCCTCGATCGCGTGCTTCCCGCGGCCGGTGACGAAGATCATCTGCTCGATCCCCGCCGCGCGGGCTTCGTCGATGGCATATTGGATCAGCGGCCGGTCGACCACCGGCAGCAATTCCTTGGGCACCGCCTTGGTGGCGGGAAGGAAACGCGTGCCGAAGCCCGCAACCGGAAACACCGCCTTACGTATACGCTTGTGCGTCATGCTCGTCCCTTACAGCCAGGGGGGAAGCCGGTCGGCTTCGATCAACGCCTCGACAGGCTGACGCTCGCGCACGATCGCCATATCCCCCCCGTGAACCATCGCTTCGGGCACCAGCCCGCGCGAATTATAGGTATTCGCCATGGTAGCCCCATAAGCGCCCGCGGTCATGAAGGCGACCAGATCGCCCGCCTTCACCTGGTCCATCTCGCGCGACCGGGCAAAAGTGTCGCCGGTTTCGCAAATGGGTCCCACGATGTTCGCGACGAATTTCTCGCCCGTGGGTTCCACCGCGCGGATATTATGCCACGCATCATACAGGCTGGGGCGCAACAGATCGTTCATGCCGGCATCGACCACCACGAAAGGATAGGTCTTGCCTTCTTTCACCCTGATGACACGGGTCAGCATGACACCCGCATTGCCGACGATCACGCGTCCGGGCTCGAACATCAGGCGGACATTCCAGTCCCTGGTTACCTCCGCGACCATCGCGCCATAATCGGCGGGCGGCGGCGGGGCGGGGACGGCGGGGTTGTAGGGCACGCCCAGGCCGCCGCCAAGATCGGCGCGCAGGATCGTGTGCCCAGCTGCGCGCAACTCCGCGATCAGCGTACCGACGCGTTCGAACGCCGCGCGCATCGGCGCGAGATCGGTCAACTGGCTGCCGATATGGACCGCGACGCACTCGGCCGCGATGCCCGGCAGCTCCGCCGCGCGCGCATAGGCCTTGGCGGCGCGATCATAAGCGATGCCGAACTTGTCGTCGGCGCGCCCGGTCGAGATCTTGCTGTGCGTGCCCGCATCGACATCGGGATTGATGCGGAAAGCGACTTTCGCGGTCAGCCCCAGGCCCGATGCCACCTCGGACAGCATCTCGGCTTCCTCGAAGGATTCGAGGTTGAACTGGCCGATGCCGCGCTGGAGGCCGAGCGCCATTTCCTCGGCGGTCTTGCCCACGCCCGAGAAGACGATCTTCTCCGGCGGAATGCCCGCCGCCAGGGCGCGCAGCAATTCTCCGCCCGAAACCACATCGGCGCCCAGGCCGAGCTTCGCCAGCGTGGCGAGGATCGCGCGATTGGGATTGGCCTTGATCGCAAAGGCGATCCACGGATCGGTCACGCCCGCCAGCGCCTCGCGGAAGACGCGGACATGGCGTTCGATCGTCGCCGCCGAATAGACATAGATCGGCGTGCCCGCCTCCGCCGCGATACGGGTCAGCGGCACGTCCTCGGCGTGAAGCACGCCGTCCTTGATTGCAAAATGGTCCATCTTATTTCGGCGGCTGGTTGAATTCGTCGTCCTTGCGCGGCTCCGACTTGGTCAGGAGCTCGTCGCTGCGCCCCGGGCGCTCGGACGGTTGGTGCTTGAGCAGGTCTTCCGACGTCGGCGCGGCGGGCGCGGTCGCGGGCTTGGGCGGCAGCGGCGTATCCGCCGGCGGCTTCAGATTCTGCTTCTGCCCGCAGGCGGCGAGCGCCAGGCCGAGGCCGAGGATCAGGGTGCGGCGCATCACTTGCCCTTTCTTGCCTCGGCGATGCGCGCACGCACCTGATCGGGCGCCGTGCCGCCATGGCTGGTCCGGCTCGCGACCGAGGCGTCGACCGTCAGCACATTATAGACGCGCTCGTCGATACGCGGATCGATCGCCTGCAGCGCGTCGAGCGGCAGCGCCGCCATCGCCACCATCTCGGTCTCGGCCAGCTTGACCGCACGGCCGGTGATATGATGCGCCTCGCGGAAGGGGATATTGCCCTCGCGCACCAGCCAGTCGGCGAAATCGGTCGCGGTCGAGAAGCCCGCCTCGGCCGCGGCGCGCATCCGTTCGGGCACGAAAGTGGTGGTTTCGACCATTCCGGTCATCGCCGCGATCGACAAAGCCAGCAGGTCATGCGCCTCGAACACGGGCGGCTTATCGTCCTGCATGTCCTTCGAATAAGCGAGCGGCAGGCCCTTCATCGTCATGGTCAGCGCGACCATGCAGCCCGCGATCCGCCCCGAATGGCCGCGCACCAACTCGGCGGCGTCGGGATTGCGCTTCTGCGGCATGATCGACGAGCCGGTCGAATAAGCATCGGGCAGCGAGACGAAGCCATAAGGCTGGCTCGCCCAGATCACGAATTCCTCGGCCATGCGCGAAAGGTGCAGACTGCATTGCGTCGCGCTCATCAGGTAATCGAGCGCGAAGTCGCGATCGGAGACCGAATCGAGCGAATTGCCCGTCGGCCCGTCGAAACCGAGCAACCCCGCCGTCATATGCCGGTCGATCGGGAAGCCCGTGCCCGCCAACGCCGCGCTGCCGAGCGGCGACCTGTTCATCCGCGCGCGCGCATCGGCGAAGCGCGACAAATCGCGGCCAATCATCGCGTGCCATGCCATAAGGTGGTGGCCGAGCGTCACGGGCTGCGCCACCTGGAGATGGGTGAAGCCGGGCATGATCGTTGCGGCATGTTCCTCGGCGCGTACAAGCAACGCCGCCTGGAGCGCCTCCAGCCCCGCGATCACCGCGTCCATCGCGTCGCGCACCCACAGGCGGAAGTCGGTCGCGACCTGATCGTTGCGCGAGCGCGCGGTGTGTAGCCGTCCCGCCGCCGGACCGATCAGCTCGGCCAGCCGGCTTTCGACGGTCATGTGGATGTCTTCGAGCGCCAGGTCCTCGGGCGGACCGTTCTTCTCATATTCGGCGGCGATCTGCGCCAGTCCCTGGTCGATCTTCGCGACATCGGCCGGATCGACGATGCCCTGCTTGCCGAGCATGGCGACGTGCGCGCGGCTCGCGGCGATGTCCTGCCGCCAAAGTCTCTTGTCGAACGGAATCGAGGCGTTGATTTCGCGCATGATGGCGCTAGGCCCGTCGGCGAAACGTCCGCCCCACATGGCATTGGAGTTCGACATGCGGCGTATTGCCCCTGTTACCTTGGCGCTTTCCGTGACCGTACTGGCCGCTCTCGGCGGCTGCCATAAGCAAGCAGCCCCCGAGTCACAACCCACACAGGCGCCGGTCGCCGCCGCGGCACCCACCCCGTCCGGGCCGGATACCGCGCAGGCGGGCAAGCCGATCCCCACGGTCGAGATCAAGAAGGACGACGGCACGCCGGGCAAGCTCTCCGATCTCAAGGGCAAGCCTTTGCTTGTCAATCTGTGGGCGACCTGGTGCGTGCCCTGCATCAAGGAACTGCCTACGCTCGACGCGCTCGCCGCGCGCGATGCGGGCAAGCTTCAGGTCGTGCTGGTCAACGAGGATCTGGAGGGCGCGCGCGTGGTCACGCCTTTCCTCCAGAAACACCCGCTCAAGAACGTGAAGCCCTGGCTCGACACGGCCAATGCCTTGATGATCCCGGCCAAGGTCGCCTCGCTGCCGACCACGATCCTCTACGACGCCAACGGCAAGGAAGTGCTGCGCGTCGACCGCGATATGGATTGGACCGGGCCGGAGGCGAAGGCGCTGCTGGCGCGGATCGGGGACTGATCCCTTGCCGTCATGCCGGACTGTTCCGGCATCCACCATCGGCACAGGAGTCCCGTTTGGCCTGGTGGACCCCGGAACCAGTCCGGGGTGACGGAAGAATCTAGACCGATCGGCGCCGCAACAACCGCCCGTCGATCGCGGCCAGCCCGCACCCGATCAGCAGCATCCCCGCGAAATGGCGCGGCGCGAGATGCTCGCCGAGAAGGAAAGTGCCGAGCAGGATCGCGGTGATTGGGATCAGGAAGGTCACGAGCAGCGAATTGGTTGCGCCCGCCGAGGCCAGCAGCTTGAAATAGAGGATGTAGGCGACGGCGGTGCAGAAGAAGGCCAGGCCGATCAGCGCCGCCCAGGCCTGACCGCTCGGCGGCGACGCAGCCCAAGGCGGCTCGAACAGAAGCACGAGCGGCATGAGCAGGATCGCGGCCGCGGTCAGGGAGCCGGTCGCGACGCCCACCGGCGTGACACCCAGTCCCCGGAAGCGGCGGGCATAGACGCCGGCCAGCGCATAGCTCAGCGTCGATCCAAGGCAGGCGAGCTGGGCAAGGGCATCGCGGCCGATCTGGCCAAGCAGGTCGGCGCCGATCATCACCGCGACGCCCGCAAATCCGAGCAGCACGCCCGCAATCCTGTTCGGGCTCATCCGCTCGTCATGCGTGAAGATGTGCGCGACGATCACGCCCCAGATCGGCGTCGTCGCATTGAGGATCGAGGCCAGACCCGACGGAATCGTCCGCTGCGCCCAGGCGAACAGAATGAAGGGCAGCGCATTGTTGAGCACGGCCAGCAACACCAGCGCGGAGGCCAGCCTGGGTGTCAGGCCCAACGGCTCGCGCCTGAGCAACCGCCAGATCCACAGGAAGCAGGCGGCGAGGCCGACGCGGATCAGTACCAAGGTCATCGGCGGCACCGAATGGATCGCGATGCCGATGAAGAAGAAGGATCCGCCCCACAGCACCGACAGGATCAGGAGTATCGCCCAGTCGGCGCGGCTCATCTGCATGCTCATCGGCTCGCCCTAAAACAGAAGCGGCGGGAGACAATCCCGCCGCTTGCTTTCAAACCCGCTTGCGGCGGTCACCAGACGTGCACGCGATCCTCGGGCGCGAGGTAGAGCTTGTCGCCCGGCTTCACGTCGAACGCGGCATACCAGGGGTCGAAATTGCGGACGATGCCATTGACCCGGAAATAAGCCGGACTGTGGGGATCGCTCAGCAATTGCTGGCGGGTCGCGCCCTCGCGGCGCTTCTGGCGCCACGCCTCTGCGAAGGCCATGAAGAAGCGCTGGTCGCCGCTAAAGCCATCGATCACCGCCGGCTCGCCATGCTGCGCGACATAGCGGCGATAGGCCTGATAGGACGCCTCGATCCCGCCGAGATCGCCCAGATTCTCGCCGAGCGTGAGCTGGCCGTTGATCTTGGCGCCGGGGATCGGTTCGTAACCGTTATATTGCGCGACCAGCTTTTGCGCGTGCGCGGTATAGGCGTCGGCTGTCTCCTTGGTCCACCAGTCGCGCAGGTGCCCGCTTGCGTCGAACTTGCGGCCCTGGTCGTCGAAGCCATGGCCCATTTCGTGGCCGATGATCGCGCCGATCGCGCCGTAATTCACCGCCGGATCGGCGTTGGGATCGAAGAAGGGCGGCTGCAGGATCGCGGCCGGGAAGGTGATCTGGTTGCTGAGCGGGCTGTAATAAGCGTTCACCGTCTGCGGGGTCATGTTCCACAGCGTCCGGTCGACCGGCAGCGGGAAGCGCGACAATTGCAGCTTCCACTGGAAGTCGCCCGCCGCGATCGCATTGGCGAGCGGATTGTTCGGGGTCACCACCATCGTGCTGTAGTCGATATATTTGACCGGGTGGCCGGTGCGCGGCTCGAATGCGGCGAGCTTGGCGAGCGCCTCCTTGCGCGTCGCCTCGTCCATCCAGGCGGCGTGGCTGATCTTGTCGGCATAGGCGCTGCGCAGATTCTCGATCAGCTCGCGCATCTGGCGCTCCGCCTCGGGCGGATAATGACGCCGCACATAGGCTTCGCCGACCGCTTCGCCGAGCGCGCCGTTGACCACCTGCACCGCGCGCTTCCAGCGGTCGCGCTGCTGCGGCACGTCGTTCAGCGTGCGGCTGTAGAAATCGAATTGCGCGTCGTCGAACGCCTTGGGCAGGTCGGTCGCATGGTCGCTGACGAAGCGGAAGGCGAGATATTCCTTCCAGGTCGACAGCGGCACCGTGTCGAGCAATTTGCCGGCGTCGGTGATGGCGGTGGTCTCGCCCGCGATCACGGTCTGGACGTTGCCCAGGCTCAGGGCCTGCAAATAGACCGGCCAGTCGAATTGCGGCGCAAGCTGGTTGAGCGGCTGGATCTGCATCGGGTGGTAAAGGCCCTGGATGTCGCGGCGCTTGGCGCGCGGCCAGAAGCCGGTGGCGAGCTTGGTCTCTAGATCGATGATCCGGTCGGCGCGGCCTTCCGCATCCGGCAAGCCCGCGAGCTGCTGGATCTTCACGACATAGGCGCGATAGGCCTTGCGGATCGCGTCATATTTCTCGCCCTGCAGCAGGTAATAATCGCGGTCGGGCAAGCCCAGGCTGCCCTGCGTCGCGATCACCGCATAATGGGTCGGATCCTCGAAATCGGGGATGATGCCGATATCGACCGGGGCGGCGAAACCGGGCGCCGCGAACAGGCGGATCAGGTCGTCGCGCGATTGCACCGCGTCGATCCGCGCGAGATAGGGCTTGAGCGGCCGGGTGCCCGCTTTCTCGATCGCGGCGGTGTTCATCCAGGCAGTGTAATAGTTCGCGACCTTACGGTCGGTCGGGGTGGCATGCGGATCCTTGGCGATGCCGTCGATCAGGTCGCGCACGTCGATCTCGGCCTGGTCGACCAGCTTGATGCTCACCCCCGCGCTGCTGCGATCGGGTGCGAATTCGGTCGCGCGGTCCCACGCGCCGTTGGCATAGGACCAGAAATCGTCACCGGGCTTCACCGCCTTGTCCATGCCGGCATAATCGAAGCCCCACGATCCGTAGACGGGCTTGCCCGGCGCCTGCGCGGCGGCGGGGGAGAAAGCGGCGAGCGCCAGGACGGCAACGCCGGCGGTCAGGAAGGTCTTCATGTCAGGGCCTCTCAAGCATGTTCCAAAATGCGGTTCGGCGTGCATCACCAGACGTGCACGCGTTGATCGGGCGGCAGATACATCCTGTCGCCCGGTTTCACGTCGAACGCGGCGTACCAGGGGTCGAAATTGCGCACGATGCCGTCGACCCGATATTTGTCGGGGCTGTGCGGGTTGCTGAGCAGCTGCGCGCGTAACGCATCCTCGCGCGCCTTGCCCTGCCAGGCGGCGGCATAGGCCAGGAAGAAGCGCTGGTCGCCGGTGAAGCCGTCGATCACGGGCGGCTCGCCATGGCGCGCGACATAGCGGCGATAGGCGGCATAAGCCGTCTCGATCCCGCCCAGATCGGCAAGATTCTCGCCGAGCGTCAGGTGACCTTTGATGTGGACCCCGGGGATCGGCTCATAGGCATCGAACTGGGCGGCCAGCATCTCGGCCTTGACCTTGTACTTGGCGGCGGTTTCGGGCGTCCACCAGTCGCGCAGCCGGCCCTGCGCGTCGAACTGGCGGCCTTCGTCATCATAGCCATGGCCCATTTCGTGGCCGATCGTGGTCGCGCCCGTCTCCGCATAATTGACCGCGGGATCGGCGTTGGGATCGAAGAAGGGCGGCTGCAGGATCGCGGCGGGCACGGTGACCTGGTTGAGCGGCGGGTCGTAATAAGCGTTCACCGTCTGCGGGGTCATGTCCCACAGGCTGCGGTCGACCGGCTTGGGGAAACGCGAAAGCTGCAGGCGCCAGTCGAACACCGCCGACGCCATCGCATTGCCGAGCGGATCGGTGCGGCTCACCTTGAAGCTCGAATAGTCGATATAACGGACCGGATGCCCGATGCGCGGATCGAAGGCGGCGAGCTTCGCCAGCGCCTCCTTGCGCGTCGCCTCGTCCATCCACGCGGCATGTTCGATCTTGTCCTTATAGGCCGCGCGCATGTCGCCCAGCAGCTCGTTCGCCTTGGCTTCGGTTTCGGGCGACCAGTGGCGCGCAATGTAGAGCTGCCCCACCGCCTCGCCCAGATCCTGGTCGAGCAGGGCCATGCCGCGCTTCCAGCGGTCGCGCTGCTGCGGCACTCCATTCAGCGTGTGGCTGTAGAAATCGAAATGCGCGTCGTCGAAGGCCTTGGGCAGATAGGTCGCGTGATCGCTGATGAAGCGGAAGGTGAGATAATCCTTCCACGTCTGCAGCGGCACGTCGGCGATACGCCGGGCGGCGGCGGCGACCGCGCTCGGCTCGGTCACGTCGACCGTCTGCGCCGCGGCCAGGCCGATGCCCCGCAGGGTGGCATTCCATTCCATCGCGGGGGCGAGCTTGACCAGCTGCGCGCGCGTCATCGGATTGTAGGTCGCCTGCGGATCGCGCCGCCGCTCGGGCGTCCACTGGTCCTGGGAAAGGCGCGTCTCCAGAGCGATGATCGCGTCGGCCTTGGCCGCCGGCTGGGCGACGCCCGCAAGCGTCTCGATACGGATGATATAGGCGCGATAGGCCTTGCGGTAGGCGTCGTATTTGTCGCCCTTGAGCAGGTAGTAATCGCGCGTCGGCAGGCCGAGCCGCGCCTGGCTCGCGACCACGGTGTAGCGGGTCGGATCCTTCTCGTCGGCCGCGATGCCGATGTCGATCGGCGAGGCGTAGCCCGGCGTCGCCATCAGCGCGACGAGCTGACCTTTGGACTTCACCGCCGTGATCTTGGCGAGATAGGGCTTCAGCGGCGCGGTTCCGCGCGCCTCGATTCCCTTTTCGTCCATCCAGGCGGCGTAGAAATCGCCGATCTGGCGGGCGGTCGCATTGTCCGGATCGCGCGCCGCATCCTCGACGATCGCGCGAACCTGCACCTCGGTGTCGTCGGGCAACGTATAATTATAGCCGGTGCGCGACTTGTCGGCGGGGATCGGATGCGTCTTGAGCCAGGTGCCCTCGACATAGTCGAAGAAATCGTCCCCCGGCTTCACGCTCTTGTCCATGTCGGCATAATCGACGCCCCAGGTGCCGTACTTGGCCTTGGGGGCATCGGCGGCGCCAGCCGGGGCGAAGGCGATCGCGATCACGGCGCCCGCGACCGTCGCCCGGAACAAACTCTTCATATTGCGTCCCCGCGAAACATTATTGCCCAAGGTTGTAGGCATAGCGGGGAAAGGAAGGCCAGCACCGGCGGAGCCATTCGGCTCCAAACCGGTGTCGTTTGTGGCTTAGGCGGCCGCGGTCAGTCCCGCAGCAGCTCGTTGATGCCCGTCTTCGACCGCGTCTGCGCATCGACGCGCTTGACGATCACCGCGCAATAGAGGTCCGGTCCGCCATCCTTGCCCGGCAAGGTGCCCGGCACCACCACTGCATATGGCGGCACGCGCCCCATGAAGATTTCGCCGGTCGCGCGATCCACGATCTTGGTCGAGGCGCCGAGATAGACGCCCATCGACAGCACCGCGCCTTCGCCGACATGCACGCCCTCGGCCACTTCCGAACGCGCGCCGATGAAGCAATTGTCCTCGATCACGACCGGCCCCGCCTGGAGCGGCTCGAGCACGCCGCCGATGCCCACGCCGCCCGAAATATGAACGTTGGCGCCGATCTGCGCGCAGCTGCCGACCGTCGCCCAGGTATCGACCATCGTGCCTTCGCCGACATAAGCGCCGATATTGACGAAGCTCGGCATCAGCACGACGCCCCTGCTGATATGCGCGCCGCGCCGCACGGTCGCGCCCGGCACGACGCGGAAGCCCGCCGCGCGGAATTTCGCTTCGTCCCAGCCGGCAAACTTGGTCGGCACCTTGTCAAAGCCCGGGCCGCCCGGCGTACCGCCATCGACCACGACATTGTCGTTGAGCCGGAAGGACAGCAGAACCGCCTTCTTGAGCCACTGATTGACGACCCAGGCATCGCCCTTCTTCTCGGCCACGCGATAGGTGCCCGCGTCGAGGCCGGCGAGCGCGGCCTCGACCGCATCGCGCACCTCGCCCCTGGTAGTCAGCGAGAGCGTATCGCGCGCCTCCCAGGCGGCATCGATCGTGGCTTCGAGCGTCATTCTTCCCTCAATATATCATGGAGCCATTGGCCGAGATCGGTGGCCCGGTAGTCGATCCCGTCGGTGATGTCTGCCCCAACCTGCTCCGAGCCATTGTCGATCCAGAGCGTGGTCAGCCCCGCCGCCTTGGCAGGCGGCAGGTTGCGCGCGAGATCGTCCGCGAACAAGGCCCGCGTCGGATCGATCCGGAAAGCCTGGATCATCGAGCTGTAGGCATAAGCATGCGGCTTGGGCTGATAGGCCATGGCATGGATGTCGTGGATCGCCTCGAAGCTGTCCGACAGGCCAACCCCCGCCAGCACCCGCTGCGCATAAGGCACGTCGCCATTGGTGAAGACGAGCTTGCGCCCGGGCAGCCGCGCGATCGCATCGATCAGGCGCTTATCCTCGCGCAGCACATCCATCTCGATCGCATGCACGTCGGCCAGGAATTCATGCGGATCGACGCCATGTTCCTGCATCAGCCCGTTGAGCGTGGTGCCATGCTCGCGGAAATAGCCCTTCTGCACCTTGTACGCTTCGTCGAACGACAGGCCGGTGATGCGCATGACATAGGCGGTCATCCTTTTGTCGATCAGCCCGAACAGATCCGCCGATGCCGGATAGAGCGTATTGTCCAGATCGAAGATCCAGGCGTCGATATGCGCGAGCGCGGGCAACATGCGCGGCTGGTAGGCGGCGCGATCCCCCCGCGCAACCTTGGCCCGGCATCGGCCGGGCTTGCGTCGATGAAGGTTCGCGCGACCTGCGTCAGGATCGCCGCCCGGAGCGGGGCCGAGAGATAGGCAAAAAGCTCCGTCCTCTCCCTCTCTCTTCGCGTCAGGCGATCGCGCTCCAATCGATATCGAAACGGGCCAGATATTTGCGCAGCCGGTCGGCATCGTTGGTGGTGGCGCGCCGCGCCCGCGAGGCGCTGAACAGGGTGCGTCCAGCCTCCGACAACGACCGGCTGGCGCGACAGACGCGGATCGTCTCGGCGAGCTGGACGCGATCGAATGGGTCGATCTCCGCGACCGCGCCTTCGCCCAGCAGATCGACCAGCAGGCCCAGCCCGTCGTCTGCCTGACCGGCCCATAGCCGGCGCAGGCGCTTGATCTCCGCCTCCACGCAATCGAGATCGATGCGTCCCTTGGGCGAAAGCGTGGCCATGCGGGTGACGCTGGCGGCGAGGTCGCGAAAATTGCCCGGCCAGCGTGCCTCGGCCGAGGTTGCGAAGGCGAGATAATGCTGGCGGGCTTCCTTGTTGAAGCTCGCGCGCTCGCCCTCGCGCTCGGCGAAACGGTCGAGCTCATAATCGAGATTGGGCGCGATATCCTCGCGCCGGTCGGCCAAGCCCGGCAGCGTGAAGGTCCACAGGTTGAGCCGCGCATAGAGATCATCACGGAAGGCGCCCGCGGCAACCGCCTCGCCCAGATCGCGATTGGTGCCGGCGATCAACTGGAAATCGGATGCGGTCTCGCTGTCCGCGCCGACTGGCAGGAAGCGCTTGTCCTCGATCGCGCGCAGGATCATCGCCTGCTCATCGAGTCCAAGCTCGCCAATCTCGTCCAGGAACAACATTCCCTTGTCGGCGGAGCGCAACAGGCCCGGCCGGTCGGCAGCCGCACCCGTGAAGGCGCCCTTACGATGACCGAACAGCGCCGACATCGCGCTGTCGCCCTTCAACGTCGCGCAATTGATCTCGACGAACGGCCCCGCAATCTGATGCATCGATCGCTTCAACTCGTAGATTCGGCGCGCGAGCAGGCTCTTGCCCGCTCCGGTCGGCCCCATCAGCAAGACCGGCGCCTTGGAGCGCAAGGCAACCCGCTCGATCTCGTCGATCATGCGATTGAAGGCGGAATTGCGGGTATCGATGCCCGACTTGAGGAAGGAGGTGCTTTCCGCACTCGCCGCGGCAAAGCGCGTCGCGATGCTGTCGTAGCGCGACAGATCGAGGTCGATCGTGTTCCATGTCCCCGCCGGATTGCCGGGGCCACGCTCGGGTTGGGTCTGGAGCAGCCGGCCTGGCAAATAGCGTGCCTCAGTCAGTAGGAAGAGACAGATCTGCGCGACGTGCGTGCCGGTCGTGATATGAACCAGATAATCCTCGGCCTCGGGATCGAACGGCTCGGCGCGCGCGAAATCGAGCAATTTGCCGTACACCTCCTCGAAATCCCACGGATCCTTGAAGTCGAGCAGCCGCAGATCGACCGTGGTTTCGGGCGAGACCGAGGCGACATCCTCCGCCACGAACTCGGCGAGGCGGCGATGGGCCGAGCCATGCATCAGTATGAGCCGATCGACGCGCAGATCCTGATGCATCGCCAGCCCCACCGTCGGCCGCCACTTGTTCCAGCGTGTGGGCCCGAACTTGGCCGCGTCGAGCGTGGAGCCCAGGAATCCGATGACAGTGAGCGGCTTCATTCTTATCCGATAGGATAAAATCCTATCCGAAGCGATACGAATATGCAGGGGCGCCGTTGGGTGCCCTAGCGCCTCAAAAGGCTCGCAGGAATTTTCTTCCGTTTTAAAACAGACGCTTAGACGAAGGCCGCTTAGACCAAGCCCCGACCTGGCACGACCCCTGCTCTAGTGCTTTCGTCGGGCGGCGATCCTTTACAGCCCGACGCGGTGGAACAGGGGCGGCTGGAATAGGCCAGCCGCCCCAGAGGAATTCAAAGGGGTTGGACGATGGCCAACAAGTCTCTCTTCGCATCGGCAGTGGCGCAGCTTCTGCCCTGGACTGATACAGGCAACCGCGAGGGCGCGGCGGCTTATGCTTACGGGCCCGAGGCGAAGCTCGCCCAGCTGGCCGTGACCGGCACGCTGCAGGACAATTTCTACGGCGCAGCGGAGACCCAGCTTTCCGACGTGCTGGAGGCCGCGCGTGCGGTCGATCCCTGGTTCGTGGCGCAGGCCGCGGTCTATGCCCGCACGTCGGGCGCGATGAAGGATATGCCGGCCCTGCTGGCCGCCTATCTGACCGTCGCCGACCCGGATCTGTCGGTTCGCGTGTTCGGCCGCGTGATCAATAGCGGCCGCATGCTGCGCACCTTCGTGCAGATCATGCGATCGGGACAGATCGGGCGGAAGTCGCTCGGTTCGCGGCCCAAGCGGCTGGTGCAGACCTGGCTCGAGCGTGCCTCGATCCGCGACCTGATGGCCGCGGCGACGGGCAGCGACCCGAGCCTGGCCGACATCGTCCGCATGGTCCACCCCAAGCCCGCGGATGCCGCGCGCAAGGCCTTCTATGGCTGGCTGATCGGCCGTCCCTATGACGTCGCCGCTCTGCCCGCCGAGATCGCCGCGTTCGAGGTGTGGAAGCGCGATCCTTCGGGAGAGCTTCCGCCCGTGCCGTTCGAGTGGCTGACCGCGCTTCCGCTGACCGCGGAGCAGTGGGCGGCGCTTGTCGACCGGATGGGCTGGCAGGCGCTGCGGATGAACCTGAATGCGCTCGCCCGAAACGGCGCGTTCGGCGTGAAGGGGGTGACCGGCAAGGCCGTCGCCCGGCTCGCCGATGCCGAGACGCTGCGCGCCGTCCGGCCCTTGCCCTATCAGCTGATGGTGGCGCTGGGTCAGGTCGGCGACGGTGTGCCGCTCAAGGTCCAGGCCGCGCTGGAGGATGCGCTCGAGCAGTCGCTCGAGCGCGTGCCCAGCCTGGCCGGCCGCGTGATCGTCTGCCCCGACGTGTCGGGGTCGATGGCCTCGCCGGTCACGGGCTATCGCAAGGGCGCCTCGTCGAAGGTGCGCTGCATCGATGTAGCGGCTCTGGTCGCGGCGGCGATGCTCCGCACCAACGCCCAGGCGCGCGTACTGCCGTTCGAGCAGACTGTGGTGCCGATCGACCTCAAGCCGCGTGACCGCGTGGCCGCCAATGCGGCCAAGCTGTCGGCGATCGGGGGCGGCGGGACCGATTGTTCGGCACCGCTCGCTCTGCTCAATGCGGAGGGTGCGGATGCGGACCTGGTCGTGATCGTGTCGGACAATCAGTCGTGGGTGGACGCCACCCGTGGCGGAGCGACCGCGACGATGCGCGAGTGGGACCGGGTCAAGCGGCGCAATCCCAAGGCCAAGCTCGTCTGCGTGGACGTGCAGCCTTACGGGACGACGCAGGCCTCGGGCCGGGCGGACATCCTGAACGTCGGGGGTTTCTCCGACGCGGTGTTCGACACGATCGCGCGCTTCGTCGCAGGCGAGACGCGCGACTGGGTCGAGATCGTCAAGCAGACGGAGGTTTGAAGATAGGGATCGTGGCGAATGCCGGTGGGGCTACTCCCACAGACAGGCCCGACGAGTAAAGCGCCCGGCGCCGTCAAAAGCGCCGGGAGATGCGGGTTCGAATCCCGCCGCCGGAACGTAGCTTAAGGGCCGCCGCCTCATCATCCTGGTCGCCGCGATCCCGACCAATTTCATCACGGCGAATGCCGGCAGGACTACATGGTGTCGCGGGTTCGAGTCCCGCCCCGCGCAAGCGGGTAGCTCAGTTGGATAGAGCACAGACTGTCCGCCAAAATTTGTCGCCGTGACAAGGCGAACATCATGGCGAATGCCTGACGGACTACATGGACTGTCACTCCCCAGGTCGCGGGTTCGAGTCCCGCCGGGCCGGCCAATATCGGCCCGTAGCTCAGTTGGTTAGAGCAGGTGCGTCCGTCAAATCCTGGTCGCCATGACACATGATTCAGCGCCGGCGAATGCCGGTGGGACTACAGGTAGAGCGCCCGCTTTTGGCGGGAGGTCGGTGGTTCAAGTCCACCTCCGGGCAACCGGGTAGCTCAGCGAAAATGTCTCACCACAGCTCGTCGCCGGCAAATGACCAAAGCGCGGCGAATGCCGGCGGGACTACATCGGGAACGGAGGTTCGGCTCCTCCCTGGCTCACAAGGCCGGAACGTCTCGCCAATCCGTCGTCGCCGCGCCGAGGTTGCACAGCTAGAAGAGTTTGAAGGGAGGTCCAAGTGACCGAGACGACGTACGATTATCACAAGGTTGAGGGCGGCGTGCCGATCAAGATGTGGACGCGTGGCGTTCCCGTCGACGACAAGGCGCGCGACCAGCTTGGGCGCGCGTCGCAGATGCCGTTCGTCTTCCGCCATATGGCGGCGATGCCCGACGTGCATGTCGGGATCGGCGCGACCGTGGGATCGGTGATCCCGACCAAGGGCGCGGTGATCCCGGCGGCGGTGGGCGTGGATATCGGCTGCGGCATGATGGCGGCGCGCACCTCGCTGATCGCGAGCGATCTGCCCGACACGCTCGAGCGGATCCGTTCCGCGATCGAGCAGGCGGTGCCGCATGGCCGCGACGTTGGCCGGGGCAAGCCCGACAAGGGCTCCTGGGGCGATCCCCCGGCCGAGATCGTCGAGGCCTGGGCGACGTTGGCGGCGCGGTTCGACCGCATCACCGCCAAATATCCGCGGCTCAAGAACACCAACAATCTGGTGCATCTGGGCACGCTCGGCACGGGCAACCACTTCATCGAGTTGTGCCTCGACGAGGAGCAGCGCGTGTGGATCATGCTCCATTCGGGCTCGCGCGGGGTCGGCAATGCGATCGGCAGCTTCTTCATCGAGCTGGCGAAGCAGGACATGCGCAAATGGCACATCAACCTGCCCGATCAGGATCTGGCTTACTTCCCGGAAGGGACCGACCATTTCGACGATTATGTCGAGGCGGTCGGGTGGGCGCAGGACTTTGCGGCGCTCAACCGGCGCATGATGATGACCAACGTCATCCGTGCGTTGCGCAGCCAGATCGCCAAGCCGTTCGATGCCGAGCTCGAAGCGGTCAACTGCCATCACAATTATGTGACGCGGGAAAATCATTTCGGCGAGAATGTGCTGGTCACGCGCAAGGGGGCGGTTCGCGCCGCCAAGGGCGTGCTGGGCATCATCCCGGGCTCGATGGGCGCGAAATCGTTCATCGTGCGGGGCCTCGGCAATGCGGAATCGTTCGACAGCTGCAGCCATGGCGCGGGCCGCGTGATGTCGCGGACCGAGGCCAAGAAGAAGGTGTCGCTCGACGAGCATCTCGCCGACACGGCGGGCGTGGAATGCCGCAAGGACGAGGGCGTGATCGACGAGACCCCGAAGGCCTACAAGCCGATCGAGGCGGTGATGGCGGCGCAAGCCGACCTGGTCGAGATCGTCCACACATTGAAGCAGGTGGTGTGCGTGAAGGGGTAACTCTTCACGCCCCCATAACTCCGAGAATCCCAATGCGCGATTTCGTCAGCGAATGGCGGCAGGAAGGGCGGCTTTTCGTCTGGCGCTATCCCGGGTTTCGGCAGGCATGGCGCGGATGGCATTTCACCGCCGATCCGGTCGGGTGCCGGTCCGTCCGGAATCTGCTCGATCGCATGTTCGGGGGAGAAGCCTGCCATCGCACGCTCAGGATCGAACCGGTGACGGAGGCGGTGCTGCGCGTTCCGAACTTCGGCGACAAGGCTGCGGGCGTCTTCACGAAACTGCGGATCGACTATGATCCGGCGTTTCAGGATCTGCGCATCGTGCCGGACGGCGAAGCCCTGACCATGACGATCGGCGACCGGCGCCTCCGCAAGTTAGCGGCCGCCTTTGCTCAGATGGAGGCCGGTGGTGGCGATTTTGGGATTGCTACGTCCGACAATAACAAGGCCGATCCTTGGATGTTCTGGTGGATGCCGGACATCGAATAATACAGGAATTGAATCGTGATCATCATCGACGGAGCGGAAGGCGAGGGCGGGGGGCAGATCGTGCGCAATGCGTGCGCGCTGGCGCTTGTCACGGGCAAGCCGTTCCGCATCACCAATGTGCGCGGCAAGCGCGAGAAACCGGGGCTCATGCGCCAGCATGTGACCGCGATCGAGGCGGCGTGCCGCATCGGCGGGGGCCATTGCGAAGGCCTCGCCGTGGGCTCGCACGAGATCAGCTTCACGCCGGGGCCGGTGGTGCCGGGCGACTATCATTTCGCGGTCGGGACCGCAGGCAGCACGGGGCTGGTGCTCCAGACCGTGGTGATGCCGCTCGCCCTGACCGATGCGCCGTCGCGCCTGGTGCTGGAGGGCGGCACGCACAACATGCTCGCGCCGCCGTTCGACTTCATCGCGAAGAGCTTCCTGCCGATCGTCAATCGCATGGGCGCGAAGATCGAGGCGCGGCTGGTGCGGCACGGATTCTATCCGTGCGGCGGCGGACGGATCGAGGTCGACATCACGCCGGCGAAGCTGGTGCCGATCGACTGTGTCGAGCGCGGTGCGCTCAAGCGCGTCTCGGCCGAGGCGCTGTTCGCGGGACTGCCGTTCGACATTGCCGAGCGCGAGATCGCGACCGCGCGCAAATTCCTGCCCAGCTGGCCGGAGGATGCATTCGCGGTGCGCCAGCTTCCCGCCGACCGCGGGCCTGGCAACGCGCTCTTGCTTGAGGCCGAATATGAGCATGTCACCGAAATCGTGACCGGTTTCGGCAAGCTCGGCGTGTCTGCGGAATCGCTCGCCAAGACGGCGGCGCAGCGTATGGCGGGCTATCTCGCCTCGCCGGCATTTGCGGGACCGTATCTGGCCGATCAGCTTTTGCTGCCGTTCGCGCTGGCCGGCGGGGGGACTTTTACCACGGTCAAGCCCAGCCAACATGCGCGCACGGCCGCCGACGTGATCGGGTTGTTCCTGGGCCAGAACTGGACCTTCACCCAGCAGGAAAACGGCGCACATCTCGTGCACCGCAGCTAAGCGAAAGCGGGCGCCTTCTTGAGTTGGGTGTAGGCCTCGATCACCTGCTGGAGCTTCTTCTCATGGCTGCGATCGCCGCCGTTGCGGTCGGGGTGGTAGCGGCGGACAAGTTCCGAATAACGCTGGCGGAGCGCGCGGCGGTCGGCTTCGGCGTCGAGCCCCAACATCTTGAGCGCGCGGCGGTCCGCGTCGCTCAAGGGCTTGCCGTCCTTGCGCGCCTGCTGGCCGCCGGTGCCGTAGCGCGCCTGGATCGCATCCAGCGGATCGATGAAATCGGACCAGCGCGGCGTGCCGCCCTGCGCGGCCGCCGAGAAAGCGCGCGTCTCGCGCTCCCAGCCGGCATAAGGGCGCTGCTGCGCATGGATCTCCTCGGCGGTCATGCCGGTGAAGAAATTATAGCCCGCGTTGAATTCGCGGACATGATCCAGGCAGAAATAGCGCCACGAACCCGGGCCGTTGAAGCCGGCGCGCGGCCCTTCCTCCGGCGGCGCGCGGAACTCGCCCGGTTCGGTGCAGCCGGGCGCGCTGCAGGCATGCTGCCCGGGCACGCGGCCATGAAATCGCGGTTGTCTTGGTTTGGCCTCAGCCAAGGCGTGCATCTCACCCTTTTGTGCGGCGATGATTCACGACCCGAGCCGAACGGCTCGGGTCGATCAAGGTCCTAAGCCCCGTTATATAGGCGCGATGTCACAGACTCCCATGGGGCCGATCGCGGCCGAGATCGAAAAAAGGCTGCGCGCCGGCCTGTCCCCCGAACGGCTCGCCGTGATCGACGATTCGGCCAAGCATCGCGGCCATGCCGGGCATGATCCGCGCGGCGAAAGCCATTTCACGGTCGAGATCGTCTCGTCCGCTTTTGCGGGCAAGAACCGGGTCCAGCGGCACCGGCTGGTCAATCAGGCGTTGGCCGAGCTGCTGGCCGAGCGCGTCCACGCGCTGGCGATCGTCGCGAGGGCGCCCGAAGAGGCCTGACGCCCTCCGGCAAGGAGGGCCTATGTACGAACTCTGGTATTGGCCGACCATCCCCGGACGGGGCGAGTTCCCGCGGCTCGCCCTGGAGGCGGGCAAGATTCCCTATCGCGACATGGCGCGCGAAGCGGGCGAGGCCGGCTACAAGGCGCTCGGCAAGGATCTGGACGCGGATCGCGGCGATCCGCCGTTCGCGCCGCCCTATCTGGTCACGCCCGACGGGACCACGATCGGCCAGTCGGCCAACATATTGCTCTACCTCGGGGAGGAATATGGTCTCGCGCCGCCGGATCAGTCCGGACGGTTATGGGTCCATCAGGTCCAGCTCACCATCGCCGACATGGTGGCCGAGGCGCACGACACGCACCACCCGGTCGCGCTCGGCGAATATTATGAGAAGCAGAAGGCCGAGGCAAAAAGGCGCGCGGAGGATTTCCGCGTCAACCGCATCCCCAAATTCCTGAAATGGTTCGAGCGCATCCTTTCCGAGCGGGGCGACTGGATCGCGGGCGAAAGCTGGTCTTATGCCGACCTGTCGCTTTTCCACCTGATCGCAGGACTGAAATACGCCTTTCCGCGGCGGATGGCGGCGGTGGGCGGCGACTATCCGCGACTGATGAAGCTGCACGATGCGGTCGCGGCCTTGCCCGAGCTGCAGGACTATCTTTCGAGCGACCGCCGCATCGCTTTTTCCGACGGCATTTTCCGCCACTATCCGGAATTGGATGCGGCTTAGCCTCCGGATAAGCTCGGCGAAGACCGGCTCAGGAAAATCGCCCGCTTCCGACCTAACCGCCAGAAATTCGTTTGTTAGTCTAACTCCCGCCAATGCGAGGCGAAGCGAAGCAGCGGATGGTACGGATTGTCCTCCATTGGGCGGGGATCCAATCGGCGTGCCCGACATCGAGATCGCAGCCAGACGAATACGGCATATACCCCGCAACGATCCTGAACTTGCTCGAATCTGGCGCGGAGGATCTGTCGATCGCGAGTTATCCCGCGAGCGTTGTTCGGGACCGCATGGAACTACCGATCAAGCCTGACCGGGATGAAGAGATAGCCGCGATGCTCAGTCAGCGACACGCAACGTACCGTTGATCCGCGAATGGCATCTGTGGACGCCCCTTCGGATGCAAGCGGTAAATCGGGGTGTGTTGGCACGTAGTCGGATGCTGTCATCTGTCCGG
>Ga0068856_100001729_pt1 | contig 22841 bp, 18 predicted proteins | sample KBSCornC62_FD_66595 | JGI IMG/M metagenome (GOLD analysis project Ga0068856, IMG submission 66595) | Corn rhizosphere microbial communities from Kellogg Biological Station, Michigan, USA - KBS Corn C6-2 | ecosystem: Host-associated > Plants > Roots > Rhizosphere > Soil ... | reverse complement strand
CCCTCACCCCGAGCCAGTGCAGGTGGCGTTTGTTGAGGCTTAGGCGGTCGAACTGCGCTTGTTCGTGTGCGTCGAGCTGTAGCTGGCTGTACAGGTCCTCGGCGTCCTCTTCTATCCTCCAGAGCGCGAATTCGGTATCACTGTCGATCTGCTTTTTATATGCTATCGCCATAAAAGTAAAATTGCAAAAAGGATGGCAAACTTATATCAAATAATTCTAATTTAGGCGGATTATCGCAGCCCGATTATGATATTATCTGATAAACGAATTCTCGAAGAAATTGATAATGGAAACATCATTATCGAACCTTTTAAACGCGAATGCCTGGGTACCAACTCGTACGATGTGCACCTTGGCAAACACCTGGCTACCTACCGAAACAGGGTATTGGATGCAAAGGTTCATAATGAGATCGACGCATTCGAGATTCCGAAAGAAGGTTTTACGCTGCAACCCAATACTTTATACCTTGGGGTAACGATGGAATATACCGAAACCCACCGCCACGTACCTTTCCTGGAAGGCAAATCGAGCACCGGCCGCCTGGGTATCGATATTCACGCCACCGCCGGCAAAGGCGACGTAGGTTTCTGCAACACCTGGACGCTGGAAATATCCGTAGCACAACCCGTACGTGTTTACGCCGGCATGCCGATAGGTCAGCTGATCTATTTTGTGGTGGAAGGCGAAATCGAAACTACCTATAATACCAAAGCGAACGCCAAATATAATAACCCAACTACCCGCCCGGTTGAAAGTATGATGTGGAAGAATAAGTTTTAGTTTGGTTATAGAGGTTATAAACGTTGTAAAAGTTGAAGAGGTTAGATCCGAATTAGTAACACACCTCTACCCCTCTCAAGAGGGGAACTCGAGCGCGTCCAAAAAATCATCTTTCGGACTTCCAGACTTATGCGGACTTTCGGACTAATCTCCAGTCTCCAATCTCTAATTCAAAAAGAACTTCGTCCAAAAATCAACTGACTTCGACATTTCGCTGTGATCGCTGGATTGGCCCTGGCCACCGCTGCGCATTCCGCGTCCTCCGCCCATACCGCCGCCGCGCATCCCGCGACCGCCGCCCATGCCTCCACGGCCACCGCCGCCTTGCATGCCGTTTTCATCATCCCCGCGCTTTTGCAGAGACCGCGTTTTCCCGTTGATCTTAAAATTAAATGCCCATTCGTTTTTGGTCAGGTCGTCGGCATGAAACAATTTTAAGGGAATGGCTGCTTCATAAACCAGGTTGCCGTCTTTATCAAAATCGATCGCGATTTTAAAGCCGTAGGTATTGGAGGTGGTGATCAGTTCGCTTTCTACATCTTTAAAGCCGGTCACTTTGATCTGGCGTAGTTTGGTGAGATTGGCCTTCATCCGGTCGTCGTGATCATCTGGTGGCGGGGAACCTCCTCCATCAAGAGATTGGTTATCATGATCGGGCGCCATATCTGGTCTGCCGCCAACCGGGAAGGTAATCGAAAATGTTTCCTTCTTTTTGCCACGCGTGTCGATACTCAGGGTAATTCCGGCGCCAAGAATGCGCATCTGTTCGCTGCGATCGTTGATGCGGATAGCCATATATAGATTTTCTTTATTGTTGGCCAGGGTGTAGTATAGTTTCTGATCCTCGTTGTAATAGCGCAGGCTGTCACCCCATTCTTTCAGATCGCCGTCTATCACGACGTCCGCAGGCGGTGGCTGAAGCGTACTCTGAGCAGATTTGTTTTGAGCGGCACAAAAGTTAAGGGCTGCCAGTTGAATGGCGCAGATGGGAATGAGGCGGGCAAATGTCCGGTTCATGTGATCAATAGGGGGTAAAATGAAACGTTTTCGGATTTCTAAACAGTCGGTTGCCAGATTTATTATTTCAATTAGGTAATTTTGTCATTACAATTATGCCAACAGAAACACAGGAAGAAACCCTAACACTTGAGGAAATACTCTCCAGCCTCAAGGAAATGCACCGATTGATCTTATGGAACGACGACGTTAACACCTTCGACCATGTGATCTTTTGCATGATGAAATACCTCGACTACTCCGAATCACAAGCCGAAAGGATCGCCTGGAAGGTACATAACGAAGGAAAATGCGCCGTGCTTGAAGGCTCTTTTACTGAGATGGAGATCTACCGCAAAATTCTTCAGCAAGAAGGATTAACTGTTACGGTTGATTGAATTTTGTGTTAATACAACATTACTTATTGTAACCAATACACCCCGTATGTTAAGGAGAAATCATCCTTACATTAAGTAATTTTCCACGCCTTAAAAATTCAGAATTTATCCAAAATTTCGGTGGCACTTTGCGCGGAAATGCCACACCCCATGGAACTGAATTCCTCCTTCTCGTCTTTCTTTTTCGCCGGCAAAAGCTATGCTTTGAGCAAGCCTGGCAATCATCATATTTTCGATAAAATGTGTTTCTCGTCGCACCAGGCGCAGAAATTTTCATACAAAATAGCGCGGAAGCGCCGGTAAAACTGAGCGGGATTTATATCCGTCTCTCCCTTGTTTCACAATCAAAAATTTTTAACCCTTAATGAAATCATTTTTACTATCTGTATTAAAATCTTGCTCAGTTCTGATAATATTTCTTGCTTTTAGCAATGGTGCTTGCGCGCAAATAATAAAGGGTAATGTGACCGATGCCAAAACCGGTGATATATTAATAGGCGCCACGGTACATATCCAGAAGGGCGACTTTCAGGAAAGCACCACAGTTAAACTGGATGGTATTTATGTTTTCAAAAATGTTCCTTCGGGCGCTTACAAATTGCAGGTCAAATACATTGGCTACAATACTACCAAAGAATACGAAGTAGAGGCTGTTAGCGGCAACCCGGCTATCCTGAACGTAGCCATGGTTTCCAAAGCGAATGCATTAACTGAGGTTGCTATAACCGAGCATATAAGTCGCGAAACAGACGCTGCCGCCCGCAACGACGAAAAAAATGCCAATACCACACTCAATGCCGTTTCGGCGCAGGCAATTGCTATATCGCCAGATGTATTGGTATCAAACGTGGTGAGCCGGGTTTCGGGGATCTCGATAGATAGGAGCAACACCGGCGACGCACAGCATGTGATCATTCGTGGTATGGATAAGCAGTACAATACCACCCTTATCAACGGTATCAAAATACCAAGCCCCGATAATAAAAACAGGTACGTGCCATTGGATATTTTTCCTGCCGGGCTGGTTGACCGCCTGGAAGTCTATAAAACCCTAACACCGGATATGGAAGGCGATGCTTCGGGTGGCGTAGTTAACATGGTCATGAAATCCGCACCGGATAGGCTGGTTTTGGACGCCGAAGCCGGAACCGGGTATAGCCAGCTATTCTTCAACCGCAGTTTCGAAACTTTTGACCACAGTTCGGTAAACAACGAATCGCCGGGAGAAAGGCATCCCGGGCAACCGGCTTCAATAAGCGAGTTCCCGTATCAAAATCTGATCGCTACCAAAGAGAATGCTCCTATAAACAAAACTGCAAGCCTGACAATTGGTAACCGCTTTTTTGACAATAAGCTGGGTATCATATTTGCCGGCACTTATCAGAATTTATACCAGGGCAACAACAGCTTTATTGTTGTACAGGAGAATACCGTTGGCGCATCGCCAAACATCAATACGCCAAACCAGGAAACGGCTTTCCAGAGTTCAAATAACCGCCAATATTCATCGCAACTCAATCGCCTGGGCGCTATTGCTTCTATCGATTATAAATTCGATGCCGACAACATTATCAAATTGTTTGGTACGTATGTGCAGTTGAACGAATATCGTGTGCGTGAAACCCAGGAAGATACTTACGGCGGTTATTCTTACCTGGGTTACCGGGGTACATTCTCTATCGACAACCATACACAAACACGTACCGATCTGCAGGATATTTACGACGTAGCGCTAAGCGGCAAACACAATAATTTATTTTTCAAAGGCTTTTCGGTGGACTGGACGGGCGCTACATCACAGGCTACCCACCAGTTGCCTGATATGGCCGAGTTTGACTCCAATTATAATACGGCCCCCATTATACCGTCAGGCAGCTCAAATCAGCCGACAGGAAATCCATCAGAGCCTTATGCGTCAGTTGCAACGGGTATCCAAAATACACCTGTAATGGTCGGAAACGAATCCAGGGAATGGATGCATAATACCGACAAGGATCTTTCGGGATACTTAAATCTGCATTATAAAAGCGACAATATTTTTGGTCGAAAAGCGGATTTTTCTATCGGTGGTATGTACCGCCACAAAACAAGGGACAACTTCCTTGACTCGTATACACTTAATAATACGTTCATATCAGGAACAGCCAACCCCGAACTATATACTTCAATACCGGCAGCTACATTTTATTTTGCAAATGATCAGCAACCATACGGTACCTATGCCACCAATGCCGGCGACTATACCTTCACCGAGAATATAGGTGCTGTTTATGGCATGGTTAAATATTATATCAGCAACAAGCTGGATGTAATAGTCGGAGTGCGGGCAGAGCAGACCGATCAATCTTTTGATACCAATCAGCCAGCCTCATTTGCAGGTAAATCGGGTTCTATTAGTTATCTCGACATTTTGCCCAGTGTCAATGTCAAATATGCGCTTACCGATGAGCAGGCTTTAAGGGCGGCTTACTATAAATCAGTACTCAGACCGTCATTTTACGACCTGGTGCCCGCGACAGACAACTCACAGGATGATGCCTTTTACGATCATATCGGAAATCCTTACCTGCTTCATACAGCTATCGATAACTATGATGCGCGTTATGAGTTTTTCCCCGGCGTATTTGACGAATTTATGGTTGGCGGCTTTTACAAACATATTATGGACCCGATTGAGACCTCATTACAACAGGGGCCGGGTGGCGCAACGTTGTACTTCATACCAAATAATCCAAGCGCTTCAGCACAGAATTTTGGCGCCGAATTAGTAGGCACGAAGTATTTCGGTAACATCGGTTTCTCGGTCAACTATACCTACACCAATTCACAGATCACTACGCCGAAGAGTATCAATGTACAGGGCGAGATAACTACGCGCAATCAAACCAGGCCGCTACAGGGTCAGGCAGCCAATATTGCCAATGCCTCTTTGTTGTATAAGGATCAGAAGTTAGGTATCGATGCGCAATTATCGGTTGGCTACACGGGCGAACGTTTGGCCGCTGTATCCAATTATTATGAATTGGATACCTGGGAAAAACCGTCAACCTATCTTGATTTTTCTGCACAGAAAAAGATCGGCAGGCACTTCGTCATTTTCGGCAAGGCTAATAACCTGTTGAATACGCCTTATGAGCTCTTTATTAAACAAGATAACCAAGGCAACTACGCCGGTTTGCTGAAATACCCGCACCAGGAGAGTCCGAAGTATACAACGGTAGAGTATAGCCAGTTCTATGCGCGCTATAGCCTCGGTGTCAAATACAAATTTTAATAATGCACACAATTAATACAAATAGAACTTAACCCATTACTCGTTATGAAAAAATTAAAATTAATTTATCTTGGATTGTCGCTTTTAGCATTTGCGGCCTGCAAGAAGAGCGAAAAGACAACCATTTCCCAGGCGCAGATCCAGGTTGGTAAAGCTATCCCGAATAGCGGCACTTTACCTGCCGGCAGCTACAAAGGTACTTTCCTTGCCAACCAAACCTACACCATCGGCGGCGACATTACCATTAATGCCGGTGATACTTTGCTGATTCAAAAAGGTGTTACTTTGAATATGGCCAAAGGTGCTAACTTCATTGTTAACGGCAACCTCGTGAGCCTTGGTACAAAAGATGCGCCGGTAACAATTACTTATCCAAAATTCCAAAAACAAATGGGCCAGTCAGTTCTGGGCCAGGACTCGGCTTACGTTGGCGGCTGGGGCGGTATTTATGCCAGCGGCAGCAGTAAATTTGTGGTATTGAAATGGACCCACCTTAATTTTGGCGGCGCTGCATTAAAGACTTTGCCATTTTCCAACGGCAACTCGCTGAAAGCCGGTGCGCAATTCATTTTATATTTCTGCAATCCAGCCGGTCTCTTCGTTATGGAAGATTCATGGCTCTATGGCTCGCCCGACGATGCCACCCGTTTCTATGGCGGTTATTACAATATCATGCGTAACACCATGGAAAAATGCGGCAGTGACGGCGGCGATGGCTTTAACGCCAAAGGTAGCTCAACCGGCAACATGGCTTACAACCTGATCATTGGTGGTGCCACTAACGGTACTAAAACCGCAAGTGACGGTACCACTGCAGGTGAATGCCAGTTTACCATGTACAACAACACTTATGTTAACGACGGTTTCAGAAACAGTGGTGTGTTTGGTGCACGTAGCGGTTCTGTTGAGATAGAGAACAACTCAAGGGCATTGGTATACAACAACCTGATTGTTGACTGCGAATTCGGTGTCCGTATTGCCGGTGGTCCGGGTGGCGCTAAAGTGTACCTGGCTGATACTACTACTAATACTGCTGACGCGATCCAAAAAACAGCTTATGGTTACAACTTCTTTTACGCAGATGCTGTTGCGCAAGCTGACCAGTTTGTACCTACAGACGTTGCACAACCAGTGGTAACACATCCTCAGGCAACAGACATTCCAAACATGGCATCATTCCTTGGCGCAAGCTACACTTTCGGTCAAACCTATGACGGTACTTCGCTTGTGGGCAAAAACAACCCGATGTTTGTTAATTATCCGCTTCCGGTTTCTAACAACTTCTGGATTACCCAATGCTCGGTTGACAGCTACGATTTCCACCTGCAGGCTGGGTCGCCGGCTGTAGGCAAAGGCACTACTACGGCATTCCAGCCGATTACTACAGGCATTCTTGTCGATCCTAACTTCGGTTCAAGCGGTATCACTCTTCCAGGAAAAGATATAGGCTGCTACCAAAGAGATGGTTCGGGTAACCAGCACTAATATTTAATTAGAAATGACTTTAGACATAACAGCCCTTTTTAATAAAAACAATAACATGAATCATATTAAAAATGGGTTGTTATGTTTTTTACTGTTTTTTGCTTTTGGCTGTAAAAAGGCCATCACTACTTTACCTGCTAAGGATACTACCGGCAACACACAGGCCCAGCAGGTACAATTTGCAAGGCCGTCCTATAATCCGCTGGGGCTGGATACAACTACAGCGTTTGAAAAAGTACCTGTGGTGAATGACCTGGCCCGAAAGGATCTCATAGAGACATCAGGCGTTGCAGCAAGCCGGATTAATCCCGGTGTGCTGTATATTCATAATGACAGCGGTAATCCCGACCAGGTATACCTAACCAACGGTAACGGTGATAATATAGGAACGCTTAACATGCCGGTTCCAAACCGTGACTGGGAAGATATAGCCGTCGGCCCCGGCCCCGAGCCAGGTAAAACCTATGTCTATCTGGGCGACATAGGCGATAATCATACCATCTATCCGTCAATACACATCTATCGGTTCCTTGAACCTGATCTTACTGGCCTTACTTATCCTGTAACTTTAAATATTATAGCCGTCGACGATATAGAACTTAAATATCCCGACGGGCCAATCAATGCTGAAACCCTTATGGTTGATCCCGCAACCAGGGACATTTATATCGCCAGTAAGCAGGACAATCTTTCAAAAATATATGTTGCCAAATACCCGCAAAGCACTGCTTCTGCCACGGTTTTGACGCCGGTTGTAGAGTTGTATTTTAACAAGGCAACCGGGGGTGATATTTCGCCCGATGGTACTGAAATATTGTTGCGCAGTAACGAATTAATTTGGTATTGGAAATTGCCGGCCGGAACCAGTATCTCCGCCGGATTAATGATGAAACCGGAGGTAGCTCCCTATGCCGATAATGAACCACAGGGAGAAGGTGTAGGCTTTGCTGCAGATAGGTCGGGGTATTATACCGACACCGAGATAAAAGGCTACCCGGGCAAATTGGCCACCATGTCTTTCTATAAAAGAAAATAATTGATCACAATGCGAAGAAACCAGGTATTAACAGCTTTGATGGTTGTATTCACAATCGTTCTGCTTAGCTTTCAAAGTTTGGCACAAAGCAAAGTCGTAAATATCATCTTTACCTCCGATGCACATTTTGGTATTGCCCGTCCTCAATTTAGGGGCGATACCAGCGTGGTGGGTGTAAAGGTAAATGCCGCGATGATAGCGCAGATGAATACCCTGCCGGGAATGGATTTGCCAAACGACCATGGGATTGGCTCCGGGAAAAAGGTGGAAGCCATAGATTACCTGGTTCAGGGAGGGGATATTGCCAACCGGGAAGAGATACCGATCCAAAACGCCGCTGCATCATGGGCGCAGTTTGATGCTGATTACTTTCATTGGCTTAATTTAAAGGGGCATGACAGTAAACCAGCAAAACTTTTCATCGTACCAGGCAATCACGATATTTCTAATGCCATCGGTTATGCAAAACCGATGAAGCCCTTGACCGACCCAACTTCGTTCGTTAATATTTATAATTTGATGCTGAAGCCGTCGAAACCGTTGACAAACGAAACTTTCGACTACGCTAAAGATAAGGTCAACTATTCACGCAATGTCGACGGTGTTCACCTGGTATTCATAACCCTTTGGCCCGATTCGGCAGAACGCATCTGGATACAAAAAGACCTGGCAACCGTTTCTAAAACCACGCCTGTGATCATCTTTACGCATGATCAGCCTGAATGCGAATCCAAACATTTTACCAATCCGCTGCCTCCGCACAATATGACCATTGCCAACAAATTTGAAAACCTCACTGCCGAATATTATAAAGAAGGTGTTGTGGCTTCAAAGGATGACGGTGCAACGGCAATTGAACAGCGTGGATGGGTTAAGTTTTTAAAGGCTCATCCCAATATCAAAGCTTACTTTCATGGCAATAGCAACTGGAACGAATTCTATGTTTATCACGGTCCGGATAACGACGTCAACCTGAATATTTTTAGAGTTGACTCACCCATGAAAGGGAAATATTCGGCTAAGGACGAGACCCAATTATCTTTCCAACTGATCTCGCTCGACCCGGTTTCACAAACCCTCACAGTACGTGAATGCCTCTGGAACACCAAACCAACGGATCCAAATCAGAAGGTAGTTTTTGGTCAAAGTAAGACCGTGTCGCTTAAAGTGAATTGAAGTAACGCTCAGCGCTCTCTGTATAAACCTCCGCGTACTCTGTGGTTAAACTAAACTGTGCACTGAAGGGGAATAAAAAAAGCGCCACATAGGGCGCTTCAAAATTTTTATAACTCAAAACTCATTACTCGGCACTCTGAACTACGTAGTTCCAGCCATGTGGATCTTCCGCTCTTCCGTAGCGGATAGCGTCGAGCGTATTCAATACTTTTTGCGAGAATTCGCGGGTCTTCGGATCGCTCAGGAAGTACTCTTCGCCTTCGTAGCTGATAGAGCCTACCGGAGCAATAGTAGCTGCAGTACCTGCACCAAATGCGTCTGTCAACTTGCCGTTTTTAGCGCCTTCAACAATCTCAGCAACCGAAACACGGCGCTCTTCAACCGGGTATCCCCAATCTTTAGCTAAAGTGATTACGGTGTTGCGGGTCACGCCGTCCAAAATGGTCTGAAGGTCCAGAGATGGCGTGATCAGCTTACCATCCAACACGAACATAACATTAGCGGCACCCATTTCCTCAACATATTTGTGCTCTTTGGCGTCAGTCCATATCAACTGGTCAAAGCCCTCATCTACTGCTTTCTTGGCAGGCAGCATAGCGCCACCATAATTGCCGGCAGCTTTCGCATAGCCAAAACCACCTTCGGCTGCACGGGTATATTGATTTTCTATTTTAACACGTAACGTTTTCGAGAAATATGGTCCTACCGGACAGGTAAGCACGATGTACTTGTACGTTGTTGAAGCAGCTACGCCCAGGAACGGGTCAGAAGCGAACATGAAAGGCCGGATATACAGCGAATGATTTGGCGCCGTTGGTATCCAGTCGCGCTCAACGTCAACCAGTGCTGCAATGCTTTGTATAAAGATTTCTTCAGGCAGTTCAGGCATGCAAAGACGCTCAGCCGATTTGTTGAATCGTGCCGCATTTTTATCCGGGCGGAAAACGGTCACCTTCCCGTCAGCATGCTTGTAGGCTTTCAAGCCTTCAAAGAAAGCCTGACCATAGTGCAAAGCCGAAATAGCCGGACTCAGGCCAATTTCACCGTAAGGGACGATCTCGAAATTCTTCCATTCGCCGTCGACGTAATCGGCCACAAACATGTGGTCGGTAAAGTGTTTTCCAAACGGCAGATTGCTAAAATCGGTTTCATTTAAACGCGAATGTTTAGTCTTGGTGATCTTGATGTCCATTGTGTCAGTCATGGCCTTAGTGTATTGGTTAGAGAAAGTGGCAAGGTAGCCATTTTGGGCAATAGTTCATAGTTCGTGGTTCATAGTTTGTAGAGAATAGGTGAGAATGACCAATTTATGACGGAAAAGCCTTATAACATAATGCTAAGATTTCCAGGCCGGGATTCTTTAGAGATGACTTTTTCCCGACTATGATTTTCATCATCGCCAAAACGCCGGTTTTTTATTCGTTCCCCGCAGTGTGTAATCTATGCATTCCGGACTGCCGGCGGTAAAACCCAGTAGTAATCCGCTCTGGTCTGTTATCGCGTCTACAGGTATTAATTGGGCGCCGTAAGGGTCAAAGTTATAATTGATATATTGATTCACCTGGTTCACAACATGGCCATATACGTCATATGTTACGAATAGACAGCAAGGTTTCTGGGGGGTTGCCGGATCTCGTCCGACAACGCGAGCAGGGTTGAGCGTGTAGTAGGTTATTGGTCGCCACGCCGGATTGCCAACGGGTAATTTGTGACTATCGATAAATATGCGTGTCGTTGCTACGCCACCAATGCTGATATATCCCAACACAGGTTCTGACGGATCATCCACCGCGTGAATGTTTCCTTGCAGCTCGCTTGGTTGCGCGTCAAAAATGCTGCCTATTTGTTCTGTATTTTTCTTAAGAGTAGTATAAAAACTATAAGCAGCGGGGGTAAGCGCATGTTGTTTTACCAGTATGCTATATTCGACACTAACCTTCTCGTCTGTGGAGTGAATAAATGTTAGCGGGTTATTGATGATAACACTTTGCGAGAGCCGGGCGTTTGATGCCAGCAGAGTTGCGCTGGACGAATCGCTTTTCCAACAATGATAAATTTCGTCGTTTACCATATCGCGTGGCAGAACGGTGTCTCCGTTCGACTTATAATTCGACTCCTTGTATGAGTCAAATTCCCAGGTTTCCACATAGTCCCACCTAAAGTAACGAACCTTATTGCTGGCGTCATGTGTACTTACATAGACGTTAACGCCGGTGCCATAAAGCGGGCTTCCGTTAAGATCCCAACTAACACTATCGATGGGCGGCGAATCGAGTACCGGCATTAGATCAGAAACGTATTTTTTGCCTGCTGAGGTCCGAATGCTTAAATGATATTGCTGGGTCTTGTCAAGGTTTAATCCGGCAGTCGCATAGGTGCCCGGCTTTATTTCAGTAAGCTGATAAGAAGTGTTTTGATCACTTTCTACCGTCACCTGCGCGTTTTGTTCGGGATTTAACGCCTTTTGATTCGAAAGTTTGACGGTGCGGCTTACCTTAATAATTGTAGAATCTGCGCCGCTTTCGATATTGCCTTCAACAACTAAAAGATTGCTGAACTGATTTATAGCCGGCGGATTATAGGCTTTACGGCAACCAAATATCATAAAAGGTATTGCAAGCATAATTCCCCAAAAAGATATGTTTTGTTTACACTTCATTTGAAAACGGCTCATAATAACCTGGTTGTTAAAGGTATAAAAAATGTCCTAAAAATTTAGTTAAATAAGGTGGGCTGGTCGGGAGTTACTGCTCTTATTGGCCTTAACTAATCTTCCTTATCGTTATATTTGAGTATAACCCGGTCACGTTCATGAAATCTAAATACCTTCTCGTCATTTTATTGCTGCTGGACATCGCCGCCAGCGCCCAAAACCCCACATTTCCCGTGAAGCTTAGTCAAAATGGAAAGTTCCTGGTTGATAACCACAGCAAACCATTTCTCATTAAAGAAATATCCGCCTGGGGATTGATACAGGCATTGTCCGAACAGGATGAGTCGGCATTTGTTGACAGCGTAAAAAAGAAGGGGTTCAACACATTGATGGTCAGCATCATCTCCTATGATACGCGTTTTGCAGGCAATCCACCCAATTGGCAGGGTATATCGCCATTTAAGGTGAAATGGGACATGTCGACTTATGATACAGCTTATTTTGCCCATGCCGACCGTTTTCTGCGGATGGCAGACAAAAAAGGAGTACTGGTTCTGTTGGTCCCCTGCTACCTTGGTTACAAAGGCGACCAGTCGCAAGGCTGGTGGGGTAAGGTATTAGACTCGCACAACAGCCCCGAAAAAAGCCGCGCTTACGGTGAATTTTTAGGGCAACGCTATAAAGACTTTGCCAATATTATTTGGGAGGCAGGCGGCGATAATAGGGGAGATAGTTTATTATACCCGCACCTGGACAATATTATACAGGGTATCAAGGAATTTGATGATAAACACTTGTGGACGGGGCATTTTGAGTCGGCGTGGCCCACAAACTGGTCATCTGGTAACAAGCTTTACGCAAGATATATCGATCTGGACGGACTTTACGATTTCGAAGAAAAGAATCTCGGCAACGACACACCTCAATATAAAACTGAACTCGAACGTTATGATAAAGGGCGCATGATCTTTCAACTCGATCAAAGCTATGAACAGGACATCCCCCATGGGAAAGACAATAGCGATTACCAAATTATCCGCCGCAAAAATTACGATGGCTTGCTCAGTGGCTGCGCCGGTACGAGCTTTAGTCCGGGGACACCCGATAATCAATGCTATACGCTAACCAATTGGCCTTCACTGATGAATACCGAGGGCATGCAGGAAATGCGTTATTGCTTCAGGCTTTTTACCTCCAGGGCGTGGCAGAAATTGATGCCTGATACCGGCAGCAAGATCATTATTGCCGGCCTTGGCTATTACGGTGCGGCGGATTATGTATGCGCAGCCCAGGCATCGGATCGCAGCACTTATATTGCTTATTTGCCCAGGGGAGGGGTTATCGCAGTTCAGCTAAGTGCACTGAAAATGTCAGGCATCCGCGCATGGTGGTACAATCCGCGAACAGGTAAAGCGAAACATACGGCGTGCCTTTGGCCTTACCAGTACTCGCAAACTTTTACTACTCCAACTTCTGAAGATTGGGTGCTGGTGCTGGATAATGAGACATTTAGATTAGGAGAACCGGGGAAATAACGCCTTAATTACCTCCAAAATGCCGGTGGCACATTTGTGCCTCTCAACCTGCAATCGGCGCAGTCCTGCGTGGCCGCAGTGAAACCTATGGGCGGCCGCTCGGGAGGGCCAAGGCCATCGATTGGGATAAAAGGGGGATTGAAATGACCAATGTTATAATTGATATACTCATCTACCTGGTTTTCTGTATACCCATACTCATTTTTAAATTGATAGTAACAACAGGGCATCCGCGGGTCACGGGGATCAGTAACCAAATGACAACCACTGGTGGTATAATAGGTTACCGGCGTCCATACGGGTAATTGGCTTACCCTGACAAACATTCGCTGAAACGATGGGGCGCCCACGCTGATGTAACCAATAACGGGCTCGTTCGGATTGTTGACACAATGGATATTGCCGCGCAGCTCAGATGGCTGAGCGTCAAAGATGCTACCAAGCTGTTCAGTGTTTTTTCGCAGTATCGAATAAAAATTATAGGCACCAGGTGTAAGGGCATACTGCTGTACCAGGATGCTGTATTCAACACTGACCTTCTCGGACGACGAAGGGACAAACGTAACAGGCTGATTGGAGATGACGCTTTTGGAAAGTTTGGCGCTACTGCCCAATACGAGCGAAGTTGAGGTATCGCTTCGCCAGCAAAAATAAATATCGTCATTTATAAAATTTCGATGTAATACCGTGTCGCCGTCCGAGTAATAAAGGGACTCAAAAGCCGAGTGAAACTCCCAGGTCTCAGTAAAGCTCCAGCGAAAATATTGCACCTTGCCAGTAGCGTCATGTGTGTTCACATAAACATTCATGCCCGGTCCTGACGCCGGACCACCGTTGCCGTCGAAACCCAGGCTGTCGATAGGAGGGGAGTCAAGCACGGGAACCAGGTCGGAGGCATATTGCTTGCCGGCTGATGTACGAATGCTTAACCGATATTGGTGCGTCTTGTCAAGGTTTAATCCGGCTGTGGCGTAAGTGCCTGGTTTTATTTCGGTAAGCGGATAAGAAGTGTTTTGATCACTTTCCACTGTCACCTGTGCGTTCTGTTCTGGGTTTAATGCTGTTTTGCTCGAAATTTTTACTGTGCGGCTTAGCTTAATAAAGGTAGAGTCGGAGCCACTTTCAATATTGCCTTCCACAATCAGGATATTACTGAATTGAGTAATGGTTGGGTTATAGGCTTTCCGACATCCGGATATCATCCCTGCTATGATAAACAAAAGAAGCCAAAAAGGCAGGTTGTGGGTATACCTCATCTGAAAAACCGGTTCATAATGGCTTAGTTGATAAAGATATATAATAGTCCTAAAAAGTTAGTTGCATAACCAAATTTTTACCACGGACTTCATTTGTTCCTATTGCAGGTTAAATCAAAGGTTTTGTTTATGCGGAAGGGAAAGAATAAAAAAAGGAAGGCGATATGATACCTCCCTTTTATAAAAAATCAATAGGATTAATAGATCACCTTGCCCGCCGAAGTAACCAATGAGGCAATGCGTACAGCGTCAAAAACGCGCTCTTCGGGAGTGCCAAGCTTTATCAGCGAATCCTCATGCGCGTTCACGCACATTTCGCAACCGTTTACAGCCGAAATAGCCAGGCTCATCAATTCGAAGAATTCTTTCCCCGTTACCGGTTTCATCATGATCTGCATGCGGATGCGCGCGGGTATCTGGCTATATTTTTCCTTTTTTGTAAAATGCCTGAAGCGATAAAATATGTTGTTAGATGCGAGTAGTGAGGCGCATCCTGCAGCTTCAGCGGTTTCGGCTGGCGTGGCGCCGTTTTCTTCCGCAGCACGGCTAAAAAATTTGATCAACGGACCATTGTTGTTGTTGATGGCCGTAGCAAGACCAAGCAGTGTGCATTCTTTAACACTCAGGTGTTCTGAACTGAGCGTGCTGCTCAGGTTCAGCTTTAGATCGCGGAGGTACTTCGATTCGCCCTTCTCTAAGAGATTCAGGCTATCGGTGCGAAAATCACTATCTATGCCGAGACTTTGCAAAAGTTCATTTACCGTCTCGGTCGATTCGTTCGTTGTTATCATATGATGATGGTACAAAAAATCCCCGCGCCGTTTCGGGCGACGGGGACATTACAGGTAAGATAAAATTATACAGTAAGAGTTTCTTCGCCTTTAACCCAGTTGCAAGGGCAAAGCTCGTCGGTTTGCAAACCGTCGAGTACGCGAAGTACTTCTTTCACGTTACGGCCAACGCTCAGGTCGTTAACTGACACCCAGCGGATGATACCCTGTGGATCGATGATGAAAGTAGCGCGGTAAGCGATTTTTTCAGTAGGCTCCAGAATGCCCAACTCTTCAGCCAGTGATTTAGAAGTATCAGCAAGCATCGGATATTTCAGATCGCGCAGATCATCGTGGTTGCGGCGCCATGCAGCGTGCACAAACTCGCTATCGGTCGAAGCACCGATCAGGCGGGTATTGCGGTCGCGGAACTCGCCAAAGTTTTTATTGAACTCAGCAATCTCGGTAGGGCATACAAAGGTGAAATCCTTTGGCCACCAGAAGATCACGGTCCAAACGTTATCATCATTTACCAAAAATTCAGAAGTAATAGTTTCAAACTCTTTACCCTTCTCGATACTTACAACTGCTGTTTTAGAAAATGCAGGAAATTTTTGACCTATAGTAATCATATATTCTGTGTGTATTGTTTACACGTCAAAGATACGTTTTTTCTAAGGGGTGATTTATTTAAAAAATTGATACCATATAGATGATGTCTATACCAATGTGATTTGGCTATCGATTTTAACAATGTCTAAAATAAAGAGTTGGAAAATGGAAAATCCTTCAAAAAACGCACGATGATGTGTCCAACTATTTTGATAATGATAAATTCATCGGCCTGACTGAGCTATAGTGTAGGATACAGGTGCGGGCAACTACGCTGAAGAAAAACAGTATTTCTACGCTTGCGATTCCGTACCACTACCCAGTATTTAAGATTTAGCTTTACCATCTCATTATAAGCTATTTAATGGAGTTAATTAAGCAGAACGCAATTCGTTGACCCGCGGCAGACATCCCGTTAGAAAAAACATAACTATGAAAAAATTTAACTTATTTATTACAGCGGTAATCATGCTGACATTAGCCGCATCATGCGGTAAAGATGGCGCCGTCGGTCCGCAGGGGCCAAAAGGCGATACCGGAGCAACAGGCGCCGCCGGGCCGGCAGGTGCCAACGGAAGTGTCATTTACAGTGGAACCGGCGTACCGGCAGCAAGCACCGGAGCCACTGGTGATTTTTATATCGACCTTTCCTCTGGTAACTTCTATGGCCCCAAAACCACCTCGGGGTGGGGAACGCCGATTTCGCTAAAAGGCGCTAATGGCGCTGCCGGTGCGACAGGTGCTGCCGGAGCGCCTGGCAGCAAAATACTGAGCGGCAGTGGGGCTCCGTCGGCCAGTCTCGGTAATACAGGCGACTATTACCTTGACAAAACAAGTTACCTGTTCTATGGCCCTAAAACCGCCGGCGGTTGGGGTACGGGCCTTAACATCCAGGGACCCGCCGGACCACTGGGGCCTGCCGGGAATGCCAACGTCAAGGTAGATACCTTTACCGTTCATACCGCCGATTGGACCTATGGCGATATCTACTATTTTGGCACCTCGCCAAATGTATCGTCTGGCTATTTTGCGCAGTACTATGATCGCGCTAATACCGATGTTACGGATGCCATTATCAATGGTGGTGGTATGATCATGGTTTACTTCCAGGCAACACCAGATTTGTATCCCGACCTTTGGCAACCGCTGCCGTATACCTTCCCGGCCTACGCAGGGTACGGGTATAACTACTATTACCAGCCCAGCGCCGGCAATGTTCGTTTGGATTTCTTTTTCAACCAAATAAGTGTCGCGCCGCCAGCGGTAAATACTTACCAAATACCGACTCACAAGTTCAAAATTGTGGTTATAAGCGGTACGCTTATCGACATGGTAAAAAACAATCATGTTGATATAAAGGATTATAATGCTATGGCCAAAATTACCGGGCTATGGCAGCTGGATAAGAAGCAATAATCATCGCAACATCTATCTGAAACATATCATCGCAAAGGGTCGCCTCGTAGGGAGGCGGCTCTTTTTTATGCTCCTGAATAGATAATGCAACCTAATCCGGCAACAAACAGCACGAACATTGCTGCCAGGTAGCCGTTGGTGCCTTTCGGCGCCTTTGCAAACTCGCGCCAGATAAATACGCCCCATAAGGCAGCTACCAACGTTGCGCCTTGCCCAAGGCCGTACGAGATGGCCGGACCAGCTTTTCCGGCAGCGATTAGATTGAGTGAATTACCGAGGCCCCAGATCAGACCACCGAGTATTCCCACCAGGTGAATCGGAATCCGGTTGGAGAAGTATTGACGATAAGTAACCGGCGGCCCATCCACCGGCTTTTTCATCAGCACCGAATTGAAGATGAAATTGGAAACGAATATCCCAACTGAAAAAATGAAGACCGCTGTATAGGGTGTCATTTTACCTGCTTCCGGCTGAACAAAGTTTTGAAGGTCCATTGAGGCAGCTATGAAGCGATAGAAGAATGACATCAGCAGTCCGGCAACCAGTGAAATGATAATCCCCTTAGCTGACACCTTTTTGTCGCCGCCGCCCGCACGCAAATAAGCAAACGCGTTCACGATGATAGCTATTGTGACAAATGCGACACCAATGAACAAAAATGTAGGATCGCCCTTTTGCGCGGCAAAAAAATTGACCAGTACGCCCAGGATAAGTGCGAGCCCAATGCCAACCGGGAAAGCTACCGCCATCCCTGCAATGGCAATCGCCGCCGAAAATAGAATATTGGCCGCATTGAATACAATTCCACCAATGAATGCGCTCAAGATATTTGCACCCGAGGCTTGCTTAAGATCGGTAAGAAATCCTCTGCCTTCATTGCCGATACTGCCGAGGGTAAACGCCGAAATGAGCGAAAACAACAGGATGCCGATAACATAATCCCAATAAAACAGCTCGAAACGCAGCGTTTTACCGGCGAGCTTTTGGGTGTTTGCCCATGAGCCCCAGCATAGCATCGTGACAACACAAAACAGTACCGCCACTGGGTAGGTATGAACGATGAACATAAGCTTTAATTATGATAATCAGGTTGAACCTTTTTTTATTTCGTGTCGATACGGAGCGGCAGCCTGGGCACCTAGCCGGGTAACGCTGATTGACGCAGCGTGGCACCCGAATTCAACAGCGTCAATCAGGGGTAATCCTTCAGCCAGAGCCGCAGCTAGTGCACCGTTGAAGACATCGCCTGCCGCTGTTGTATCAACAGCTTCAACTACAGGTGCTTCCACCAGTTGCTCAATGTCTTTCCCTAAAACATAGGCGCCTTTTGCTCCCAACGTGATAATAACGGTCTCAACACCCTTTGCCCGAATGGCCCGCGCGGCTTCCCGAATACTGTCGTTGCCGCTAATAGTAATACCCGAAAGCATTTCGGCCTCAGTCTCGTTCGGGGTTATGATGCTTATCTTGCGAAGTAAATCTTCAGGGAGTGGGCAGGCTGGCGCAGGGTTTAAGATTACCAATCCACCGCCGGATGCTGTCAGTGAAGCAGCGTGAGTCACCGTTTCCATTGGCGTCTCCAGTTGCATTAAAACGATAGCAGCGGTTTTGATTACCTCGGTCGCGTGGTCAAGATCAGCCGGTGACAAAGTTCCGTTTGCGCCAGGGGCAACTACGATAGTATTTTCGGCATGCTGGTCGACCGTTATCAGCGCTACTCCCGAAGGGCCGTACGGATCGGTCAGCATATAATTTACATGTATGCCTTCCTGTATGAATGATCGCAGTGCATCAACACCAAAAATATCATTGCCCGTTTTGGCGATAAAAGTAACATCCCCGCCGAGCCGTTTAGCGGCAACAGCCTGGTTGGCGCCTTTGCCGCCGGGATTCATAAAAAAGCTGCCGCCCAGCAGAGTTTCGCCGGGAGCCGGGAGGTGGTCGGCACGGATCACCATATCGGTATTGGTGCTGCCTATAACAACAATTGGAGCTGAGTTCATAATCGGTACGTTAAATGTAGCGAAATGTTTTTAGTCAACACACGCTGCATACTACCAATTCGCGCTTTAATCGCTGTATGCTACTGTTCTTTTTTCGCTGTTGCTTTGGAAGGCCAGTTCAATGATGCGAATTGTGGTTCGTGCCTGCTCTGGCTTAACGATAAGTTCCTTGCCTTCGGCGATTGCCTCGTAAACATTATGAAACAAATCCTGGTAACGGCCCGGTTCACTTGGAATGGTTTCAGTAACGGTTTTGCCTTCTTTATCATAAGTCACATGTCCCCATATCGATTCCGGCTCGACGCCCCATCCCGGTTCCGAAGGTTTGTGTCCTGCTTTCAAAGCTTCTTCCTGCACATCCATGCCATATTTGATGAAGGTTCCATTGTAGCCGTAAATGGTATACACCGGTCCGGGTTCTTTTACCAGCATGCCGCTTTTAAGCGTTACTTTAAGTCCCGGGTACCAAAGAATAAGTTCAAAATTATCTTCCACCTGCAATCCGCCGGGGCGCTGGGTTGTCATGAAACAGGTTATTTCGTGTGGCTTGCCAAATAACTCGAGTGATGCATCAATCACATGTGCGCCGAGATCATAAAAAATCCCTGAGCCGGGAAGTGGTTTCTCGCGCCACGCTTGCGGACGAAGTCCCAGGCGGTAGCGATCGTAATGAACCTCCATCTCAACCACTGTCCCCAGCACACCGCCGGCCAGTACTTTTTTTACCGTATTATGTCCGCTATCAAATCGACGATTATGATGCACACTCAATACCCTATCCTGTTTTTCTGCTAACGCGATTAACTCATCCGCTTCAGCAGAAGTAACTGTAAAAGGTTTTTCTACCAGCACATGTTTGCCGGCCAGCAAAGCCTTTCGAGCCAGATCAAAATGTGAGGTATTTGGTGTGCCGACAAGTACCAGATCGATGTTAGGATCATTGATAATCTCATCTGCTGTGCCGACAATTTCCGCATCCGGATAGATCGATTTTGCCAGTTGTGCGCGACTTGCCTCCGATGTGCTGATTTTGGCCAGGTTAAAGCCGGGATCAGCCTGAATAAACGGCGCAAAAAATGTTTGTCCCGAATTGCCAAAGCCGATGAGGCCGGTGTTGAGTGTTTTTTTCATGATACCTTAGTATGTCATACGATGAGCCAGACGGACCAGAAATCTTTTCGAACTGTCCTACCCAAATGCACGGCGTTAAAGATCTCTCCCGCCTATTGGGGGTTCGAGATGACATTTTTTGTTAAAGAATTTCAAATTTTACAAACCGATTAAACCGCCTAATGCTTTAATCAGGATATTGCATCATTCTCCGCTAAAAATAACATTACCATTTATGAAATACAGAACTTTTGCAAAAAACGAACGACTATCCGCCATCGGCCTTGGCTGCATGAGCATGAGCCATGCCTATGGCACGCCTGATGATCCGGAGTCTATCCGCACGCTGCATCTCGCGCTCGACCTGGGCATCAACTTTTGGGACACAGCCGATGTTTACGGCAACGGCAAAAACGAAGAACTGATCTCTAACGTATTGACCCAAAATCGGGACAAAATATTTATCGCAACCAAATTCGGTTTCCGTACTGATGCTGATGCAAAGTTGACCGGCTTCGACGCCCGCCCGGCTTACATGAGGCAAGCTGTTGAAGCCAGTCTGAAACGGCTGAAGATCGAAACCATCGACCTGTACTACGCCCACCGCATCGATCCGAATGTTCCCGTTGAAGAAATGGTCGGCGCGATGGCAGAATTGGTGACTGAAGGCAAGGTTCGCTATCTAGGGTTGTCGGAAGCCTCAGCGAATTCTATTCGCCGTGCACATGCAGTGCATCCGATAGCAGCGCTTCAAAGTGAATATTCGTTATTAACCCGCGATGTAGAGGACGAAATATTGCCGTTATGCAAAGAGCTGGGAATCACTTTTGTTCCATTCAGCCCCTTAGCCCGCGGACTAATGACCAATACCTTAAACCTGGGCGATCTTCCTGCCAATGACTTCCGCAGAGGCCTTCCGCGTTACCAGCAGGAAAATGAGGATAACAACACCAAACTAGCTGAAGGCTTTGCCGAACTTGCCACGCAAAAGGGTTGTTCATCGGCTCAGTTGGCTCTCGCATGGGTATTGGCGCAAGGTGATAACATTATCCCTATACCCGGCACTAAAAAGCAGGATAAACTTCGCGATAACGCCGGCAGCGTCAATGTGGTAGTTACCGATGAGGATAAACAAAATATCGAAGCCCTGCTGCTTAAATATCCAAATGTAGGCGACCGGTATAATGAAAATAATAAGCGGTTTGTAGACAAAAGTTAAGCTTGGCGCGTGGCGATGGGCGCATGGCGTTGCCTGTTACTTCTATCGCCATGCGCCAAGCGTCTTTCGCCACGCTACTCCGATAGCTCCTTCAAATAAATGTCCCTGTAATACACATGCGTTCCATGCGCCTGCAGCTCGATCTGCTCTTTCGGGAAGATTGGCAGCTTGCGATCCCAATAGTTATCCAGCACCACATTATCTACTACCAGCACGCCATTAAAATAAACGGTTACTTTATCGTCCTTCATAATGATATGGAACGTGTTCCATTCCCCGATAGCATTATCTGCGAGCTTCAACGGTTTGCTTTCGTGAGCCTGGTTGTTGTACAGCCCGCCTGAACCTACCTGTGCACCAACATCCACCCGCGACGTATCCCATATTTGCACCTGCGGCGAACCCCGTAAATAGATACCGGCATCGCCTTTGGACTCAATCTTCCAGTCGACATACATATCGAAATTACGGTATTGCTTTACGGTGCAAATGTTTTCGCCCTCGCCGCTGAAGTTTAGGACGCTGTCTTTCACATACCAGCCTTTCCGCATAATGGAATCGGCTTTCTGCTGTTCTTTAGCCAAAGTGGCGGCACTCATTTTGCTGCGAGTGATCGGGTTGCCAACGAGGCCTTTCCAACCAGTGAGATCTTTGTTGTTGAAAATGTCAACATACCCGTCACCAGTCGGCATTTCAGCAATGAACTTTTTGATCGCTTCGCGCTCATAATCGCCATCACCACCGCGGCGCATGGCCATCACTTTATTTAATATGTTGCGTACATCGTTGCCATAAAACTCCTTGTTCGATAAACCTATGCTCACTACTGCCGCTGAGGCTGCAGTCTGCAGTTGCGGATCGTCAAGGAATTTACCGGCGAAGATCAGCGCATCGTAGGTTTTATCGTTTATCAGCTCTTCCAGGATTAAGTCACGCTGGTCATTGTTACGGGCAATATCCATTGCTTCCCGTAGGAAGATCACTTTCTCTTCAGCAGGATAGTCCGACTTACCAATCAACTCAACCACGCCATGCATGGTCTTGTTCTGCAATCCTGCATCACTTGCTTCTTTGCCAATGTGGAGCAATTCCCTAATTGCGCTGCCATTGGCCCATTG
>Ga0068856_100001721_pt1 | contig 22879 bp, 19 predicted proteins | sample KBSCornC62_FD_66595 | JGI IMG/M metagenome (GOLD analysis project Ga0068856, IMG submission 66595) | Corn rhizosphere microbial communities from Kellogg Biological Station, Michigan, USA - KBS Corn C6-2 | ecosystem: Host-associated > Plants > Roots > Rhizosphere > Soil ... | reverse complement strand
TTGCCGCGCAGGGCCTCGTCGCTGAGCTTCTCGTACTCAGGCTCCAGCGCATTGATGCGCGCGACGGTTTTGGACAGCTGGCGCAGTACTCGATCGTTACGGCTGCCAAAGAGACTCGTCAGGGCACGGTTAAGCATCGATCTTCCGGATCAGGAAAGGGGACGTCCGCCGGACGGTAAGTCCGGCTGGACAAAGGCTTGATGATACTAGGGTCCGCCAGGTATCCCAAACGCGGGAAGCGCTGGAGGACGGGGATCGCAAATGGTCAATCGGAGTGGTTACGAGCAGCATGCCGCAAGCTTGCGGAGTCCTGTTCTTAACGATTCCCGATTCCCTGATTCTCGATTCCCGCCTCATGGGGTGGCGGTACGGCGGCGCGCTTTCAAGGGCGCCGCCTGCGCTGCGCTCAGGTTTGCTCAGCGATGGTTCTTGACGTACGCCAGCGGATTGACCACGCGGCCGTTGTACCAGACCTCGAAGTGCACGTGCGAGCCGGTGGAGCGGCCGGAGGAGCCGGCCTGGGCGATCTCCTCGCCCACGCGCACGTGTTGGCCGGGGCGCACCAGCAGTTTGCTGTTGTGCGCATAGCGCGTCATGTAGCCATTGCCGTGGTCGATTTCCACCACGTTGCCGTAGCCGCTGCGAACACCGGCGTAGGTGATCATGCCCTCGGCTACCGTGCGTACCTCGCTGCCATAAGGCACGGCGATGTCCAGCCCGGTGTGACGGGCGGCAAGGCCGTCGAAGGGGTCGGCACGCACGCCAAAGTACGAGGAAATGTAACCGTCCGCCGGCATGCCGGTGGGTTTCAGGTTCGAATCGATGCGCGCATTCATCAACAGGCTCTGCATCGCATTCAATTGCGCTTGCTGGGTCTCGAACTGCGTGGCCAGCTGGCTGATGCCGACGTCCAACGTTTGCGGTAATGCATAGGCGCCGGTGCCATCGGTCACCTCGACACCACCCACCGGCGGCGGCTGGTCGAAGTTGAATTCGTTGCTATCGAGCTTGCCGACCTGTACCAGGCGCTCGCCCAGCGCGTTGATGCGGGTGGCCTGGGCCTGCAATTGGCCGAGCTTGATGGCGAGCGCATCGAGCTGCCGGTGCGCGTCTTCGCGCAGGTCGCCCAGTTGCTTGTCCTGCATCTTCACCTGTTGGTGCAGCGCGCTGATCTCGGCCATCGCGCGGTCACGCGGACTGGCTACCGCCAACGCGACGCCAGCGCCGATGCTGGCCAGGGCAAGCACGATCGCGGCTCCGATACTCCATACACGCCAACGCAGATGCGGGTGGGTGAAGTCCAAGGTTTTGGGCACCTTCCCTGCGCGTGAGACGAGTATGATTTGCATGTCGTTACCGGTTCAAAGTTTTTACTTATGCAGCGCGACGTTCCCGCCTCTCACCGCACCGGCCATGGGCCCCGCCCCATCACCGATGTCGGTCCTGTTGCTGCGCTGGCCAAACAGGCCGGCAAGCTTGAGGCATTGGACCGCGCACTACGCCAGACGTTGTCATCGCCCCTGCGCGAGCAGGTGAGATTCGCCAATTTCCGCGGCGACCGTCTTGTATTCCTGGCTTCCTCGCCGGCCTGGGCATCGCGCCTGCGCCTGCAACAGGCACAGATCCTCGCTGCCGCACGCGCCATAGGCGCGAATGCCAGCTCAGTAACCGTGAAAGTGGCCCCCCTTCCTCCGCCTGACCCGCAGCCGGAGCAATCAAAACCGCTTTCGCCTGCTGCCGCACTTCATTTGAAGGCCGCCGCAGGTTCCATCAACGACCCCGAATTACGGGCAATGTTCCTGGAGCTGGCGTCCGTCGCCGAAACCGCGAATTCCACCCCACCCGCATCGCCCTGAGCTGCAGACGCGTATTCCGAAGCAAGGCACTCAATCGCCCGCTCCGTGCGGAAGCGGTTTTATACCACGGCATGGCCCACCCAGGTCTCTATGACCTGTGGTGATAACGTGAACCTCGGGACGAGGGAAGCGTGATTCCGATCACAAAAATGAACAGACCGAGTCCAAAGGACTCGGTCTGGGTAGGGATCAGCCGATTTTGAAGGCTTTCAGATCGCCTGGGCCGGATGGGCGTAGGAGATCGGCGCGGTAGCCGGATCGTCCTGGTAGCTGACTTCTTCCCACGCGGTGGCGTCGGCCATCAGCGTGCGCAGCAGCTTGTTGTTCAACTCGTGGCCGGACTTGTGCGCGTAGTACGCGCCGATCAGGCTGTGGCCAAGCAGGTAAAGGTCGCCAATCGCATCGAGGATCTTGTGCTTGACGAATTCGTCTTCGTAGCGGAGACCGTCTTCGTTGAGCACACGATAGTCGTCGAGCACCACCGCGTTGTCCATCGAACCGCCGAGCGCGAGGTTGTGTTCGCGCAGCATTTCGATGTCGCGCATGAAACCGAAGGTACGCGCGCGGCTTACTTCCTTGACGAACGAGGTGGTGGAGAAATCGATCTCCGCGCGCGAAGTGCGCTTGGAAATGATCGGGTGGTTGAACTCGATCGAGAAGCCCACCTTGAAGCCTTCAAATGGCTCGAAACTGGCCCATTTGTCACCTTCCTGCACTTTCACCGGCTTCTTGATGCGGATGAAGCGCTTCGGCGCGGATTGCTCTTCGATGCCGGCCGATTGCAGCAGGAACACGAACGGACCGGCGCTGCCGTCCATGATCGGTACTTCCGGCGCGGAGAGATCGACGTAGGCATTGTCGATGCCCAGGCCTGCCATCGCCGACAGCAAGTGTTCCACGGTTGAAACACGTACATCGCCATTGACCAACGTAGTGGACAAGCGCGTGTCGCCCACGTGGTCGGGACGTGCGTGGATCTCAACCGGAGGATTGAGATCGGTGCGGCGAAAAACGATGCCGGTATTTGGCGCGGCGGGACGCAGCGTCATGTAAACCTTGTCGCCGGTATGCAGACCGACGCCAGTGGCACGGATGATGTTCTTCAACGTACGCTGCTTAATCATTTATTGGGTACCTATAGGGGCAGCAGCCAATTCGAGCTGGGATGCTAACACAGTCTTAACCTGCGGAAAAACAAACCGTACCGTATTGAACGGACAATCCTTCATTTTCCTTTCATCAAATAATGCGAGTCATTCGCATCCCGATGCTGCAAGCACTATAGGTAGATCAAGCACTTGCGATTCGACACAGAACCCCGGCCGGGGACGGGAAGATCCGGCAACGGGATTCTGGACCGGTGACGTGGCTCCAAAAGCCACTCCACCCGTCGTGCGCCATCCTTAAGATCGCACCGCCTATCGCATTCAACGCATGAACGCGACGCCAGCCGACTTGCGATGTCCCCTTATCACGGCCGGTATCCCGGCGGCAATCAGGCAGCGGACAGGGAGGATACCCTCCTCGCCCGGCACAGGGAACATGGACAAGTTAATGCGCCGTTAGTTCATACGCTCTCTACGTCTTCACATATTGAGTGCCTCTTAGTCGGCCTGACGGCGCAAAAACGCCGGAATGTCGAGGTAGTCGAAGCTCGGGTCGGCGCTCTTGGCCGAGCCCTCGCCCCCGCGCGGGTTGCTGGCCGCCAGTTCCGGCTGGGCATAATCGACCACTTCGTTGCCGGTGCCGGTGCGCAGCACCATCGGGCGCGGACGCTGGCGCATTTCCACCTGCTGGGTCGCGACCGGGCGAACCGATTGGCGGGCCGTCGCACGATTGAGGCCAGTGGCCACCACCGTCACGCGCACGTCGTCCTGCATTTCCGGATCCAGCGAGGTACCGATCACCACCGTCGCGTCTTCGCTGGCGAAGTCGTGGATGATGCGGCCGATTTCGTCGAACTCGCGCATGGTGAGGTTCGGGCCGGCGGTGACGTTCACCAGGATGCCGCAGGCGCCATTGAGGTTGACGTCTTCCAGCAACGGGTTGTTGATCGCCGCTTCCGCCGCCGCCTGGGCGCGGTCATCGCCACGGGCGGTACCCGAGCCCATCATGGAGAGGCCCATTTCGCTCATCACCGTGCGCACGTCGGCGAAGTCAACGTTGATCAGGCCCGGGCTGGTGATCAGATCGGCAATGCCCTGCACCGCGCCCTGCAGCACGTCGTTGGCGGCCTTGAACGCATTGAGCAGGGTGACTTCGCGGCCCAGCACCGAGAGCAGCTTCTCGTTCGGCACGGTGATCAGCGAATCCACGTGCTGGGAGAGATCCTCGATGCCCTTCAGCGCCACCTGCATGCGGCGACGGCCTTCGAACGGAAACGGCTTGGTGACCACCGCGACCGTCAGGATGCCTTTCTCTTTGGCAAGCTGGGCAACCACCGGCGCCGCGCCGGTGCCCGTGCCACCGCCCATGCCGGCGGTGATGAACACCATGTCCGCACCTTGGAGCATTTCCTCGATGCGCTCGCGATCTTCCAGCGCGGCCTGGCGGCCCACTTCCGGATTGGCGCCTGCGCCCAGTCCCTTGGTGACGTTGGCGCCGAGTTGCAGATGCTGGCGCCCGCCGCAACCCTTCATGGCCTGCGCGTCGGTATTGGCGACGACAAAGTCGACGCCGTCGATGTTGGAGTTGAGCATGTGCGCAACCGCGTTGCCGCCGCCGCCGCCCACGCCGATGACTTTGATCACCGCATTCGGTGCCAATTTTTCGACCAATTCAAACATTTCCCGTCCTCCGTAGAGCTTTCGTTGTCGTTGTAACCGCGGTTCGACTCCTGTCTTGCCGTGGTGGTGAGCGAACCTCCATTCGCCCTGGCTGCGCCTCCTGCGCCGCCTAACCCTTTCGTTTCTAGAAATTCTTGGTAATCCAGGTACGCAACTTGTCGACCAGCCCGCCAACGCTGCCGCCGGCCGGCCCACTCGCGCGCATGCCGCCGGAGCGCGCGCCATGCAGCAGCAGGCCCACACCGGTTGAATGCAACGGATTGGCGATCACTTCACCCAGGCCCACCACGTGCTGCGGCACGCCTATGCGCACCATCTTGTGGAAGATCTCTTCGGCCAGTTCGAGCGCGCCTTCCATGCGCGACGCACCGCCGGTGAGCACGACGCCTGCGGCAACCAGGCTGTCGTAACCGGAACGGCGCAGTTCGTCCTGCACCATCTCGAAGATTTCCTCATAGCGCGCCTGCACGCTCTGCGCGAGCGACTGGCGGGCGAGACGGCGCGGCGGACGATCACCCACGCTCGGCACCTGGATGGTTTCTTCCGCATGCGCCAACTGTGCCAGCGCGCACGCATATTTGATCTTGATTTCCTCCGCATGCGCGGTCGGCGTATGCACGCCGTAGGCGATGTCGTTGGTGACCTGGTCGCCGCCCACCGGCAGCGATCTCGTGTAGCGGATCGCGCCCTGCGTGTAGATGGCGATGTCGGTGGTGCCTGCCCCGATATCGACCAGGCATACGCCCAGTTCGCGCTCGTCGTCGGTCAGCACCGATTTCGCGCTGGCGACTGCGGAAGGCACCAACTCATCCACGGACAAGCCGCAGCGCTGAATGCACTTGCTGATGTTCTGCACCGCCGCGGCGGCACCGGTGACCAGATGCACAGAGGCTTCCAGGCGCACACCGCTCATGCCGACCGGCGAACGAATGCCGTCCTGGCCGTCGATGCGGTACTCCTGCGACTCCTTATATAAGACCTTGCGGTCGGCCGGGATCGCGACCGCGCTCGCGGCTTCCAATACCTGGTCGAGATCGCCGGGCGCCACTTCGCGATCGCGGATCGCCGCCGTGCCGTGCGAATTGCGCGTCTCCAGGTGACTGCCGGAAATGGAGGCATACACCGAGCGGATATCGCAGCCGGCCATCAGCTCGGCTTCTTCCACCGCGCGCTGGATCGAATGCACGGTGGATTCGATGTCCACCACCGAGCCGCGCTTCATGCCGCGCGAGACGTGCGAGCCGATGCCGATCACTTCGATCGGTTCGCCCGGCTCGTACTCGCCCACGATCGCCACCACTTTCGAGGTGCCGATGTCGAGGCCTACAACCAATTGCTTATCGCTTTTGCCTTTCATGTGCGTGGCGTGCCTCCGGCATTGGCAGCGGTCGGGGCGGCCGTCACCTGCGGCCATTTCACGGCGAAACCGTTGGTGTAGCGAAGATCGGCGTACGCGAAACCTTGCGGATGCGCCGCGGCGACTTGCGGATACACATCCAGAAAACGTTGCAGGCGGCGGCCGGCCTGATTGCGATCGCCAATCACGATCTGCGCGCCGGAATCGGTGGTGACGCTCCAGCTGCCGCGCTCGGTCAGCGTGACGCCGGTGATTTTCAGATGCGTGCCGGTGAACGCCTTCTGCACATCGGCAAAGAAGCTCACCACTTCGGCGAGATGATCGTCAGGGCCATGCAAATCGGGCAACTGGTTGTAGTCGACCGCATCCGGCACGGTGAACACCTTGCCTTCGCGGCTGATCAACGAGCTGGTGTTCCAGCGCGCAAACGGCTGCCGTTCGTAGACGCGCAGCAGCAAGGTATCGGGCCAGCGCTTGCTCGCCTCCACCGACTCCACCCACGGCAATGCGGCCACCGCTTTTTGCACCGTATCCAGATTCAATGCGAAGAAGCCCTTGCCCAGGCGCGGCTGCACGGCGGCACGGATCTGCTCCGCGCTCACGTGCTTGAACTCGGCCTGCAGCGTCAACTGGGTAACCGGCCAGCGATCGGCGGCGAACCAGCCGCTCAACACGCCGACGATCGGCAGGATCACCAAGGCGATGGCCAGGCACCAGGCGACGAGGCGGATGCTTCCCCTCATTGCGCCTCCCTGAAACTGGTTTCCAGCACGCGCCAGCACAGCTCCTGGTAATCGATACCCGCAACGGCTGCCGCTTTGGGCACCAGCGAGTGCGAGGTCATGCCCGGCGCGGTGTTCACTTCCAGCAGCCAGTTGCGGCCTTCGCGATCGCGCATCACGTCGACGCGGCCCCAGCCGAAACAACCGAGCGCATCGAACGCTTCCAGCGCGAGCGCGCGCAGCGATGCTTCGGCCTCGCCTTCCAGGCCGGGGCAGATGTAGCGCGTATCCTCGGCGACGTATTTGGCGTTGTAATCGTAGAACGCGCCTTTTGGCACGATGTGGATGCTCGGCAGCACCTGACGCCCAAGCATGCCGACGGTCAGTTCATCGCCGACGATCAGGGTTTCCATCAACAGATCGCCGGGATACTTCTGCGCCAGCTCAACCGCGGCATCCAGATCCTTTTCCTCGAACACGCGTGTCACGCCCACGCTGGAACCTTCGCAGGCGGGTTTCACGATCAGCGGAAAACCGATTTCCTTCGCCGCCGCATGCACGTCCGCGCCGCGCGGCAGCGCCACGAACTTCGGCGTAGGCAAACCCAGCGATTGCCACACGCGCTTGGAGCGTGTCTTGTCCATCGACAGCGCCGAGCCCAGCACGCCCGAACCGGTATACGGAACATGCAGCGATTCCAGCGCGCCCTGCAGCACGCCATCTTCGCCGCCGCCGTGCTGGCCATGCAGGATGTTGAATATCCGCGCGAAGTGGCCCGCGCGCAACGCATCCAGCAGCGCCGGAATGCCATCGATCGCATGCGCATCCACGCCGCGCGCTTGCAGCGCGGCGAGCACGTTGCGGCCGGAGTCGAGCGATACCTCGCGCTCGGCCGAACTGCCGCCCATCACGACGGCGACGCGGCCAAACTGGGCGGGATCGTTAATTTTTCTCATGTCTCGCTCGTCCTCAGATGGCCGGCTTGCGCAAGTTCGACCGCCGCAGCGCCGATATCGCCGGCACCGAGCAGCAACAGCAGATCGCCGTCGTGCAGCAGCGCCGGCAAGGTGTCTTTCAAGTCGCGCGGATGACTGATCAGCACGGGATCGACCTTGCCGCGCGCACGCACTGCACGCGCCAGGGCGCGACCATCCGCGCCCGCGATCGGCGCCTCGCCGGCGGGATAAACCTCGGTCAGCACCAATACGTCGGCTTCAGCCAGCACATTGGCGAAGTCATCCAGCAGATCGCGCGTGCGGCTGTAGCGATGCGGCTGAAAACCGACCACCAGTCGCCGTTCCGGCCAGCCGCCGCGTGCGGCAGCGAACACTGCCGCAAGCTCGCGCGGATGATGGCCGTAATCGTCGACCAGCATCACCTTGCCGTGATCGAGCGCGATCTCGCCGCGGCGATGGAAACGGCGACCGACACCCTGGAAATTTTTCAGCGCATGCGCAATCGCATCCGCTTCCACGCCGAGCTGCCAGCCGATAGATGCCGCCGCGAGTGCGTTGAGCACGTTATGCCGGCCCGGCAGATTGAGCGTGATCGGCATCGGCGTGTTCACACCCGGCAGCAGCAAGTCGAAATGCATCTCGAAGCCTTGCTGCCGCACGTTGGCGGCGCGCACGTCGGCATGCGGGTTGTCGATGCCGTAAGTCATTACGCGACGCGCAGTGATCTTCGCCAGCTCGGCCACTTCCGGATCATCCACGCACAACACGGCCAGGCCGTAGAACGGCAGGCGATGCAGGAAATCCGAGAACGCCTTGCGCACCAGCGCGAAATCGCCCTGGTAGTTCTCCAGGTGATCGGCGTCTATGTTGGTGACCACCGCGATGACCGGCGACAGCAGCAGGAACGAGCCATCCGATTCGTCCGCTTCGGCGACGATGTATTGGCCGGTGCCCAGACGCGCATTCGCACCCGCGGCGTTGAGCTGGCCGCCAATCACGAAGGTGGGATCGTAATTGGCTTCGGCCAGCACGCTGGCAGCGAGGCTGGTCGTGGTGGTCTTGCCATGCGTGCCGGCAATGGCGATGCCGCGACGGAAGCGCATCAGCTCGCCCAGCATTTCCGCGCGCGGTATCACCGGGATGCGTGCTTCGCGGGCGGCGACCAGCTCCGGGTTGTCGTGCTTGATCGCGCTCGACGTAACGACGACATCCGCGTCGCCGATGTGCGCCGCGGCGTGGCCAATGCGCACATCGATGCCAAGTTGGCGCAAGCGCTGCGCGGTCGACGATTCGCTGCGATCCGAGCCGGAAACGGCGTAGCCGAGGTTGTGCAACACTTCGGCGATGCCGCTCATGCCGACACCGCCGATGCCGATGAAGTGCACGCGGCGGAAGGTGCTCATCAAATCTTCATGGGCGAGCAAGCGACGCGGTGTCATGCAGCCACCTCCACGCAGGCGCGCGCGATATCCGCGGCGGCGTCCGGCTTGGCCAGCGTGTGCGCGGCTTCCGCCATCACCATCAGCTTGGCGGGATCGCTCAACAGCGCAGTCAAACGCTGCGCCAGATCATTCGTCTTCAAATCACGTTCCTGGATCAATTCGGCCGCACCAGCGGCGACCAGCGCCTCGGCATTGCGGGTCTGGTGGTCATCCACCGCATGCGGGAACGGCACCAGCACGGCGCCGAGACCGCAGGCGGTGAGCTCGGCAAGCGTCAACGCTCCGGCGCGACACACCGCGAGATCGGCCCACGCATAGGTGCCGGCCATGTCTTCGATAAATGGCACGATGCGCGCTTCCACGCCCGCGTCGGCATAGGCCTTGCGCGCTTCATCGATACCGCGATTACCACATTGATGCAGTACCTCTGGCCGCTGCTCGACCGGCATGTGCGCAAGCGCTTGCGGCACGGAAGTATTCAGCGCGCGCGCACCGAGGCTGCCGCCGAGCACCAGCAAGCGCGGCCTGCCGCTGCGCTCGGCCATGCGTTGCGCCGGCGACGGCAGCGACGCAATCGCTGCACGCACCGGGTTGCCCACCCATTGCGCATTCGGCAAGGCATCGGCGAAACCAGCCATCACCCGCCGCGCATGCTGCGCCAGCTTGCGATTGGTGAAACCGGCCACGCGATTCTGTTCGTGCACCAGCAGCGGGCGATGCAGCAGGCGTGCCGCCACGCCACCGGGACCGGCAACATAACCGCCCATCGACAATACACTGCGCGGCTTCAGCCGATGCAGCACCGCGATCGACGACAGCAAGGCACGCAGCAGCATCCATGGCGCAAGCAAGCGCGTCTTCATGCCTTTGCCGCGCAAGCCGCCCACCGCAATGGTGTGCAACTCGATGCCATGCGCGGGCACGACCTTGGTTTCCATGCCACCTTGCGCGCCCAGCCACACTACCGGCACGCCCTGCGCGCGCAGCGTTTCGGCCACGGCCAAACCGGGAAAGATGTGGCCGCCGGTACCGCCGGCCATGATCAGGACGGGTGCCTTTTGGCGAGAATCGTCAATCATGAATCGTGAATCGGAAGAACGCATGGCGTCCTGCCCTGAACGGCTCGTCGCCATCAAAGCACCGCTCGCGAGTGCAGGTGATGCGAAGCGCACCCCGCCCTCCCGATTCTCGATTCCCGATTTGCGATTTACGCCGCTCATGCCGCCACCGCTTCGCGCTCGCGCGCGGTGTTCGGATTTGCGTCGGGCACTGCCGTCGCCGGCACGCGTGTGGCCATCTGTCGTGCATCCAGCGCGCGATAGATTTCGAATGTCGCACGCAACAATACGCCTGCCATCGCACAGGTCAGCACGATCGACGAGCCGCCATAGCTGATCAACGGCAGCGTGAGCCCTTTGGTCGGCAGCGCGCCAAGATTCACGCCCACCGACACCATCGTCTGCAGGCCGATCATCAGCGAGATGCCGAAGGCGACGTAGCCGGCGAAACGCTGGCCAATTTCCACCCCCTTCAAGCCCACGTGCAGACCACGCCACACCACAAGTGCAAACAAACCGATGACGACCACGATGCCGAGCAAACCCAGTTCCTCGCCGATCACGGCAAAAATGAAATCGGTATGCGCCTCGGGCAGATACGACAACTTCAGCACGCTCGAGCCCAGCCCCACGCCCATCCATTCACCGCGTCCGATCGCCATCAGCGATTGCGTGAGCTGGAAGCCGTCATCGAACGGGTGCGCCCAAGGATTCATGAAGGATGTCAGGCGCTTCATGCGATAGCTTTCGCTGGTCGCCGCAATCGCCAGCAGCGGCATCAGCGGCAGACCCATCAGGAACAGGAAGATGGGCCGCGCGCCACCCAGCCACACCATCGCAATGGTGACGGCGATGATCAAAGTGGCGGAGCCGAAATCCGGCTGCGCCAGCAACAACAGCACCATTACGCCCGATACCGCCAGCGGTTTGATCAACCCGAGGAAGCGCGTCTCGATGCTTTCGCGGTGGCGCACCAGATAACTGGCCAGATACACCACCAGGATCAGCTTCACCGCCTCGACCGGCTGGAACGAAGTGATGATCAGATTGAGCCAGCGCCGCGCGCCGTTGATCTTCATGCCAAAGTGCGGCACGAACACCGCCAGCAACATGATGAACGCCACCAGCATCAGGAAGAAGGCGTGTTTTTCCACTTCCTTCAGCTCGGTGCGCATCGCAACGCCCGCCGCCACGGCGCCGAGCGAAAGAAACAACAGGTGTTTCTTTAGGTAGTAGAACTCACCCACGTGCGCGCTGTCGGCCACGGCGATCGAGCTGGACGTCACCATCACGACACCCACGCAGGCGAGCGCGACCAGGGCCACCAGCAGCGGCAAGTCGAACTTGCCGCGCGGGCCCTGCCGGCGCTTTGCTTGTGATGTGTCGAAACCAAACATCTGCTAACGCACCTTCAAGGTTGCCAAACCGATCAACACCAGCACCACGCTGATGATCCAGAACCGCACGATGACCCGAGGCTCGGGCCAGCCCTTCAATTCGAAGTGGTGATGAATCGGCGCCATGCGGAAGATGCGCTTGCCAGTCATCTTGAAGCTGGCTACCTGCATCATCACCGAAACGGTTTCCATCACGAACACGCCGCCCATGATCAGCAGCACGATCTCCTGCCGCACGATCACCGCGATCGCCGCCAATGCCGCGCCGATCGCCAAGGCGCCGACGTCGCCCATGAACACTTGCGCGGGATAGGTGTTGAACCACAGGAAACCCAGGCCCGCACCGGACAGCGCACCGCAGAAGATCGCCAGTTCGCCCGCGCCGGGAATCGAGGGAATGCCCAGGTATTCGGAGAACACGCGGTTGCCGGCGAGATAGGCGAACACGCCCAACGCACCGGACACCAGCACCGTCGGCATGATCGCCAAACCATCCAGACCGTCAGTAAGGTTCACCGCGTTGGAGAAGCCCACGATCATGAAATAGGCGAGCACGATGAAGAACACGCCCAGCGGCACCGCCACGTGCTTGAACACCGGTACGTACAACGCGGTTTCCGCCGGAATGTTCGCCGTGTGAAAAAGAAACCAGGCCGCGCCGAGACCGAACACCGACTGCCAGAAATACTTCCAGCGCGAGGCCAGGCCACGGCTGTCCTTCAACACCAGCTTGCGGTAATCGTCATAAAAGCCGATCGCGCCATAGCAAAGCAGCACCAGCAGCACCAGCCACACGTAGCGGTTGTTGAGATCCACCCACAGCAGCGTGGCGATCGCCACCGACAGCAGGATCATCACGCCACCCATGGTCGGTGTACCGGCCTTGGACAAATGCGTCTGCGGGCCTTCCTTGCGCACCACCTGGCCCGCCTTGAGTGCGGCGAGCTTGCGGATCAGCGCGGGGCCGAACAGCAGCGACATCGCCATAGCGGTCAGCGCCGCCATGATCGTGCGGAAGGTGATGTACTGAAAAAGGTGCGGCGTGGCGAAATGCCGTGCGAACCACTCGGCCAGCTCAAGCAGCATCGTGTGCGCCCTCCTTCGGATGAGCGCTCTTGAGCGCAGCCACGACTTGTTCCATGCCCGACGAGTGCGAGCCCTTCACCAGGCAAGTGACGCCAGCATGCAACCCGGCGCGCAGCGCGTCGATCAACGCGGCTTTGTCGGCGAAATGTTTGCCGCCCGCGCCGAACGCCTCCACGGCAGCCGCATTCAACGGCCCCACCGCGAACAAGTGATCGATACCTTGCTCGCGCGCATGACGCCCGACGCCCGCATGTAGCGCACGCGCATCCGCGCCCAGCTCGGCCATGTCGCCCAACACCAGCCAGCGCTCACCACCGGCCAGGGCCAGCGTATCGATCGCCGCGTGCATGGAACTCGGGTTGGCGTTGTAGCTGTCGTCGATCAGCGTCCAGCCGTCCGGCATCGCGATGCGCTTCAAGCGCCCTTCGACCGCGCTCGCCTGCTCCAACCCCGCGACGATGGTGTCCAGCGGAACGTTCAGCGCCAAAGCGATGCTGCTCGCCGCCAGCGCATTGGCGATATTGTGGCGGCCAGGCAGCGGCAATTGCACTTCGGCATCGCCGTGTGGCGTGCTCAGCACGAAGCGCGAGCCATCCAGGCGCTGCTCCAGAATTTCCGCACCGACGTCAGCCTTGTGATCGAGGCCAAAACGCAGCACGTGGCGTCCGCCCGCCAGGCCCGTGAAGAAGCTGGCGAAGGCATCGTCGGCATTGATCACCGCCACGCCATCCGCCGGCAGCGCGCGATACAGCGCGCCCTTGGTTTCCGCCACCATTTCGATCGTACCCATCCGCTCAAGATGCGCCGGCGCGATGAGGTTCACGAGGCCGATATCGGGCCGTGCGATGGCGGCGAGATAGTCGATATCGCCGGGCTTGCCCGCGCCCATTTCGAGTACGGCGTATTCGGTGTCTTCCGGCATCCACAACAAGGTCAACGGCAAGCCGATTTCGTTGTTGTAGCTGCCGGTGTTGACGTGCGTGCGGCCATGGCGCGAAAGGATGGACGCGGTGAGCATCTTCACCGTGGTCTTGCCATTGGAACCGGTAATGCCGATGACGCGCGCATTGCGTTGCGCGCGCACGGCGCTGGCCAGATCGCCCAACGCAAGCTCGGAACTTTGCACTTCCACCTGCGGCAAGTCGCTTTCCACGCGATGCTCGACCAGGGCCGCCGCCGCGCCGCGTGCTTTCGCGTCGGCGAGATAGGCATGGCCGTCCACATGCTCGCCCTTGAACGCGACGAACAGATCGCCCGGCTTCACCTTGCGCGAATCGATCGCGACGCCGGTGACGCTGGCATCGGCGCCGTGCAGCCGGCCGTGCGTCCACATGGCGATGGCGCTCAGCGGCATCATGCGTGGTGCTCCAGTACGGCGCATGCGATCGCCATATCGTCGAACGCGCGCTTGCCGCCCGCGCCTTCCTGATAAGTTTCGTGGCCTTTGCCAGCAATCAACACAACGTCCCCGCTGTTCGCCATCGTCAAGGCTGCGCGGATCGCCGCTTCGCGATCGCGCTGCACGGTGGCTGTCTGTGGCCGTGTCATGCCGGCCAGGATTTGCGCGACGATCGCGTCGCCATCTTCGCCGCGCGGGTTGTCGTCGGTGACGATGGCGACATCGGCCAGTCGCTCTGCGATTTCGCCCATCTGCGGGCGCTTGCCGGCATCGCGTTCGCCGCCGCAGCCGAACACGCAGATCAGCCGTGCTTGGCAATGCGCGCGCAACGCAGTGAGCGCCTGTTCCAGCGCGTCCGGCGTATGCGCGTAATCGACCACCACCAGCGGCAGGCCATGCAAACCGCCGATGCGATTCATGCGGCCGTTCACCGGCTGCAGCGCTTCGACGGCTTCGACGATGCGCTCGAATGCCTCGCCCAGCGCACCAAGACAACCGATGACAGTGAGCAGGTTCGCCACGTTGAAGCGGCCAAGCAGGCGACTGCGAATCGTGTGCTCGCCCCACGGCGTGCGCAGCATGAAAGCCACACCTTCGGCCGAGGTGACGATGTCGCTGGCGGCGATGTCGGCATGTTCGTCACCCGCGCTGCTCAGCCGCCACCCTCGGACACCGGACGGCAGCTTGCCGATCAGTTGGCGACCAAAGGCGTCATCGATATTGATCACCGCTGCTTTCAATCCCGGCCACGCAAACAGCCTGGCCTTGGCCGCGCCATACGCCTCCATGCTGCCGTGGTAGTCGAGATGATCGCGCGTGAGATTGGTGAAAGCCGCGACGTCGAACGCCGTAGCGGCGACGCGCCCCTGCTCGAGCGCATGCGATGACACTTCCATCGCCATGTGCGTGGCGCCCTCGCGACGACATTGCGCGAACAGCCGCTGTACCGCGATGGCATCCGGCGTGGTGCGCTCGCCTTCTTGCAATTGTCCATGCAAGCCCGCGCCCAACGTGCCGATGGTGGCGGCGCGATGACCCAGATGCTCCAGCGCCTGCGCCAGCAACTGCACCGTGGAGGTTTTGCCGTTGGTGCCGGTGACGCCGATCACGCGCATCGCTTCGGATGGACGGCCGAAAAAGCGCGAGGCGATTTCACCGACGAAGGCGTGCAGGCCGTCGATCCACAGCACCGGCACGCCGGGATCTTCCAGCTCGGCCGGCACCGGCGTTTCGGCCAGCACCACGCTGGCGCCACGCTGTACCGCGCCGCGCACGAATTCGATGCCGTGCCCGCGCGTGCCGCGCAAGGCGAAGAACGCGTCGCCGCTTTTTACTTGTCGCGAATCGAGCGCAAGCCCGGAAACGACGATAGGCCCTGCGGCCTTCGTTTCGGCGATGCCTTGCAGCAGATGATCCAGGCGCTGGCCGCTCATGGCTCAACCGCCTCGGTGGCGGATTGATCGTCCTGCGGGTTCTGCGGCGGCGCCGTGCCGGCCAGGCCGCCGCCGGCCTGCAACGGACCGCCCACGTACCAGCGGCCGATATTGTCGGGCGGCACGTCGAGTAGGCGCAGCGCGCCGGTCATCACGCTCTGAAACACCGGCGCAGAGACCACGCCACCGTAATAAGTGTTCTTTTTGGGATTGTTGATCACCACCACGCCGACCAGGCGTGGATCGGTGGCAGGCACGATGCCGGCGAACAACGAGTTGTAGCTGTTCTTGGCGTAGCCGCCGACTGAAGCCAGATGTGCGGTACCCGTCTTGCCGGCCACGATGTAGTTGGCGATCTGCGCACGCGTGGCCGAGCCGCCCGGGGCCGTCACGGTTTCCAGCATGTCGACCAGTTCGCGCGCAATGGTCGTGGAAATGATCTGCTTGCCCGCATCGCCGCCGCCTTTGATAAAGGTGGGCGTATGCACCATTCCGTTGTCCGCCAGCGTGGAATACGCCGTAGCCAGTTGCAGCGGCGTGACATTGAGGCCGTAGCCGTAGGCCATGGTGGCTTTTTCGATCGGCCGCCAGTTGCGGCCTGGCCTGAGGAAGCCGGCCGATTCGCCGGGAAAACCGCTGCCGGTACTTTCACCGAAGCCGAATGCGCGATAGGTGTCGTACACGAACTTGGTGTCCAGCGACAGCGCGATCTTCGCCGCGCCGATGTTGCTGGATTTCGTCAGCACGCCAGTCGGCGTAAGCATGCCGTTGCCGCCCGACTCCACGTCACGGATGTCCTTGCCCATGAACATCCAATGGCCGTTGCCGGTATCCACGAGCGGTGAGGTGGGTGTGTATTTGCCGCTGGCCAGGCCCGCCGCCATGGTGAACGGCTTCATGGTGGAACCGGGCTCCACCACGTCGGTAACCGAGCGGTTGCGGCGCTGCGCGGGCTGGCTGCTGGTGACGGCGTTCGGGTTATAGGTGGGCAGGCTGACCATGGCGAGGATCTCGCCGCTGCGCACATCCATGATCACCATTTCGCCGGAATCGGCGTCCAGATCCTGCAGCTGCTTCTTCAGCTCACTATAGGCCAGGAACTGGATGCGCCGATCGATGCTGAGCGTGAGGTTCTGGCCCGGCTGCGGCGCATGCACTTGTTCCACGTCTTCGACGACGCGGCCCATGCGATCGCGAATCACGCGCTTGGCGCCCGGCTTGCCCGCCAACCAGTTGTCGAACGCCAACTCCAGGCCTTCCTGGCCGTGGTCGTCGATGTTGGTGAACCCGAGCACGTGCGCGGTCACTTCGCCCGAAGGGTAATAGCGCTTGTATTCGCGCTGCCCATTCACGCCGGGAATACCCACCGCCAGCACCGCTTGCGCCGCCTCCGGACTCATCTGCCGCCGCAGATAGGCGAAATCGCGATCGGCGCGCTGCTCCAGGTAGGACTTCAATTCATCGGCGTTGGTACCCAGCGCCTGCGCCAATGCCGGAATGCGATCGGCGTTGTCGAGCACTTCCGACGGCACGCAGGTGATCGAGACCATTGGCGTGGACACCGCCAGCGGTTCGCCATTGCGATCGAAGATGGTGCCGCGCGACACCGCAATCGGCATCACGCGCAGGAAGCGCGCATCGCCCTGATCCTGATAGAACTGCTTGCGCACCACTTGCAGGTCGAACGCGCGCGCCACCAGGCCAAGCGAAGCGACGCCGAGTATGCCGATCACCAGCAGCATGCGCCGGCGCGTGCTGGGGCCCGCGCCTTTGCGGCGCGAACTGGGCTTGGGCGCCATGGCCTGTTGCAGCCGGTTCATGGCCGCACCAGCTGCACGTCCTGCGGACGCGGCGTGAACATGCCGAGCTTGGTGCGCGCTTCGTTATCGATGCGGCGCGGTTCGGCCCAGGTCGCCTGCTCCAGTTCGAGCCGGCCGTATTCGATATTCAATTCGTCGCGCTGGCTTTGCAGTTGCGAAAGCTGCACGAACAGGGCGCGGCTCTGGTGGCGCGTCCACACGACTGCGATCGCGCTGACCATGGTCGCGGCAAGCAGAAGCAGCAGGCTGAAGATGCCCACGGCCTTCATGCGCTGCTCTCCTGCGACCCTTTCTGCGCCACGCGCAGCACGGCCGAGCGTGCGCGCGGGTTCGCCGATTGCTCGGCGTCGGAAGGGAACTGCGCCTTACCGACCGCCGCCAGCTTGGCCGGCGCCGCAGCCACGGGCGGACCTCGGCGGCCGCCCTGCACGCGGCCGGAATGATCGCGGATGAATTGCTTCACCATGCGATCTTCCAGCGAGTGGAAGCTGATGACCGACAAGCGTCCGCCGGGATTGAGCCGGTCGAGCGCCGCGTCCAGTCCATGCTCGAGCGCTTGCAGCTCGCCGTTCACGCGAATACGCAGCCCCTGGAACGTACGCGTAGCGGGATGCTTGCCTGGCTCGCGCCGACCGATCAGGCGCTCGACCAAGGCAGCGAGCTCGCTAGTGCGAGTGATCGGCGTTTCCTTGCGGCGCTCCACGATGGCGCGGGCGATCTTGCGGCTGAAGCGTTCCTCGCCGTAGATCCACAGCACGTCGGCGATCTCGCGTTCGTCGGCATGAGCAAGGAAGTCGGCGGCGCTTTCGCCCTGGGTGGGATCCATGCGCATGTCCAGCGGCGCATCGGCCATGAAGCTGAAGCCGCGCGCAGCTTCGTCCAGTTGCGGCGAGGAGACGCCAAGGTCGAGCAGCACGCCGTCGAGACCGGCGGCCGTTTCGTCCCATTCGGCAAGCGTGGAGAAATTGGCGTGGCGAATCGACACACGCGGATCGGCGCCGAATTCCTTTTGTGCTGTGGCGATGGCCTGCGGATCGCGATCCATCAGCAGCAGCCGCCCGTCGGGCCCCAGGCGCGACAGCAGGGCGCGAGCGTGACCGCCGCGTCCGAAGGTGCCATCGAGATAACGCCCGCCTTCCCGCACGGCGAGACCCTCCACCGCTTCATTCAGCATCACCGGGATGTGCTGACGCTCGACCATCTCGCACTCCCGCTCTGGTTCGTGTCATCCCGCGCCCTGACCGTCACCGGTCAGAGCCGCAGGTCCGCCATGTCGTCGCTGATTTCGTCTTCGCCGATGGTCTGGCGGATCTTGGCCAGGTGGGCCTGTTCGCTCCAAAGCTCGAACTTGTTGCCCATGCCCAGCAGAACCGCTTTTTTCTCGATACCGGCCGCAGAGCGCTGGCTGGCCGGCAACAGAATGCGCGTGGCGCTGTCCGGTTCAACCATCGCCGCCGCACCCACCAGCTTCATCTGCAAGGCGCGGTGCACGGCTTTCACAGTCGGCAAGGCGTTCACCTGGTCGCGCACCTTTTCCCACTCGGCATGCGGGAACAGCCAGAGGCAGCCCGATTCGAACGGGTTGTAGGTGATCACCAAGCGATTGGCGCAAGCGCCCGTCACCAGCTCCCGATACGCAGTCGGAATAGCCAGCCGGCCCTTGTCATCGACGGTGATGGCGGTTTCGCCCTGAAACACGACCTAAGGAACTCCCACGAAATCCCACGATTTCACACAGGGCCCCACGATAGTCTCGCCCTTTGAGACTGTCAAGAAAATTTTGCTTGTGAATCAAGGAGAAAGGCGAAGTTCTGGCGAAATTTCCAGTGATTTCTAGGAAGGGCCGCAAGAGCCTTGATCAGCATGGATTTTTTAAAAATGGAAGCAAGTGAAGCGAAGCAAGAAGTGAGAGAAAAGCCTTACTGCGCCTCTCTCACCGCCTGCTTCGCTCCACTCGCTCCTGAATGAAGGTGGAGTCGGCCTGTAAGCCGGGTTCTGTACGCCTTGCGGCGCGACAGTCATTCCTCTCGGCCAGGCGTCGCCACCTGGCTCCAGCAACCTACCCGGGAACAACGCGGGCCGCGTTATCGTTCCCCTATTCGGTCTTGCTCCGGGTGGGGTTTACCGTGCCGTACGGCGTTAGCCCCGTACGCGGTGCGCTCTTACCGCACCTTTTCACCCTTACCTGTGCCCTTGCGGGCCATCGGCGGTTCGCTTTCTGTTGCACTGGCCGTCAGCTCACGCTGCCCAGGCGTTACCTGGCACCCTGCCCTGTGGAGCCCGGACTTTCCTCGACGCGCACGTGGCGCGACGCGACTGTCCGGCCGACTCCGGCGGAAATTATATCGGGAATCGAGGGGACAAAGGCCCACGGCGCATTGCACGAAAATCCTAGCTCGGAGTGCAGACTCCAACATCACCATGTAATACAGGACTCAATCGCTGGGGTTTGCCCCAACCATGACTCATCCTTCGCCCTTGTCGCCGTACAACATTTTTCGCGGCGCGCCTGTAATCGCAGCCGCCAGCTTCGCCGCTTTCGCCGGCGGCAACTCGTCTCGCAAAATCGCGAATACACGCTGTCCTTCGGCAAGCTTCGCATCCGCGTCGTCGCCGCGCCCCGCGACGAGCACCACACATTCGCCGCGTTGTTGATTAGGGTCGTCCGTCACGCGCTCCAGCAGTTGCGACAGCGGTTCGCCGATCACGGTCTCGAACAGCTTGGTGAGTTCACGCGCCAGCACGGCTTCCCGCTCCGCACCGAATACGTCGCTCATGTCGGCAAGGCTCTCGACAATGCGGTGCGAGGATTCGTAAAAAATCAACGTGCGCGGATCGCCCGCAAGTTCTTCCAAGCGACTGCGGCGTGCAGCGCTTTTGGGCGGAAGAAAACCTTCGAACACGAAGCGATCGCTGGGCAATCCTGCGACGGAAAGCGCCGCGATCGCCGCGCATGCGCCGGGCACGGGCATGCAGCGAATGCCCGCTTCGCGCGCCGCGCGCACCAGCCGAAAACCGGGATCGCTGATCAGCGGCGTGCCCGCATCGGAAATCAGCGCGACCGATTCGCCCTGCTCCAACCGCCGCACAATGGCCGCCACCGCTTCGCGCTCGTTATGTTCGTGCAGCGCCACCAGTGGCGTGCCGATGTTGTGCTGAAGCATCAGCGGGCGACTGTGCCGGGTGTCTTCGGCGGCGATCAGCGCGACGTTGCGCAAGGTTTCGATGGCGCGCGCGGAGATGTCATCGCGATGACCGATCGGCGTCGCGACCACCCACAGGCAGCCCATTTGATGGCTAGACATATATGAAACCTCGGAGCTATTCGCGGCGACGCAACGATGCGATCGGCTATGATCGCGCAATTGCCCCCATGGGATCGAGGACATCCATGCGCCCAGGTCGTCTTGTTGCGTCAGGACTGCTGATTTCGTTGTTGTTGAGCGCCTGCGTGCCCTCGGTGGTGCCACGCTCGCCCGCTGAAATCGCCGCCGCGCAAAACGCTGCCAACCTGGCAGGGCAGGGACAATTCGACCAGGCGGCGCAAGCGTATCTGGGGCTGGCCACGCAAACGCCGGGCCGCGCCGATCATTACAAGCTGCTGGCCGCCGAAGCGTATCGCGAGGAAAACGCGCTGGATCGCGCCGCGCCGTTGGTCGTGGGCATCCAACGCGACCGGCTTGCCGATGACGAACCGGTGCGACTGGATCTGCTGCGTGCGGAGATCGCGTTGCGTCAGCGCGATCCCGCCACCGCGCTGCGCCTGACCACCCAGCCAGACCTCAGTGTGCCGGCAAACCTGCGTCCGCGTTTGCTGATCCTGCGCGCGGATGCGCTCGCCGGCACAGGCGACTTGTGGGGCGCAGCGCGCACGCGCGTGGAGATAGATGATGTGCTGCGTGGCGCCGATCGCGAACAGAATCGCGATCAGGCTCTGACGCTGCTCACCAAGCTCGGTGCCGAACCGCTCAAACAGCGCGCGGCTGCCATGCAGCAGGGCGATCGCATGCTGCCGTGGGTGAACGAAGCGCTAGGCCGCCTCGGCGTGACGGTGGCGCAAGCGCAGCCAAATCTGGAACAAGCCGTCGGCACGCTGGTGCCTGGTAGCGGCGCCAGTGTGCGCGAGGGCTACAAAATGCCTGCGCATATCGCGGTGTTGCTGCCCAATAGCGATGGCCTCGCCGCGGCTGGCGCAGCTATCCGCGAGGGTTTTTTTGCGGCGTATTTCCAATCGTCCGACACGCATGCGCCACGCGCGACCGTGCGTGTGTACGACAGTGGCGGCAATGCTGCCGGCGCCATCAAGGCCTACAACCAGGCCGTCGCCGAAGGCGCGCAGATGGTGGTGGGTCCGTTGGCGCGCTCGGAAGTCACGGCCGTATTGGGCCAGACGTCATTGCCTGTGCCGGTGCTGGCACTCAATCATTCCGACAACAAGACGCTGCCAAACGGCACCGCAAGCGAATTCGCGTTGATGCCGGAGGACGAAGGTGCGCAAGCTGCCGATCATCTGATCGAACGCGGCCTGCATAATGCCTACGTCGTTATTTCCGGCGACGACTTCGCCAAGCGCGCCGCCGCCGCCTTCAAGGCCGAACTGGAAGCCAAGGGCGGCCAGATCGCCGGCAGCGCGCAATTGCCAGCCAGTGGCGTCAATTACGGTGACGCCATCAATGCGCTGAACGCCGGCAGCGCCGGTAGCGATGCGGGCATGTTCATCAGCATGCGCGCAGAACAGGCTCGCCTGCTGCTGCCGCAGCTGCGCATTGCGCGCATCAATCTGCCCGTGTTCGGCACCTCGCACATCTATGGCGGCAGCGACAACGCCACCGCCGATCGCGACCTGGAAGGTGTGGAATTCTGCGATGCGCCGTGGCTGTTCGACGCCCAGACCGGCCTGCCCGCCTATCACGACATCGCGGCGCAGCTCCCGGCCGCGCATGGCGGAGCCGCGCAGCTGTTCGCGTTCGGCATGGATGCATGGAACCTCGTGCCCTATCTCGATTGGCTGCGCAGCCATCCAGGCAGCTATCTGCCTGGTGCAACCGGTCAACTCGCTGTGGACACGTTCGGCCACGTAAAACGCGTGCTGACCTGGTTGAAATTCCAGGACGGCGTAGCGCGGCCAAGCAGCGCAAGCCTGCAGATGGACAACTCGCCCGCCAGTCCTGCTCCTGCAGGTAGCGCACCCGCCCCGGCGAGCAGCGCGCCGATTCAACCAAACGGTGGCTGATGCGTGCAGCAGGAAGCGCGTTCGAACAACGCGCATGCAGTGAACTGGAGCGCGCGGGACTCAAGCTGTTCGCGCGCAACTACACCACGCGTTATGGCGAACTCGATCTGGTCATGCGCGATGGCGATACTGTGGTGTTCGTCGAAGTGCGTCATCGTGTGCACGCCAGCCATGGCGATGCGGCCACCTCGGTGACAGCGAGCAAGCAAGCCAAGCTTATCCGCGCCGCCGAACTGTGGCTCGTGGCACATCCCCAGCATGCGCAGCGTCCCTGCCGCTTTGACGTCGTGAGCTACGACGGCCCTGCTGCGCAGGCGCGCATGACCTGGTTGCG
>Ga0068856_100001720_pt1 | contig 22891 bp, 12 predicted proteins | sample KBSCornC62_FD_66595 | JGI IMG/M metagenome (GOLD analysis project Ga0068856, IMG submission 66595) | Corn rhizosphere microbial communities from Kellogg Biological Station, Michigan, USA - KBS Corn C6-2 | ecosystem: Host-associated > Plants > Roots > Rhizosphere > Soil ... | reverse complement strand
TGGCGCTGCTCGCGCTGGGCGTCGCCGCGCGCGTTGCTCTGCTCGGGAGCCCGACTTGGGCGCACGCCATGCAGTCGCTGTTCGGCTAGCCTGCACGCTCCTTCTACCCAGGTGATCCCATATCTACCGCTAGACCTGAGTCATCTGAGCGACGATTGGGATGACTCGTAGCGAGGACTAGACCAGTTCGTGGATGGTCGGCAAATGGGAAGTTGACTTCCCTCTTACTCGTCATCCGCTAGCAGATGCAAAGCAGATTGCAGAAGGCTTTACTGAGATCATAAGGACACCCCTTCGCAGTTGCCCATTACTGTACGCAACGGAAACCGCCATCTTCGCCGGCCCCATCAGGAGAAAAGCGCGCATTGAGCGCGAACGTCCCTGCTCCCGACCCGTTGGGACTGAACTTACCGGCGTTGAAGCTGCCGCCGCGGACGAGCGCCGATGGGCCGTACCCCCCTTCAACGGCAGGGTTAGTTCCGCGCATAAAATCATCCCCAAAATCGGGGCCAGCGGTACCAACAGACGGAGCCCAGGGAGTGCTGCTTCCTTGAATCCAGTCGGCGGTCCACTCAAACATGTTTCCAACCATGTCGTACGCGCCAAAACTCGAAACACAACGATTGCGGGAGCCAGTGGCTACAGCACGGCCCGCGGTCGACGTGTTGCAGTCGTGCACTTCATCGTCTGGACCCGGCTCATAGTCCGTCGGCGTGCCCGCTGCTGCGCCCTGCCACTCCGCATTAGTCGGTAACCTCTTACCTACATTCAAGCAAGCCTGTTGCGCCTGAAACCACGTCACGAATGCAGCCGGCCTTCTACCAGGCATGGACGCGGCGTATATAGGGTTGGAGCCCGAGCAATCGCTTCCGTTGAACGAACAGGGATAGTCGTCGCCCGTCCGGCCAAACTGGATTCCTCTTGGCTTTCCGTCCTCGGTAGGCGGCTGAGACCAGACCGTTGCCTCATATTTGTCCACGCAGAGCGGACCGACTCGAACCGTGTTGACAGGACATCCGCTGCCACCTCCCAACGCATTTCCGGAAGCAGCAGCGGACGAGGCTAGGTTTAGAGAAACGAGTGCCGCGACTCCCAGAGCAGCGGCAGTAAGCAGAGCCAATCGAGTCAGTTTTCGTTGCATGTCGGACCTCCGTTTATTTTATTGTTGGCGTGACGTTTGCCTCGTTGGCGAGGCAGAGAATCTGTAAGGCAGCGTGGAAACGTCTTGTTCATTGATACAGCTCCGCGGATTTCAGACCGGCGAAAATACCGCCGCCCACGACCAATACGCTCCCATCAGGAAGCAGCGTTGCGGTGTGTCCCGAACGCCCGATCTCCATCCCATCGGCAATGCTGAAGGAGCCAGTTGCTGAATCGTAGACCTCCGCGGTGGAATTCTCGTCGCCGCCTCCTGCTACCAGAACCTTCCCGCTCGGTAACAGCGTCGCTGTATGAAAAATTCGGGCCTCGGCCATTGATCCAGTAGCCGAAAACGATCCAGTAGATGGGTCGTAAATTTCCGCAGTTGCGGTCGGATGAAAATCACCAGTGCCCATTTCCAGCCAGGCCGCCGATAGGGGTGCCGGTGGGGAGGTTGTGCCGCCGACGATCAGCACCCTACCGTCAGCGAGAAGCGTTGCCGTATGTTGTTCGCGGGCCGTCGCCATTGCGCCGGTCACTGTGAAGATGCCGGTGGCCGGGTCGTAGACTTCCGCCGTGGTAACTGGGTCGGATGCAGATGTTAGGACACCACCTACAACGAGTACCTTCCCATTTTGCAGCAGCGTGGCGGTGTGCAGGAGTCGACCCATGGCCATGCTTCCAGTTTGCGTGAAAGTGCCTATGCTTAGATCATAGAGCTCGGCGCTGGCCATCCCCGTTCCAGTCGGATCTTGATCGGCCCCTCCTGCAATTAAGACTCTGCCGTTGGCCAGCAAAGTCGCTGTATGACACCCGCGCTTGGTCCTCAGGTTGCCCGTCGCGCTGAATACACCTGTGACAGAGTCGTAAAGGCCGGTCCCGTTGTCTGAGATACTGCCTCCGTAGTCCCAAACAGAGTTTACAAAGCCCCCGGTTAGTAAGACCTTTCCGTTTGGCAGTAGCGTCGCGGTGTGACCGAATGTCCCGTTGCCAGAGTCTCCGACGATCTCTGCAAACGAGCCCGTGGCAGCGTTGTAGACTTCGATCGATGAGAGGCCTACGTAACCGGTTGCAATGCTGTATTTGCTACTGTTTGAGCCATACGCCAAAAATACTTTGTTATCCGGTAGCAAGGTGGCAGTGTGCAGGCCCCGCGGCACTTTGAGACTCCCGGTAGGCGTAAATCCACTGGGCGAGGGCGTAACGGTAACGGTTGCACTCGCCGTTACCGTCGTTTCCTCCGTACTGGTGATGATGACATGATATAAACCGCTAACAGTCGGCGCGGTATAGAGTCCGGCGTTGTCAATCAGTCCCCCAGCGCCCTCCTGAATTGTGAAATTTACGGCCGTATTGGTAAGCCCTGAGACACTTGCCGAGAACGTCTGCCTCACACCTGGCCGCAGAGTAACCGCCACAGGATCAACGGTTACTTGGGGTGCCGGAACAATGACTGTGGCTACGCCAATGGAGGCCGAATTGGCCTGGCTCGTCGCTATGATATGAAAGGTCCCAGCCCCATTTCTTGGAGGCGTGTAGAGTCCCGCACTGTCGATCGTACCGCCAAAGCTTTCTTCCACGCTCCACGTGACCGCAGCGTTGGTCGTTCGGGTGATCTTGGCCGTAAAGGCTTGTGTCGCATCCCGTAACACCGTGACGGAACTGGGTGTGACTGTCACGCTTATGAGAGAAGGGGGAGCAGGCGAAGAGGCTGGGCTTCCGCCGCATCCCCACTGACTGAATGCTGCAGCGGCGACAGTCAGCGCCATGGCGATCCGACGAAATCCCGGCTTCATGTATGAATTGGCTCGCCCAAAGGTCAGCAAATTTTGCATGCTACCTCCTACTTCGAGAGAGGACGTGCGATCACGGTGGAGTACCTGGGTGGGTGCCGTCAAACGGCAAGGTGCAGAATTGGGGTTTGCCGCCGAATGCCGTGCTTTGCCGCTACCCTTGCGGGGGGTAGAATCAGGTTCCGGTTCACGACCACCGCAGATCAATCAGGAGTGTGGGATGAGTGAAACACCCCTTAGTACACCATCCGTGAAACCGGCCTTAGACCGGCTGGATTCGTGGAAGGAAATCGCGGCCTACCTCAAGCGGGACGTGACCACCGTCCAGCGCTGGGAGAGGCGGGAGCGAATGCCCGTCCACCGGCACCTTCATGACCGAATGGGATCGGTTTATGCGTTCAGTTCGGAACTCGATGCCTGGGTGCAAAGCCGCAAATTACGTTTGGAAGAGGAAGAGCTTAGCGCGGAACGACCGGCGGAGGGGGAAGTCGACGTCCAACCAACCGGGACGTCGCGGGCACGTCTCTGGCTTGCTCTAGGCGGTGTGGCTGGACTCGCCCTTTTTGCCGCCACCTACGTTATGCTCCGGGGCCACACTGGGCATACGACGCAAACTAAAATCAGGTCGCTGGCCGTCCTGCCCTTGAACAACCTTTCGGGCGACTCAACCCAGGAATACCTAGCGGACGAAATGACCGAAGAGCTGTGCGGACGCCTGGCCAGAATCCATGATCTGCACGTCATTTCCCGCACCTCGGTCATGCGCTTCAAGGGTACGAAGCTCTCCGTTCCAGAGATTGCCAGGATGCTTGGGGTGGACGCTCTCGTCGAAGGTTCGGTAATACGGCAGGGCAACCGGATTCGTGTGCACGCCCAGTTGATTCGTGCATCAACCGACGAGCACCTTTGGTCGGATGAGTACGACGGCGAGTTGGGGGACGTACTTACTCTCGAGAGCGAGGTAGCGCAATCCATCGCACGCAGAGTTGAGGTCAAAGTCACCGGAGAGGAGCATGCCAGGCTGATGACGGCGCACCACGTCTCGCCTGAAGTCTACGAGAGTTATCTTAAAGCCGAAGATGAATTTAGGAAGAGCAGCAGCCAGAACGAGCTTGAACAGAGTATTGCCTACTTTGAGGAAACGATCGGCAAGGACGCCAACTTTGCACCGGCTTACGTCGGCCTCGCGAACGCATACGAGAGGCTCGGATCAACTCTTGGCGGTGCCCCCCCGAAGGAAACGCATCCAAAAATGATGAGTGCAGCCCGAAAAGCAATTGAACTGGATCCGGACCTTGCGGAACCACACGTCTTGCTTGCAGGGGTATATCAGAAACAGTGGCAGTGGAGCGACGCCGAAGCGGAATTCAAGCGGGCTCTGGAGTTGAACTCGAACGATTCTAGTGCTCACGTCGGATACGCTAAATGGCTGCTGTGCCAGGGGCGAACGGACGAGGCCCTGGCGTGGGTCCAGCGTGCCCGCGAACTTGATCCGCTTGGAGGCGCTGGCAGCACTCCGCTTGGAGGCCCCGCTATCACTAACGGTTTCATTTTGTTTCATGCGAGGCGTTACGACGAGGCCATCAGGGAGTTGCGAAATGACGACCCGGACCATTGGATTCTGGGGCTTGCCCTAATTGCCAACGGCCAAGCGGACCAAGCGATTTCGGTCCTGGAGAAGGCGCTCGGCACGGACCGGAATCCGGCTGTAATGGGCGTGCTGGTTCGGGCCTATGCGCATGCAGGACGTCGTCGAGAAGCCCTTCGCCTGCTTGATGAATTGAAACTACGGCAGCAGACAACCTACGTTGCCGCCACCCCTTTCGTGAACGCTTATTTGGGGCTCGACGATAACGAGCAGGCTCTTGTCTGGCTGGAGCGGGCCTACCAGGAGCGATCCAACATTCTGCAGTTGATCAAGGTTCACCCCTACTTCGATCCTTTGCGCGCCGATCCTCGTTTTAAGGAATTGGTCCACAAAATCGGTCTGGACTGATACCCCGCATACGCCGTTCGTGAGAAGTGTGAATGAAACATGCCGTCCTGATGCTTCGCGCGACGCTGCTGTCGTTACTGCTGCCGGAACTCGTTTCGTCGCAGGTTCCCGCCGGCAGTATTAGCGGGTTCGTGGCAGATGTTACAGGAGCCAGGATTCGGTCGGCCCGCGTAGTCGTCATCTCTAAAGAAACGGGGCTGAAACGCCCCATCTCCACGTCGAGTGCGGGAGAATTCGTTGTTGCAGCATTGCCACCCGGCCGGTACGAGGTCACCGCCGACGCGGAGGGATTCAAGCAACTGGTGCGGGAGGCCACTGTCGAAGCAGGCAGCACGACCGATGTCAATCTAGTCATGCAGGTAGGCGCCAGTACCACATCAGTGACAGTGGAAAGCGCATCACCACAAATGCAGTACGAGTCCCACGAGGTGAACGGGCGGATTACCCGGCTTCAAATCGAAGGCCTGCCTGTGAACGGCCGAAACTATCTGGAGTTCATCAAACTGGAGCCTGGCGCGCAGCCACCCGTGAAAACGACGGCCAACCGGGTATTGATGCCGCTGCTGGGATCTCCTGTTGGTAATAACGGTAGCCGAACCCGCATCACCGTCGACGGCGGCAGCGTGATGGAGGTCGGAAATGGCGGCTCCGCTCTTGGATTCTCGCAGGAAGTGGTCCAGGAGTTTCAAGTGTCCACGGTTAACATGGACCTGAGTGCCGACGCCGCTGCCAGCGGTGCCGTAAATGTTGCAACTCGGTCCGGCACGAATGACCTGCACGGATCCGGGTTTTTCTTTTTTCGGGACCATCATCTCGCGGCCTATCCTGCGCTCCACCGGAATCCTTTCAATCCCGATCCTTTCTTCCAGCGGAGGCAGTTCGGAGGGTCAATCGCGGGGCCGATTCAGCGAGACCACGCGTTTTTCTTCGGCAGCTTCGAGCGTCTCGATCAGAGAGGCGTCATCAGCACAGAATTTCTCTCTCCAGACTTCGCGGCGCTCAGTGGCATCTATCCCAGTCCCACGTATGTAAACCAGATCAACGCGCGATCTGACATCCTCCTGAACCAGTCGCACTCGCTGTTCGTACGTTACTCACACGAGGGCAACTTTTCCTACGCTCCATTTGGAGATCTGTACCCCTCGACGTGGCCACGCCAGACCGATTGGACCGACCAGATCATCCTCGGGACGACATCGCAATTCGGTTCTCCGTTGGTAAATGATCTGCGCTTTTCTTATTTCTTTGTCAGTTTCGCGCAGCATGCTCCTGGAATGCAAGACTGCCCGGCGTGCCTGGGAATCGGGGCGCCTCTGATTACTGTTGAAGACCAGTTGTCCATCGGTCTTTCCAGTACAAACGCTATTCTGGGGCGGCGCTACCACTTGAATGACGTCGTCAGCTGGCAAAGAGGCCAGCATCACATTCGTTTCGGTGGTGATTGGGAAACGACTCGAGGTGGCCGAACTGCATTCACCGACGAACCCGTCACATTGAATCTATTCGCGCCCACAAGCGTCAGAGATTTCAACTCCCAGCAATCCCCGGAAGCCCAGATTCCGTTGCCTTCGACATTCCTCACCCTGGCGGACGTTCTCCAGTTGCCAATGCAGAATTTCACCACCGGCATCGGCGATCCCTTTGTACCCCAGGACGGGTTTGGAAAAGCGCGTATTTCGCCCCTGGTTCACTTGTTCATACAGGACACGTGGCGCATGCAGCCACGCTTTGTTCTCGATTACGGCCTCGCGTGGACTTTTGGCGCTCCGCTCAACTACGACCTTCCTAAGCCGGCTTACCTCGATCCAGTCCTTGGTGTCGCCGGGCTGGGCCCAACCCGACAGAACTGGAAGCAGTTCTCTCCTTCCATCGGTTTCGCCTGGAACATTGACGCTCACGGAAAAACGGTAATCCGCGGCGGCGCAGGAATCTACTACGACTCCGTGAACCCCGCCTTTATCGCAGACGAAGAGAGAGTGTCCCTGGGACCCCGCGGAGTGGGCCGCGGTACATATTTCAGCGGCGGTATCGGCAATCCGCTCACCGATGTGCCAGGCGTAGCAGCGGGAACTTTGATGGATTTTAACTATCCAACAATGTTTGCGGGAGCAACGGCCCAACAAATTCTGCCCGGCATCCGCGCTCAACTGGCACAAGAGCGAGGCAATCCGAACAGTCGAGACTTCTCGGTCACGAATATTGAGGTGGATAAGCAAGGCTCGGTGGATGCGGCAGACTTCCCGAGCCCCCAAGCAATCCATGTCAGCCTGGGAGTGCAGCGTGAGATTGCACATAAGTTCGTGATCAGCGCGGACTTCGCTGTGCGGGAATTCCGCCACATCGGCACGCCACCCGGGTTGCTCGACCCGAATCACTTTTCAAGTGTTCGCAAACCAGCGCTCCCAGTATGTCCACCGGATCAGCAAACCGATCCCAAGGCACTCTGCTCGCTCGGCCCGATTTCACTGACATCTGGCATCGGCAGCGCAACCTATCGCGGCTTGCTGGTGCGGGCCGACAAGCGCTTCTCTCACGGATTTCAATTTTTGGGCTCTTACGCCTATTCCAGCAATGTAGGCGACAATTTTGATCCCGGATTCAATAACGACATGCCACTCGACAACCGAGGCCCACTCGATCGAGATTTTCGGCACATCCTGAGTTTGTCCGGAGTGGCGGATCTCCCCAAGCGCTTTCGGGTAGGCCTTTTCATTAGCTACATTGGCAAGTCTCCATTTTCCACGTATCTCGGGGATTTAGACTTGAATGGAGATGGCACAACCGGCGACCTACTACCCGGTACCAGAGTCAACCAGTTCAATCGCGGTCTGGGAAAAAACGACCTACACCGACTGGTGAACGCATTCAACAGAACTTACACAGGCGGAAAAGATGCGGGGGGAAACGACATTCCGTCGATCACACTGCCTTCTACCTTCGAGTTTGGCGATTCTTTCCTGACACACGATCTGCGCTTGGGTCGTGACTTTACCTTGCATGAGCGATGGAGAATGACTCTGATTGGAGAGGTTTTCAATCTCTTCAACATCGGCAATCTCTCAGGTCGAAGTGGAGACCTGCTCAATCCAGGCTTCGGACGAGCAACCAGTCGTGTGACTCAAGTTTTTGGTTCCGGAGGCCCTCGGTCATTCCAGGTAGCCGCCCGTCTCAGTTTCTGATCGGCTTGCGATTGCATTCGCCAACACGTACGTATCGCCGCTAACTCCCGGATAGTCGGCGATCCAGAAGCTGAGGGCTAGGCAACCAAGCGGATCTCAATCTCCGGATTGCCCGTGATCCGCCCGCGATTCGCATACAGCGTTCCCAGATGATACTTTCGCGTCACTTCCGTCGCAGAGCTACAGGTTCAATGAAAGCGGCTTCCCAGGTGCAACGCCACTGAACCTAGTCTTCCCGTTTACGATCAACTCTACCTTCCCAGAGAGGTTCAAACCGGTGGAACCGAGATTTACTTCGATCTGCTTCGCGTCCCAAGTACGGATGCGGATGCTGGAGCCCTCAATCCAGCATTCGAACTTTACACGTGGTTCCGCTTGCGGATACGCATCAGGATAGATTCTTGGAATGGAGACGCCCCAGATGCCACGGTGCTGGGGTGTGTCCACGACAAACGAGAAATGTTTGGGCATCCGCCGAGTGTGTTGCATCAACCAAGCCTCTAGCGCAGCTGCATCGTCCGCGCGATAGTTGTGTCCGACCCCTGCCGCCACTACGACCTTGGGAGGATTACCCACCGCAGTCAACGAAGTTCGAAAGTTGTCAAACGACGACTTCCGTTCTTTGTCCTCATCACCGACCCAGAGGTAGAAGGGCACGTTGTTTGCATTGGCTACCAGGCCCAGGGCATACGGAGCCCCAACCGGGTTGCCGGCCATGATTCCGACAGCGGCCCACAGATCGGGCGTGCGTTGGGCAATTGACCACGCGTCGTCACCTCCCCACGAATGGCCGGAGAGATACCAACGGTTCGGGTCAATTGTTGCGAAGCTTTTTACATCCTCGATTGCTTCCCAGATGTCAGGCTCCGATCCGTTCTCATTCCTCCATTCGCCGTTACCGCGCAACCACGGGACTATAGTGATCAGGTCGGCGTTTTTCGCCTCGTTCTCTTCTGCCGGTTGGAATGTGTAACTGATATATGCGAGCGGGATGTCTGGCCCCCTGCCGTGCAACTGTACGTACAGTGGATAAGCTTTGTGCGAATCCCAATGGGTCGGCAGACTGACCGTATAAAACTGAAGCGTTCCGTCACTCTGCGAGAGCCGCGCGAGCGTCAGAGAACATCTGCCAGAGACGAGATAGGGCTCAGCCCTTTCACCATCGCCATTTAGACCCGCTTCAATTGTGCTCAGGTATCCGTGTAGCTCTTTTGCTCGCTCGTCTTTGTCGGCTCCGGCAAGCTCCAGCTTCAAGACATCCTCTTCACTCAAAGCCAGCACAGATTTAAGATGTCTGGCAAACAGCTCTGGTTGAGGTTTACTCAGCAGTGCCTTGATATGGGCTCTGATTCGCGAGAACGCGGCTTCGGGAGTGTCCGGACCTGGAGACGGTTCGGCCTGCGAGACTGAAGTCAGAAGAAACAAAAGAATCGCTGGGAAGCAGGTCGCGAGGAACGTCCAGGGGTTGAATTTCACCGTACGCAGTCCGCCTTTACTGGAAATAACACGTAAGGACTCGATCCAATTCCAGTTTAGACGCGGGACAACGACTTTTCGCGCGGCAATGTGCAGGATTATTCCCACTACGAAACCGTGCGGTTCCGGATGGATTGTCGGCAATTCGGAAGTTATGGAACTTAACTTCCGGTTTGCCCGTCGTCCGACCATTGACGGGAGCCTCGTGCAGCGGCGAGGCTATCTTTGTGCACCGGCGAATATACACAACATTAGTCTGGGAAGCGAATGCTAGCCGCCAGCATTACAAGATTGGGAAGTAGGTGCCCGCTTGCCGGGCAACAACATCAGACGACCCTTGTGTTTTTTGCAGCTTGCAAATGGCGTGGGCGGGCCATGCTGCAAAGGTGTCGCTATTTATATGGAAGCGGACCGGCTGAGGGACCCGGCCCGCAACCGGTTTAGTCCTGAAGCTTCATTTGCCCTGAACGAGAGAGCAGTGCGTCGAGGCCGATTTCCATGTTCCTGAATCGTTCACCCAAGTATCGCTGCAGATAACCGAGCGGGCGCGATGCGTGCCGCTGATGTCCGCGTCGTAAGTGAACTTGTAGTGAGCCACAGCCGTGTTCGCGCCGAAGGTCGCCACCTTCACGTCACTGATATTGCCGCTTTTCCATTTGTCCTTTTTATCCTGCAGCTCCTTGACGAACTCATCCTTATTCTGCCACTGCCCCCAACTATGGCCGGCAATGAAACCGTCGGCGAGATGCTGCTGGGCCCACGACACATCGCTATTCATTTGTGCCTTGATCGACTCTTCCTGCAGTTGCTTGATCTGGGATTCCACGTCGCCCCCTTGCGCATAAACAGCGACCCCGATTGCGAGGCAGCAGAGCACAGCCATTACCCCAATCACAGTTCTTTTGATTGTCACTATAGTTGTCCTCCTTCGAGCGGCACGGATTGTACACTGTCCCGCCCCGTGACGGCTATTGCGAGGGTGGCTAACTGCTGCGGAGGGAACCTGCGGGAGTTAGGCCGCCAGGCGCTGCTGCAAGACGGCGGCGAGCGCGGTGTGGTCTGCCCTGAAAACTACGCGCGCGTGGGCGCGCGATGGGCAGTGGTCTCCTTCGCGTGCCAGTATCGCCACAATAAAAGGCTCGGGGCACTTGGTGTGAAAGCAATCGGCGAGACTCTCGCGGGCGGCTGCTGAAAGCTTATGGCAGAGCAGCAGGATTCCGCACCTTCCCATGCTGATCTCGAACAGGGCGGCGCTTTCGCCGTCGACCCAAAAAACCTCACAACCTATGGCCTGGAGCACCCGCCCGCGCGATCCGGCCAACTCAGGGTCGGGAGAAACGTGCAGCACAGTCCTGGTGAGGTCTCGCACCCTATTTGGATGTCATCCGAAAGACTCGCGTTTATTTGGCTTTGCATTTTCGGTTTTTCCGCGGTGGCGGATAGCATCCTTCCCTTCATATTCTGAAACTAAGTGGCACCGGCAAAAATGGTCCGCCGGAGCTTATTAAGGCTTTTGGAGGAGAACTTATGCTGGAAAGGCTGTTATTGCCGGACACACACGCAATCGCCATCCTGGTCAAGGATCACGACCGCGTCAAAGATCTGTTCGCTCGATTCGACAAAGAGGATTCAGGCACCCGCAAAGAGAAGATCATCGGCGAGGTGCTCACCGAGCTTAAGATCCATGCCGCCATTGAGGAGGAAATCTTCTACCCGGCCGTGCGCAAGGAGCTCGGAAAGGACGTAATGAACGAGGCCGACGAGGAGCATCACGTCGCCCGTGTCCTGATTGCCGAGCTGGACCGCGGCGGTCGCGGCGACGACCATCGCCACGCGAAGTTCACGGTGCTGGCCGAGAGCGTGCGGCACCATATCAAGGAAGAAGAAGGCGAGATGCTGCCCAAGGCCAAAGGGCTTCGAATCAACTTCGAAGCCCTGGGCCAGCAGATGCTCGCGCGGAAGAAGGAGCTTCAGCGCGACGGCATTCCCCCCGATGCCGAACACAAGATGGTTGCTGCGGCGAAGGGAAGGGGCGATTCGCCCGCAGCACGGGCGCGCCGGGGCAGTAAAGCCGTCGCTGTGTCCGCAGGGCGGACCCACACGGTTGTCCGAGCGGCTGGACGCCGCTCCGGGGGCGGCACAAAGTCCAAGGGGAGGCGGCGCGCGGCGTAATAATTCGTTGCTGTTGTTTCGATTCACTGAGGTGGTACGCGCAAGGCGCAATGACCGGCACAGTAGATTGAGGAGAACTTTGTTCCGCAGTTTGTGGCCACGCGTATGGCTAACTGTTGCGTATTGGCGCTGTATCCGGAGATGGCGCCAGAACGAACACTTCTTTTTCCAAGTGATCCAACCTCCCCAGCTCCGCCTCCACAGCCGGATGACCTTCCTCCTTTAGCTTGCGCGCAGGGACCAGCGCTTCCTCAGCGATTCTGCTCACCTCGTGGAGCACCTTTCGCACTTCCGTCTCCAGACGTCCCCGACTATCCTGCATCTAATTCGCCCAACTTCTGCGGAATTCTGCAATGACATTATTAATGTGCCAGGAAAAAATAGAGAGATCCCAGGGAAGAGCCAAATTTCCTCCTAGGCAAGGGTGGTCGGCCAAGAACTACAAGACTCTGACTACTATTTCCCTATCCGCCGCGCAGCGTCACCTCGATTAAGGAGCCGTCGTCTCCAGGAAATACGGTCGGGGACTATCTCTGCCACGATCGGAGCGTGTTTGAGGCCGTGACCCGATCCGTCCGATGCAGGTGGGTTAGAGACATAACGTCCCGAGTTGCCTTGCTTCCTAGAACTCGTACCGCAGCGATCCTTGCATGCGGCGCGGGAAGCCCAGCATCTGCGTGTAGTCGCCAAAGTTAGCTGGCTGTTGGATATCGAAGTTCCCGTTGTTGGAGACGTCAAAGCTGGCTTGGTTCAACAGGTTGAGAATGTCCCACCGGAACAACAGCTTATGCTTCTCTGAATAGGGCATCGTGAAGGTCTTGGCGATGCCTAGATCCACCTCGCCATAACCATCGCCGCGGAGAACGTTCCTCTGTCCTCGGCCCCCAGGTTCGGTGAAGCGGAAATGCTGGATCGCCTCATCCGGGTTGGCGAAAAGATTCGGCGTCGCCGGGCCGGAGCTGCCGTGGTGGGCGGAATGCGCGTTCTGTGTGGCAGGACAGGGACCAACGTCCAAACCCAACAGGTTCGAGCCTTTGGGGGCGCAGGTGGCGTTTCCTTGCAGGTTCCAGTTGGTGGGCCAAGTGCGGCCGTTGACGACGTTGGCCGGCACACCGCTGTTAAATCGCAGAATGCTCGAGAGCTGCCAGCCACCAACGATAGCATTGGCAAAACTGTGCATATTAGACCCGAAATGCCGTCCGCGGCCGACTGGTAAGTCCCACGTCATGTAGCCGTTAAATTGATGCCGCATGTCGAAGTCGGAGTATGAGTACTCCAGGTTCGGCTGCCACGCATTAATGGTGAATCCCGTATATCCGCCGGTGAAGAATCCATCGGTCTCCTGGCGTTCAGGAGTGGAGGAGTGGTCCAGCGACTTGGAAAGCGTGTAGTTCAGTGCGTACGAGAACCCATGGCTGACGCGCTTTCTCATCGAGAGTTGAAGCGAGTGGTATTCCGAGCGCCCGATCGTGGTCCAAGTGGGAAGGTTCACGTACTGCGACGGGAAGAACGTGAACGCTCCCAATTTCGAAGCAGCCGGAAATGTAAAAAAGTCAAAGTCCTGCCAGGCGGTAGAAGCCCCGAATCCAGGTGCGCCATCAAGGCCGTGGTAGCCGATAATGTAGTCATAAGCGACTTGCGTCGCCGAATAGCCGCAGCCGCTGCCTAACACTCCCCAGCCCAAACAACCACCGTTCGAACCGCTAGGACCGAAATCGGGGAACATATCCTCCCAGAACGGTATAGTCCCAATGTCTGCCAGGGCAACGCCGTTCGCTGAAGCCCCGACCAACTGCCGAGCCGCATCCAGAGCGCACGTATGGGATTGAGGATCGCAAAGGTCGGCCGGCATGGCATAGTCGCGCAGTATTGGCAGCTTCCGGCCGCGCCTTCCGACGTAGCTCGCTTCAAATGTGATTCCACCGGGCAGCTCGCGCTCGATCGAAAAGTCAATCATATGAGCCTGCGCGTTGCGAATCGTGCTGTCGAGGCTGCTGGTTACAGTGAAACCGTCCGGTGGGGTCGAGGGGAACGATGCTCCCTGCGATGGTGCCAATTGCGGAATCAAGTTGCTGCCTTGCAAAACGAGATTGCTGTCAAACTGAGCCGTATCGAATATGCCGGTATAGCGGAGACACGCTGGCCTGCCACCGGTTGCGCCGATGTTACAGCCTCCGTTTGGACTACTGATGCTACTGGCGAGGCCAAATGCGCCCTCATCGTCAAACGTGTTGACCAGTCCCATTCCCATGCGGTCGTAAACCAGCGAATAGCCCCCGCGAATGACAGTCTTGCCCTCTCCGAAGATATGGCCCAGCGCGCCGTCTTTGAAGCGTGGCGCCCAGGCGGCAGCAATCCGGGGAGACCAGTTGTTGTTGTCGCGGTTGTAGTATGGCCTGCCATGATTCGCTGGTCCCCCCAAAATCGTCTGCAGGTGGCCACACGCGCTACTGGGCAAGCCGGCTTTCATATTCTTTTCGCGACAGTTGAACCATGCGTTCACGTCGTGGAGCGATGGATCCTCAGGAACCGGGATCACTTCATTGCCGTTCGTCTCCCATGGCGGAGTCGCATTCATGTAGCGCAAGCCGAAGGTCAAGGTGAGCGTCGGTGTCGCGCGCCACTGGTCCTGGAAGTACGTTTCGTATTCGTTGGCCGCAAACCTGCGCGCCACATTTGCGCCAATAGGAAGCGTGTCACCTTTGGAATTGAAGTTGTAATTTGCAGTTACCTCCGTTACCGGGCCGAGCAGTAACGTGAACCAGTCTTTGAAGTTGTTGCTATCATTGTTCGCCGGCACGGCACTGCACCCAGGCCGGTTACAGTTTCCTTTGCCGGGTGTGACGCTGTCACCGCCATCCGGCAACCAGGAAGGATTGATCGTGTATTCGGGATAGGAGAGGAGATTGCCTAGCTTCTCGTTACGTACAAACCGTACCTCTCCACCGAAACCAAAAGTGTGTTTCCCATGGGTCCAGGTTACGTCATCCCGGAAATCATGCGTCGGCGTACGCCGGTTGGCGGTGTCACGGGATAGATTGTCAAAACCGTTAAGTTCGTCCACAAAGCGAACATTCACAAACGTTGAATTGCGAATGCCGGCATTGTCGATGCCGATACGCGTCAGGCCATAACGAAAGTTGTTGATCAGGTTGGGAGTCAAAAGGGCTGTGTACCCGAGGGCCATTCCACGGCTGTTGGTCAACGTCTTGCGCACGGGGTCGCCACCAAGGAATTCGGGTGCCGAGACATTGGAGTCGCCCTGAAGGGAACCTCGCCAGAACAATGTGTGCTTGCCCGTTTGATCGACATTAAAATCGGCTCTGGCGATGTACGTCATGAAATGGTTGTTGATGGGTGAAGCGAACCGGTGCCCGGCAAAGTTGACGCCGTCACCGGCGCTAAGATCATTGATGTCGGTGGGATAGTTTGCCCAATAGCTCAGCAGTGCGGGATTGGCGCCGATTCCAAGCGGGTCGATTGCCTTGACTTGGGCGGGACTGAGGCCGTAACTCCCCGCGGGCACGGTGTAGGTCGTTCCGCTTATGCCCTGGACCGAGGTAACGGAGCTCGGACAACCTGCGTTTCCCTCACAGTTATAAAAGAACACACCATCTCGCACATGGAGCGTTGGTATCGTACGCAAAGCTGATTCGACCAGTGACTCCTGCAAACGCTCGAAGGTTCCGAAGAGAAAAAGCCGGTTCTTAATGATCGGCCCACCTGCGGAAGCGCCGTAAATGTGGCGTCGGAACTTCCCTCTCGGCTCCCCGGCCTTGTTGAGAAAGAAATCGTTGGCGTCAAACGCCTCGTTACGATTCGTGTAATAAGCGCTGCCGTGAATTGAGTTCGTTCCCCCGTTGGTAATCAGTTGAACCTGCGCGGCCGAGGAGCGTCCGCCGGAGTCGGCTCCATAGTTGGTCGTCGTCGTGCGAAACTCGGCAAGAGACGATTGCGTGACCCGCACGGCACAAGTGAAGGCGTATCCTTTGATTGGGTCATTGCAATCCACACCGTCAAGGGTAATGTTTGTCTGATCGCTGCGAGCACCATTCACCGCTCCGCTGCGGCCATCAAACTCAGATACTCCACCATATCCCCCAGGCTGATCAGAATGGGTAGGGATAAAAGCGACGCCGCCCTGTAGGCTGAGCAGACCGGCGGGATTGAGATCGAGCGAGGGGAGGCTCCGAAGCTCGACTCCAGTAATAGGAGTCCCCATACTGGCATCAGTCGAATTCACAGTGCTTGCTTCCGCAGCCACCTCCACCGTCTCGGTCGCGCCACCAACCTCGAGTTGTACGTCCAAGGTGGTTGTGACACCGATGGGAAGCTCGACCCTCGATCGCAAAAGGTTCTTAAAGCCACGTGCTTTCACCTCGACGCGGAACGTTCCGGGCGGAAGCTGGTTGATCACGTATTTGCCGGCCGAGTCAGACTTGACCGAACGCTCGACGCCGGTGTCAAGGTTGCGGGCGATTACCTCGGCGCCGTTGACAACCGCGCCTGAGGAATCCGTGACCGCACCCGACATTGCCGCTGTCCCAGCGACTTGTCCCCAACCTAGGGAACCAAATGTGAGGAAAATGCTAACGAAGAACGTAATTACAACTGAGCCAGAACGCATGGAAGCCCCCTTGCCCCTAAAAGCGGCTTATTCCGACTAGGTTTCTGCCCAGGAGTGTAAGACCGCCGAGAGCCTGGGTCGCCCCGATGGGGCGCTATTGTGCTCCTGCGACACACAATTGTGCAAGTCGAATCTGTGATTTGGAATTGTTTTCGACGACTTTTTACATGATGTAGCTTGACTTAGATGAAATCCAGAATTGTGAGTGAGCGTTGGCTTGTGGAGTAAGGTTCACAGTTGGACGAGTGTTTTTGTTTCCCATCCCTCATCGTTTCGTCCGAAAACGTACCTGAACTGCAGGCTTCAATGGTGGCACTCAGTCGCGGATTTTGTCCTTCAATGCCTGCCTTTCGCGGTCCAGCACCATCTGGTCGAATGCGTGAGGCAGAGACTCACAGCGGGTGTAAGGACCGGGTTTATAGGCGCGCGACTGGATTCCGGCCTGCGAAAGCTCCGAGATCGCCCAATCTTCGCGGTTGGTGCTGTCCCAGAACTCAATTGCGTCGTCGGCCTGGAAGTCAGGCTTGCTCATTTCATCGGAGTGGAAATGCCATTCGCAAATTACATCGGTGCGATCGACCGCACGCGGCCATAGAGTGTGCGTCATCACGTAATCCGGATGGAGGCTTAACAGCAAATTAGGAAAAATCGCGTAATAGTACACTTTGCGTCGCTCACTCGCGCTCAGTCCGGGAAGATAGTCGCGACGCAGCTTGCCATCTGTACTCATTGTCTTGGCCCCGCCTTGAAACTCCATGGAGCCGCCGATGTATCCGCGCCGAGGTTGATCGTTCTCGCCCGAAAGGTAATCCGTAATGGCATTGAGTGCCGGATGCAAGATCGGGCAGTGCAGGCACTCGTTGTAGTTGAGCATGATCAGCTTCCAATTGGCCTTCACCACGTATTCAATCTGTCGATACGGTCGCAACTCTGCCATTCGCCAATTCCGGAACTTCTGGGGCAGATCCTCTAATTGAACCGCAAGCGGATCATGATCTCGGCTTAAGTTGATGAAGATGTGCCCGTCCCAGACGTCGACATCAATCGCATTGAGCGGATAATCTTCGCGGCAGAAGCCATCGTGTGCGTGCGGCGCCCCGATCAGGCAGCCATCCAAGGCGTAGGTCCACCCGTGATAGCCGCACTGGATTCGCCCGGGAAAATGGCCCGCGGAGTTAACGCAAATGCGCGTGCCGCGATGTCGGCAGACGTTGAAGAATGCCCGCAATAAGTCATTCCCGTCACGCGTAATGATGATGCTTTCACCCGCGACCTCGCGAAGAAAGTAGTCGCCTGCTGCCGGTACTCGATTTGCACGCCCGGCGCAGATCCAGTCACTGGCAAAGAAGCGTTCTAATTCTTCACGGTAGAAATCGGGATCTGTGTAGTAGCGGGCAGGAAGGGTCGTGGCGGTTGGCATTTTTGAGATCGTCGTCACTTGGCACCCGGCAGCAAAACGATCAATCATCTGTTTGTAGAGCGTTCACTGCCATTCCAGATTAGGCATTTTATAGCAAGCGGCGTTTGACGGCATTCGAGAGGAGACATGGGAACCTGTTGAGTTGGAGCTACACCCGTCCGATTTGTGGTCACAGGATCCAACAGAATCGTACGACTTGCTGCCTCTATTACTCCCTGTTAATCTCACCCACCATGAAGCTCTGGGCTTCGCTCGTGATTTTCACAACTGCCGTTCTCGTATTTGCGCAGGACTCCACGAACGGCGGGACCCATACAGTCCTGGATAAAAACGTCGCCGTACCAATGCGCGATGGTGTGATCCTGCGCGCGGATGTGCTGCGCCCTGCGGGCGCCGGCAAATTCCCCGTGTTGGTGTATCGGACACCTTATGGGAAAGATGCAGCGCAGCGAGAGTACACAACATTCGAGAAGGCCGTGAGCCGGGGCTATGCTGTTGTTGTGCAGGATGTTCGCGGCCGGAATCACTCGGACGGTGATTTTCGTCCGTACGAGAACGAGGGCCGAGACGGCTATGACACCATCGAATGGTCTGCTGCCCAGCCCTGGTCAAACGGCAGAGTGGGAACGTTTGGACTTTCCTATCCTGGCGCGGTTCAATGGCTAGCCGCCGTTCAGAGTCCTCCTCACTTGAAGGCGATGGTTCCCGCCATGACATTCTCCACGCCGCAGAATTTTTTCTACGCGGGTGGAACATGGGACATGTCATGGATTGACTGGATCTGGAACAACATCGCCTGGAATACGCGCGTAAGGAAGAATTTTCCGGGCCCTCGAACCTACAAAGAAGCACGGGTCGCGTGGAAAGAGCAAGGCCAAACGATGGTGAATACTCTGCCTTTGCTTGATTTGAAGCCACTACAGCAGGTTGCGCCATATTACTTCGATTGGTTGCGGCATCCTCCTGAAGATAGTTGGTGGAATTGGAGCGAACTTCGGGACAAGTATTCGCACACCACCGCTGCCGTCCTCAATTTGTCCGCATGGTATGACGACAACTATGGGCCAGAAGGCGCAACGACAAACTACGCCGGTTTGCTACAAGCCCGACGAGATAAAGATACCCAAACTCACCTTCTACTGGGACCGTGGGTTCACGGGGGCACAGCAAGTAACCGATCGGGAGAACGTGACTTCGGTCCGACTGCGGCCATCGACTACGACGAAGTCATTCTGCGCTGGATGGATCACTACGTGAAGGGCGTTGACAAAGGAGTCGATCGAGAGAAGCCTATACGCTATTTCCTGATGGGGCGGAATGAGTGGCGAGAGGCAGATCAGTGGCCACCCGCTGCGAAGACAACGCCAATGTTTCTCGTTCCCGCCGCGAATAGCGCGCGTTTCGGTCTCTTGCAAACGTCGCCATTCGAGAATAAGGACAGCTTCAGCCAGTTTGTGTCCGATCCGGCCAATCCCGTCACGAACCCTTACGATTCCTCGGGCGCCCACGATTATGCAAAGCTTTCAGATCGCGCCGATGTCCTGACTTTCGATTCTGCGATACTGCAGGAAGATACCGAGGTGACAGGACCAATGACAGTCCGCGTTTTCGCTTCTTGTGACTGCCGCGATTTCGATTTATGGGCACGGCTTTTGGATGTTTTGCCCGATGGAACGGCGATGAACCTTATGAGTCCTGGTCTTGACGTCCAACGTGCCAGTTATCGCGATCTGACCCGAGGCCGCCAGTTGTTGTCAGCTGGAGAAGTTTACGAACTGAAGTTGGACAAACTGATCACCAGCAATGTGTTCCTGAAGGGACATCGAATCCGCTTGCAAGTTTCAGCAAGTTTCAGCCCAAATTTTTCCCGCAATCTCCAGAGTGGAAACTCGGAAGCGGACAGCGCGGAAACAAAGAAGGCAGAGATTCGAATTTTTCATGATGCTTCCCATCCATCGCAGGTATTGCTGCCCGTTATGTCGAACACCCGCTAAAATTTCTGCTCGGATGAGCATATACTCCCGCATGACTGAATTGCGGAGGAGCATTGTTCTCATCACGAAGATTCCTTTATTCCATTTGTTCTTTCTTCCTCTTGGGCGCGGGTTGCGTGGCGCAGCGCGAGCCTGTGCTTAAGCAAATTGACCTACCCCATTCTTACTACTACCGTGAGATGTACCTGCCTCAGTTGACGACCGGACCAAGCGCGGTGGCATGGTCTCCGAACTCCCAAACTGTGATTTATTCCATGGCCGGATCACTTTGGCGGCAAAATGTCGTGAGCACAACGACCGAGCAAATAACCGTTGGTCCCGGCTACGACTACCAGCCGGATTGTTCGCCGGATGGGCGTTGGGTGGTTTTTGCGCGCTACTATCAGGATTCGGTGGAGTTATGGTCACTTGATCTGCAGGACGATCACACAAGCCGGCTCACATCCGGGGGAGCAGTGAATGTGGAGCCGCGCTTCTCTCCCGATGGAACCCGGATCGCGTTTGTTTCCACTACCAAGAAGGGCCACTTCCACATTTTTGTCGGACGATTCGCGAAAGGTGAGCTCAAAGATGTACAACAGCTCACTTCAGAAAACGTCAGCGCACTTCCTCGCTACTACTACAGCCAGGTAGACCACGAAATCAGCCCCGTGTGGTCTCAGGACGGGTCGGAGATCTTATTCATTTCAAATCGAGGGCACATCCACGGGACGGGCGGCTTTTGGCGGATGAAGGCACAGCCAGGCGCCGAGCCGCACGAGATCCATTATGAAGAGACGACTTGGAAGGCTCGTCCTGACTTTTCGCCCGATGGGAAACGCATGGTATACGCCTCGTATTTAGGACGATCGTGGCACCAGCTTTGGGTTATGCCCGCGGCAGGTGGTGACGCGTTTCCAATTTCATACGGAGACTACGACAATACCAATCCGCGATGGTCGCCCGACGGTGCAAAGATCGCATTCATTTCGAATCGTAGCGGCAACACATCGTTGTGGATACAGACGATTCCCAGCGGTACCCAGAGCGAAATAGTACCTCGCGAGAGAAAGTATCTGAGGCCGATGGGGAAGGTGTGTTTGCACGTCACAGAAAATGATGGAACGCCCGTAGCCGCGCGAGTTGTTCTGGCAGCCCAAGACGGTCGAGCTTACGCTCCCGACGACGCCTGGATGTATGCCGATGATCGTTTCAACCGCGCTGAGCGTCCGTTTGAAGCACATTATTTCGATACCAAAGGAACATCCGAGATTACAGTCCCAGAGGGAACTACGCACGTCGGAGTCATGCGCGGCTTCGAATACGAGTTCGAGGAACGCAATGTGGAGGTTGTCGCGGATAAGAAGTCTGAAGTCACAGTTAAGTTGCGGCCTATCGAGATGCGTCGCTTCGACGCGTCGTGGATCAGTGGAGATGTGCACGTCCACATGAACTACGCAGGCACCTATCGGAATACACCAGCGCATCTGGCTGACCAGGCCGCAGCTGAGAATTTGTCGATCATCGAGAATTTAGTCGTGAATAAAGAGCAGCGTTTCCCTGATATTGCATATTTCTCACCTGAGCTCGATCCGATTTCTAACGAGCACTTCGTTCTGCAGCACGCGCAGGAATTTCACACGAGCTACTGGGGACACCTAGGGGTTTTGAACCTGACTCGAAACTTGATCTTGCCAGGATATGTTGCATATGCGAACACGGCCGCGGCCAGCCCGTTTCCCACGAATGCCCAAGTAGCTGACTTGGCTCATGGACAGACTGCACTCGTCGGCTATGTGCACCCCCTCGAGAGCGTGCCGCACCCGGAGAAGGACCCACTCACCTATGAATTGCCCGCCGATGTAGCACTCGGCAAAGTGGATTACATCGAGGTCGTCGGTTTCGCCGACCACAAATCCACGGCAGAAGTTTGGTACAAGCTTCTGAATTGCGGCTTCCGATTGCCGACCGCAGGCGGAACCGACTTCATGGGAAATTACGCGTCGCTACGCGGACCAGCCGGGCTAAACCGGGTGTATGCCGAAGTCCCTGCAGGGCCTCTGAAGCTTCAATCCTGGCTCAATTCGATCAAGGCTGGGCGAACGTTCGCAACCAATGGACCCTTACTCCGGTTTGAACTCGAACGGCAGCTGCCGGGACGAGAGGTGCATCTCGACAAAAAGCGGGATGTCGCTTTCCGCGCGGCGCTGGCGTCGATCGTTCCACTGGATCATCTGCAGATTGTCTGTAATGGGAAGGTCGCGAAAGAACTTGAACTAGGTGCGGATCACAAACGTGTATACGTCGAGGGAACCTTACCGATCGCGAGTACTAGCTGGTGCATTCTTCGGGCGTTTAGTGACCAGTCGGAGTACCCAATTTTGGATCTTTATCCGTATGCAACGACCAGCCCCATTTATGTGAACGTGGTTGGAGCTCCACTGCGCAGCACACAGGATGCTGCGTATTTCGTCTCTTGGATGGAACGTCTGATCTCTGCGGCAAAGAGCAACGCGGATTGGAACACCGAGACAGAAAAGCAGGATGTCCTGACACTATTCGAAAAAGCGAAAGAGAAATACGAGGATATCGTCATGACACATCAGACCGGAACGTCAGCGGATCCTACGCGGATTTCGCATTCTAGTCCCGGCAAATAATCGCTTTGCTTCCCAGGAAACCAACGTAACGGCAATCCTTGTTGCCTTGGGTCAAAACGAGCAATGAACGCCATCGCCTCAGGTTGAGTCATCTGAAGATTAAGAATGAGATAATTCCTGCGCGTTGAACTTTGAATTGGACCGAAACCACAAATGAGATCACGCCGACTGCTTTCAATGTTTTGTCTGCTGCTTGTCGTTCCGAAATACGTCTATGGTGCCGATACGATTCTCAAGAACGTTGTGGTTTACGATGGCACCGCGAAAAAGCCATTCAAGGCGGACGTGCGTATCAAAGGTGACCGCATTGCGGCCATTGCGAAAACTCTGGTTCCACAACCTGGCGAAACAGTTCGGGACGAACACGGGCTTGCTCTCGCCCCCGGATTCATCGACATGCATAGCCATCATGATCGCGGAATATTCGATGACTTGGACGCGGAGGCCGTCACTCG
>Ga0068856_100001718_pt1 | contig 22913 bp, 33 predicted proteins | sample KBSCornC62_FD_66595 | JGI IMG/M metagenome (GOLD analysis project Ga0068856, IMG submission 66595) | Corn rhizosphere microbial communities from Kellogg Biological Station, Michigan, USA - KBS Corn C6-2 | ecosystem: Host-associated > Plants > Roots > Rhizosphere > Soil ... | reverse complement strand
TATCTTCTTGATTGTCATTTGGAAGTGTTTTTCCCTTTCATGGCTCCGTATGAAGAGCGGGTGTGATGGGTGAAACTATAAACCCAAAAAGCGAAAACGCGGCAAGTATTTTTCTCAGTCATCGCCCAGGCCCATCTGCCCGCACAGCAGGCGCGAAATCTCCGACTTCGGATTGATGGCCCGCAGCCGCCGCGCCAAGGAACGAATTTCAGCCTCGAGCGGCCTCTCGGCAGCTGCCACGTCTTCAGGGCAGACAAGCAGGAAGTATCCGCACTCCCCCGACCGAGCCGAGCCAATCGGAACGCCGTGGACCTCAAGCAGTTCCTTGACGGAAGCCTTGACGTCGCGATCTGACCACACGCGCTGCCCCTGAAGCCGCCAGCGGGCCTGTAGCGCGCTGATCTGCATCGCGGCCTCCCTACCGGCAGCCGGTTCGAATAGCAGCGCCCTGCATACCTCCCGCGCGCAGGGCGAGACGGTTTCTGAGGCAATGGCTGCCATGGCACGCTCGACAACGGCGAAGGGAATGGGCGGGAAAAGTTCGGCCTGGGTCATGCGGTCACCATCACGTTCTGCGCAATTGAAATCAGGAGATCACGAAAAGGAAGTGGGGTCGAGATTCTCTGTCTGGAGTTGATACCGCCGCCACGCGCTCCTACTTCACCGAGTCGTTTAGCGCGTTTTGCACCTATGCGCTCGATTACCGCTGGATCATATTGCGGTTCGCTTTTACCCCAGTCCAGTTCTGGCAGATCGCAATCGAACGCGTACAACCATGTCGCCTTTCGCGCGTAGTGGCCATATCTTCCCTGTTCCACGCAACAGGTATATCCGCCGCATATATCCGCCCGAATCCATCCGCCTTCACGCGGTGGCCGGCGCAGACCAAAGATCGACCACGCGTGGCTTCCCTCCGGATGTTCGAGCACGCCGCCGAAACTACGCACAGATTCCAGCGCCGCGGCGAAGCATCCGCCGTCATCACCGAGTTTCTTTTTCTCCGTGCCCTTGCTGATTGCCAGCGGCTGTCCAAACCACATCTTGCCCCAGCGCTGGCAGGGCGGGTGAGCCAACACCCGATGCGGCCCAACATAGAGCCGCGCATCGCGTTCCTCATCCCAAGGATCTACATCAGGCAGGTTGTAGTAGCAACCACCGCGCATCACGTAAAGGGCAGCAATCATTGCTCTATCCACCTCCACAGCGAGTGCAGCCAGTCCTGATTGACGTACCAGAAGCCGACCAGGGCATAGGCCCAGACCGTGAGGCAGAAGACCACAGCCGCTGCCCAAAGAAGAAGCACTTCCCACTGCGCTAGTACGTCGTTTTCGCGGTCAATCATTCAAAACCCATAGATTTCCGCCAAGCGACTTCCTCTGGCGAGTTGTACGCGTCAATCCATCGCTGCACGCGGGTGCGGTAATCTTCGCCATCTCGCCGCAGCGCATCGTTTAATCCGCGTTCACGTTGGCTTTCGATCTCCTCAGCCACTTCATCTGGCCTAGGAAAAAACGCCTGCCCCGGCTTAATGCGCAGAGCCTCCAGCGCCTTTCGAACCTTCGGGAGCGAGTATTTCAGGGCCAACTGTTCGAGATCCTGCATGATCTCCCCCACTGAATCCGTCAGGTCCTGGCTTGGGTAGCGCTTTGCTGTCTCCGCCACCAATACCGTCAAAGCCAGGGACTCCTCGTCGTTGAGCAGCGGCCGCGATTGCTTTGAGGTTGTCGCTAACGCGCTCTCCAGTGACGCTCTTATGCGATCCATTTTTTCCCTCCTGGATTGGCTTATTGAATCGGTCGACCGGCGATGGACCCCAGCTGGTAATCCATCGAATCCACTGCGCAGGGCGGTCTCCGTGATTCACGTCTGACTTGTAGCGCCCGCGCAACATACCTGTGAATTGCTCGAGGGTAATATCGGGAGCCTCACGCAGCCACATGCCGAGTTGCTTGCCCTCCATCGGACCCCAGGGCATCTGCACGCCAGGATTTTTCGAATCCCAATAGCGCCGGATAGCTTCCTTAAAATCGGCATGCCTGATGTCAGAAAGCGCGGTCTTCGTCGCTCGCGCCGCTTTTGCGCGAGAAGGATTTTGTACTTCTTCTGCTCTCTGCTCTCTGCTCTCTGCCTGCGTATCGTTACGGGGAACCGTGTCACTGTTACGGCGAACATTCTCTAAATGTTGCGTTTTTCGCCGTTCACGAAGTCGGCGCATTCGTTCTGCCGCTCCATAGTCCCTGTCTCGGTAAGACATATAGTTGAGAACGATATAGCCCCCGTTGATTCGGATCAGGCGGCGTCCTTCAAAAGTCTTGGTCCGGCTCTCGGGATCAGGCGAGCCAAGTTCGCGTAGAGCCTTCATGCCTGAAAAGTGCTCTGTCAGTGACCGGCGAATGATTCCAGAGCCCGCAGCCGCACAAAATCCATACCAGCCGGGCGGAACAACAAAGCCAGTCGGAACCATTGAATCAACCTCTATCTGCGGCTGAGGCTCATTGAATTCCCTCGGCTCTGCCATCAAAAGAGCAGTGATAAAAACATCCCTCTGATCTTTCTCAATCCAGAGGGTAGAATCCAGTATTCCGGTATCCAATTTTACGAAGCCCATACGTTGATTTCCTCGGAAGATCAACAATAGCAGTTACGGCGAACTTATGAACAATTATTGATAGGTCAATATCGAAATCCAGTGTGTAAATGTGGAGTACATCTGTGAATAACTTAAGCAGGCGACTTCTGCCCCTTGATGTGCTCAACTTCGATGTGGTGATGGAAGCACCTGATGCGCGTGTTCTCGATCGTGTCGCCGCCTCCGGCTCCATGGCTCAGGACGTGCGCCAGATGCGCCCGGTTGAATACCGAGCCATAGAGAGGCAGCCAGATCCCGCAGCCTTCCCAGGTGCACCGCCCGCCATCCTTCTTGTATCGGCGTTCGCGCAGCGCCTCCATGGCAGGCCCTGCCAGGCGAATGGTGCCTGAGACCTTGCCGACGCGCACGGCGGGCTTGTGGCGCGGACGTATGGGCTTCTGGCTGCGCTTGAGAGAAGAGTAGGGCGGCATGGGGCAGGAGTTCTCGTTCATGGCGTCATCTCCACACCTTCGTCGAGAAAGGCGTATGCCGGGCCGGTCACGTCACCAGGATCGCCCTCGCTCAGCCCTACCGGCTCCGGCACGCCATCCTCTGTAATCACTTCGACTGGGAACGGCGCAATCGCCTTGGCGCCGTGCTGCTCGAAGAAGCTTTCGATTTCGGCGTTGAGCTTGACGACCTGCTCAGTGAAGTAGTCGAGCACCGCCTGCCCTGTCAGAATGCGTTCAGTGAGGCCTGTGCCGACGATCCAGACCAACTGCTCACGGGTCACGCGCCGGTAAAAGAATCGCAGCTTCTCATCCTGTACGCGCGGGTCGTAGCTCACAAAGTCTGCCCACTGGCGCTCTGTGCAGGCCATCTCCCATGCCATCTGAGGCAGATATTCGTCTGGAATCCGACCGCCTAGGATGTACTCAATGTGCGTCGTGGTTTCGGGGCACTTGATCTCAAGCACCCCATCGTCGCCAACGAGTGAATCAGGGCTGGCCCCGGTGAAGTTGTACTTGGGGTGCAGCACGAAGGAAACCGGCTCACACATCACGCGCAGCGCGCCTTCGTAGTAGAGCCGCGCATCATTCTCGGTCTCCATGCCGTGCTCCATGGCTGGCGAGACGTAATGATCCTTGGCGCGGCCGGTGAGCCGTTCGGCGATCAGTTCGAGGCGATAGGCATCGCGCTTGGCTGAGGAGTCGCCTGCCTGCTTGTCGCCTGATTTGCGGGTCAGGAAGGAGCATACATCAGCGATGCGGCTGCCGGTGACGCGCCCGATCCTGTTTTTCAACCAGGCATCAGACTGCTGTTTTCCATAGGTGATTCTCATCAGAACACCACCGTACAGTGCGGAATGAGGTTGTTTGCGAGTGCCGAAGCTATCACATCGGCCTTTTCAGGGGCAACGTCTAACTTGGCGATTGCCTCAGAGATTTCGCCGAGCACGCGCCGGCGGATGCGTGCCGATGCTTCGCGCCGCGCCTGCTCTTCTTCTTCGCGCTGCTTCTTCGCTGCAGCCCGTTCCCGCTCGGCTTTGACAGCTGCCTGCCGGTCCCGTTCTGCCTTCTCTGCGGCGCGCGCTGCGCGTTCGCTGGCTTCACGCTGCTCGGCTATGCGACGGCGCTCGATCTCTTCAGCGCGGGCCTCTGCGGCCTTCCTGTCGGCCTCGGCCTGCAGGCGCTGCATCTCGGCATCGCGCAGGATCTTCTCTTCGCGCTCGCGGGCCTCGCGCTCTGCCTTTTCGCGCGCTTCGCGGGCGATGCGCTCTTCGCGTTCGCGCTGCTCGCGTTCGGCGGCCTCGGCGCGTAGACGGGTAAGTTCTGCCTGCTCCCGTTCGCGGCGTTCCACTTCAACCAGCGCATTTTCGAGTGCCAGAAGGGCTGTCGCCTTTTCACCGGTGGCGCGCTGAGTGAATTCCTGCCAGTCACGCAAGCAGAATAGTTCGTTTACCGCGAAGATATGCTCCTTGATTTCTTCGCTTGTCTTCCAAAGCGGAGCGGCATATCTCTCGTTCTCAAATAAGCCCAGCGCTCCCAGGTGATCGGCGATGCGCGCCTTATCTGCCTGTTCCCAATCAGTCAGCGGCTTCCGGACTTCGGCTTGCAGCGTTTCGAGCCGCGTCCAGATACGCGATCCTTCCTCATCAATCTTCTTGAGGCGGCGCTTTTCGTCGGCAACCAGGGCCTTGCGCTGATCGTCGATGAAGGTCTTCGAACGGGCCACTTTGTAGGCCAGCGAGGCAAGCGCCTTGCGGCTGGCTTCGGTTGAAATGTCGAGTTGGGCGGCTTCGGCGCGGGCTTCGGCTTCGATCCGTTCCAGTACCGGATCGATAAAGCCGGGCTCAAAGATTTGCACGGCAGTGCAGGTTTCAAGTATAGCTAGGGCAGTTGTCTCAGTGGCCACAGTCTTATCCCTTCTTGGCGCAGTTCAGTTGAGCGAGCCGCTTGTTTTTGGCATTGGCAAAGGCCTCGGTTGCCTTCACATCGTGCAGTTTGGCGGCGGCGTCGCGGGCCTCTAAGTATCGGCGCCGGAGTTCGTCGTGGTCGGCTGCTCCTTCGATTGAGGCGATGAAGTCGATGGCGGTCCCATCCTCCATTGTTCCGCCTTCCTCTGCCTCAGCCAGCGTGGTTCCGTTTTTGTCGCCAGGCAGGGCAGCTGTGAGGCCGGTCGAGGCACAGAACGAGTAGCGCATCAGGAAACTCTGCGCTGCTCCCTTCTGCATGAACGGGTTGGGTGACTGCAGCAGCTTCGGATCGCCCGTTGCCGGCGAACCGCGGCGCGTATAGAGTCCGTAGTGGAGAAGGCAAGTCACTGTCATCACCGCAGGGCCTTCGATGATTTCAAAGTCCCATGTGATCCCACGCTGCGCAAGATCAGCCATGGCCGCATCAGCGTAGGCGTTTAGATCGGCATAGGGCACATCGAAAGCGTAGTCGCCTCCGTTGGCTTTCTTCCCCTTGATGACCGCCGTTAGTTTCTTGATCACCTCGGGCGGGTTGCGCTTGAACTCGGCCATGCGTTCGTAATACTCGCGCTCGTCCTGCATCTCCTGCATGCGGCGCTGCCCTGAGAGGTAGAGCTCGACCATCTTTTCTGCCTTGGCAACGTCAAGGCTTTCATTGGTAGAGAGTTTTTCAATCAGCATCAGCAGCGCATCGTTCTGCGGCGGCATGACGCGCTCAATCGCTGCCGAGCGCTTATCGATCACGGCGATCGACGCCTCAGCTTGCCTGTCAAAAAGCTTGTCCATGGAAGATTTCCTTTCAGTCGATGTTCAGATTCAGATTGTTATCAAAGGGCGAGACGCCTGCCAGGCGCATGTAGTGATAAGCCAGGATGGCAAAGGTTTCCGGCTTCTGCTGCCCCTCTTTCGGCGCAAGCGTCGTCAGCCATGCCGCGTGCTGCCCTGCCCATTCCATGCTGCGGATGAAGGAATCGCGATTCATAGCGCACCTTCCGCGTCGTGAAGTTTCTTGCTCAGATCGAGCCAGATGCGGCGGGTTTCATTCTGCTGGCTAATGGCATCGGCAAGCATATCGCGGTGAAGATCGACGAGGATTCCCGAGGCCATGTGGGCCTCGTAGGCGGCTGTAGCTTGAATGCGGAGTTCGTCGATTGTGGGGCCGGTGGGTTGGATTTCGTGAGAGCTCATGGGCTCCTCCTAACCGTGAATTAAAGTGTAGAGCAACACTACGACGAGAAACTCGATGCCGTCAAGGATGAAATGATCGAGCAGAAAACTTCCGAGTCCGTCTGTTTTGCGGCGACCATGAATCTGCCTACGGTTGGCCAGAATCTCTTCCTGCGATATGGGTTGGAGCCCGAGGCGCTGCATCACTTCAGCGACTTCGCGGTATAAAGGAAAGTTGATCATGGCTGAACCTCTCGCGCTGGCGTTGCGCGGTCAAGCAAGTAGTATCCGGAGACGCCTTCAAAGAAGCACACCGCTTGCCCACTATCGCAAACGTAGGCCTCACTGCGCGTCTTCGTCTGCTTCTGTTCGCCAGAATCCTTAGATAGCACGACCGGAGTTCCGACCGGGTACTTTAGGTTCCAGTTCTCGGCCTCTAGCGCGGATACCCGCCTCAACTCTTGCTGCTTTCGTTGCCATGCTGGCTGCTTCACTTCGCTCTCGCTTTCTGGAGGGCCGCATAGGCCACCGGGTGAAGGCCGTTCGTGTCTGCACACTTGCGGCAGGTTGAACCGTTCGGGGCGGCAGCAGAGTAGCCCGTATATCGCCCTGTGCCTCCACATGCAGGGCACTTCCATTGCTCAAGCGCTGCTATCAGGGCGGCGACGATGTTGCCGAGTTCGTTCAAAAGGTTCTCCGTTTCGGCACTTTGGTATTGAGTTCGTCTCGGACCGCCCGCACTGCGCATACGAAAATGAGCACCGGCACCATGCACCCGATGACATAGGGATGCGCGAACATCGTTGCCCAGAAATGCTGCCCCGCAAAGTCGAAGCCGATAGTCAGGGCGGTGTCGAGCGCGTGCTTGGCCGTCTTGGCAAATGTCAGGGCGAGGCCGATGAGCGGTATAGCGATCATGCCTCCGAAGAGGCGCTGCTCAAACTTGGTAAGGAGTTTCATCAGGTTCCCTTTCATGGCCCCTCATGGAGGGCGGTTGCTGAAGTGAGATCAGAATACGCCTTTTGGGGCAGAGCGCAAGCAAAAAGCGAAACTAACGAATAAACCTTGGTAACCAAACAAAACCGGCCCCGCGAAGGGCCGGTCTCATGCTCTGGCGACTCCGTTGCCCCCTTTCTTACGGCTGAGGTTTAGCACTTATGTTGCTTGGCGCGCTTGGGTGAACAAAAGGGCACGGTTCCACCAGGGACACCGCGCTGGAGGGTGCAGAGACCCCCGCAGTTCCATTCCCATCGAGATAGTTGGTTGCCACGGTAACAGACCAGGTGCCGCAGGAGAGCGGCGTCGGCGACGTCCATGTCCATACGCTCTGTGCCCCGATACATCCGGCAGTATTGGTTAAGGTGCAGGCCGCGATGACGATGTTTCCGGTCGTCACGGCCGCCGGCGGCATAATCGTCTCGGTATAGCCCAGAATGCATCCCTTGGTAAGCGTCGACGAGCAAGCCGAATATCCTGCCGGCTGCGTCCAGGATGTGCTGATCTTGGTGTCGGTGCCCAGAGTCTGCGCGCCGGCAGGAATTGCAGCGAGCGCGAGCAAAAGCAGGAATCGTTTCATAGGGTTCTCCTTTAAGGCTTGGCGGTCTGACGGATGCAGCGCCCGATGAAGATGGGCGAGAGATGCAGCCGGTCCGGATCAATTTTGTAGTCGTAGTCTGCGAGCACGTTCAGCGGCATAAACCCGGCTGCCCTGAGTGCTTCGAGCACAAACCACGAGCAGATGAGTCCCTTGGGGCGCGTTTTGAAGTGAGCGCGGAACAGGATCACGGCAATATCGAAGAACGAGTAGCCGGTGCCGAGTTGCCGTTTCGCGTAAGCCATCGCCTGGTCGTACTCGCCCTGCGTGACCGGCAACGCATAGAGCCTTTCCAAACTTGGCTTCATGTATTCGGCGCCGCGGATCTGGACGCCTCCCTTCGCATGAGAGCCGAGCCAGCTGCCATCAGGAAGGCCCAGTTCCACATGCGAGAACTCGCCGAACGTTACCCAGCGGATCGCGCGCGAGACGAAATCCTGCTCGGTGACGAATCTGACGAGGAGCTCAGGCATCAGGCAATCGGGGTAACAGGCGAGTAGTTGGCAGCGACGAAGCCAGATTGCGCTGAGAGATACCCTGCCGTGCCAGCCTGCGCCGCCGTGACGTAGGAATCAATCTGCGCGAGTTCTGCCGCTGGCAGGCCCGGTGTGGCCTTCAGGACCGTCAGCACGCCGATAATCGTGGCATAGATGCTCATGATGGTGCTCTGCGCGGTCTGCGGGGTTCCGAGGGATTGCAGGGCAGGATTGACAGCGCTCTCGAGCTGCTGGATCAGGGGCACGAACGGTGCGCCGAATCCGGTTGCCATCAAGGCCACGTTGCCTGCCAGTTCGATCGCAGGCAGGAGTTGCTTGAGATGCGCCCAGAAGCCTGAAGGTTGAGTAGTGGTTGTGCTCATGGTTTCGCCCCTGGCAGCGGTAGAGCCGCCTGCTGTGCCTGCACCTGATTCACTGCTGTCTGAGCCTGGGCCTGTGTCGCCTGACCGTTGTGGTAGGCCAGATACACCGTCTGGGCTGCATTCAGGCTCACTCCGAACGCATTGAAGGCTGCTTTGGTCGTCGGGTCCAGCGTCAGGGTTCCCGCCTGCGACTGCTGTTGAATCGAGGTGTAGAAGGCGTGCGCTCCCGCCAGAATCTCCCCCATCTGCTGATCGGCTTGGTTCTGATAGCCCGGTGCCAGTTGTGCGGGGTTGGTCGGTGTCGACGGGTTCGATCCCGGGCACCCTGCCATCCCGAGGACGAAAACGGAAAGGACGAAAGATGCGAATAGCTTTTTCAAACTCCCTCCTTTGGAGGTTCGACTGATTGATTGGGTATGGGCTGTCCGTTCAGCGTGGCGACAATCGGCTTTGCGGGAGGCGTGGAATCCACCTCTAAGTGCTGTGCCCCCGGAAGCGGCTGAGGCTTGATGAGCGAATTGAACATATTCACTGCCGCGCCGATGACGCCAGCCGCAATGTCGATTGCTATCCCGGCCTTGTGAAAGAGGAGCACGGCGGCGATGCCGGAGGCGAGAATCAGGAAGGCCCAGACCTGGGAGTTGATCGCATTCAGTGAGCCGATGAATCCAGCCTGTGACGTGCCGAGACGCCAGACAAGGAACACGATCAAGACGAACAGCAGAACTCCCCAACCGTTGATGGCCCAGAATGCTTGCGCTTGGCTTACCATTGCTTACCTTTCAGGCTGGCGCGAAACACGAGAATCAGAAGCAGTGCGATGTCGGGCCACATTGGATCGTTCCTTGCTTGAAAAATCGGGGCAGAGTGCCGCTGCTGCCCCAAGACCGCGTTGACTGGTTGGCCAAACTATAGCACGGACACAAATAGCGCAGCCTCTTTCTTCCGCCTTGCCAGCAATCCGGCATTCTCTATCCATACGCCATTGACGAATTCATGGCACCAGCGCAGCAACTGAACCGGCACCTGATCCCAGCCGTGGGCGAGCAACTGCTCGAGCGACCTCGGCTGATTCTGGACGTTGTAGACGAAATCTACCAGGGCATCGAACTGGTTCTGTGTGCAGTCGGCCGTGACGCGCGCATTCACGATCGGCTCAAAGCGAGTAGCCAGATCCTTGCGCAGCATGGCGTCTCCGTCGGCTTCGGTGATTCCGGCGGGGAATGATTCCCCAGGCAGCAGCCGGTGACCGTAGGCGATGGCAGGTGCTCCATTGTCCGAGTAGACGTGCGATACGAATCCTTCTGAGCCCTTGATTAACTCGATGCCTCGCGGACTTGTCTGCATGAAAATCCTCAGCTTTCTCGCCTGCCGTTCAGGATCACTTTGAGAGGCATTGTCATGGCGACCGGGTTGCGCGCTGCTTCCCCGCCAATCTCATCGGCTGCCTGCATCAGAGCCACGCGCAGCAGCAGGTCGGCATTGTCGCTGCCCTGGGACTTAGCGAAAGCCTCAGAGAGTTTTTCCGCGGCGCGCATCGTAATCATCTCGTTGCGGGTCGTGACTTTCACAATGCTCCCTCGTGGCCGTGCGTCTTGAGATAACGATCTAAGCGCTCCAGAAACTGCCTTAATTGCTCTTTCTTTTCATTCTCAGAGCGGTCAGGCACTGGCCCGTCATCTCCACGCGGAGGCGGGACGGGCTTGCGCTTCTCGGTCATTCGCCAAACTTGGCTTCGCCGAGAGCATTGCCGAGAGAATCGCCCATCTCTTTGAGTTTGGCTTTGATGCCGTGGTGCGCATCAGCGTGGCCCTTCTGATAGCAGGCCTCTCCGTAGGCGCTCATTTCTTCAGGCGTGTAATTAGGAGCCGCCGTCGTTGGAACGGGAGCGCATGGTGGAGTAGTTGGCGTTCCGCAATTTGGCATCTTTCACCTCACTTGTTGTCGATCGGACCTGGATCTTCCTTGGCCTGCTGGGGCATTGCTTGAGAATTCTGCGGCAATTGTACAGCAGGCTTGCTGAGAGAATCGGCATTGAAGAAAGCCTTGACCGTTGCGCATCCTCTGAGATTCATCAGCACGGTAACCGAAGTAAGAAACAGAGTCGCCACCGCAAGCCAGCGTTTAAATCTACGCTCAGATTCATCTACTTTGGCAGCCAGGGCCTTCTCTTTGCTGACATCATCCTTGTTTTTTTGGTCCTCAGAGGCGATGTGATCGTTCATGAACTTCTTGAGCGGTTTCAGGTCGTCTTTAAATTCTTGAAACATCCGAAATATCATGTCGAATCTGCCGTTATCAATTTCTCTAGCTGTTTCGAGGTACCCTGGCGCACCTTCGCCGCCGTTGCGATAGAGGGACCGAAGGGTGCGGTCCATACGCTCCACTCGGGAAGTGAGCGGAGTGATCTGATTTGCGACCTCCTGCATAACGATGCTCCTTAACTCGCCATCGGTTCGACGCTCAACTGCCACTGGCCCCCACCTCTACCTTAGATTCGCCCGCGCCCCCCGCGCTTGCCCTATTACTGGGCAGGACGATAAATATTATGCAAAAGGAACATTCCCGCTTTTCGATGATGTCGTGCCACAAAACGCTGAACTGGATGCTAGAATGCCGCTGCCAGGAGAAAGCAGAGCATAAGCCACAAGCTTAGAAGCATCTACCCCGACGCCAACTGCAGACGAATCGATCAGAGCGTAAGCAACGACTTTGGAGGCATCGACGCCAAGGCCAATGTTTTCAAGCAGTGCATAGGCGACAACCTTGTCTGCGCTGACGCCGCGCACTGCAGAGAGCAACCCATAGCCGACCGCCTTGCTCGCGCTCGTTCCGGTGGGAGAAGATAAGAGCCCGAACCCGACTGCCTTGCTCGCATTGACGCCTGGGTTAATCGCCATTGTTTATGCCGATTGCAAATCAAGTTGGAGAGCGGCAAGCTCGCTCTGCGTGAAAGCTACGCCGGTAACCGGGTTCACAGTATCGATCTGCGTGTAGGTCTGATACCCGGTTGTAAGCGTCTTTGCTGCCCCAGTTCCAAATCCCTTCGTGCCGCCGCTGTTGTATCCAAGTTTGATTTGAGTGGGCGTCGAGCCTGATGAAGCCGCCATGCGCGCTGTGATGACGACTCCTGACACTGAATAGGTTGCAGGCGTCGGCGCGGTCACGGTGTACTGCTGATCCTGCGCCACGATGTTTGTATAAGTCGGGTTTGCATCAGAAAAGGCTATGCCGTTGATGTTGGTATAGGTGTTATTCGTAAAGTTGTTGGTTGTGCCTGCCCCGGTAAGAGCCTCCGTCTGAAGCCCTAAGAATCCGCGAGTGTCGCTGTCGGTAGCAAAAATTTCGGAATAGACGGGGCTGGGAGAGTTATTCTGATTAGGAAAAAGATAAATGGAATCGAAGTTCGTCATTCCAGATACAGTAACATCTCCACTAAAGGTAATGACTAGCACGCCTCCTACATAAACGTGTACTGTTGCGGTAGCTCCGTAACTAATGACCTGCATGTCTATTTTAAATTGGGCAAATGTTCCAAGACTTGTTCCGGCTTCTGCGGCTAACTGCGTCCGGGTTGTTCCGTCGTACTTAAAAAGTGCTAACTTTGCTCCGTTTGAAGTGTCTGTTCCCACTGCGAGAGCGTTATTGGTTCCAAGCAATCCGAAAGATGCAAATCCTATATTGGCGAGCAAAGAGCTACCAAGGTAGACCTGAAATGATAGCCAAGCACTGGTTTGTGCCCCGGCACCGAATATTGCCGAATGCGCGCCACCGACGCCACTATTTTGAATGGGAGACAACCCACATCTTGCCCATCCAGATCGAAATCTTCCTGTGGTAGTGTCAACCACGTAAGTGCCAAAAGACGGGAAACTAATGTCCTCACCGCCCGCAAAATAGATGTTCATAGGTCTCCTTTAGAAGCACTGCGCGATCCCTGACCATGACGAAGTACCGCTGGTGATGTCAATTTCCCACTTCTGGCCAGCGGTAATTGCTACGCTTGCAGACGTCAGTGCGAAGGTTGAAACTGTGCCAGGCGATGTTCCCGCCGCCACTGTCGCACTAACTCCGCTGATGATATCTGTTCCGTTGAACTTGACATTGAACGTGAGCGGATTTGTCGCATCTGAAGTGTTGGTTGTGAAGTAGCAGTGGGTAACGTATCCGGTAAGCGGCGCAAGAATGATCGGCACCGCCGGACTCGCCACGACGCCTGAAGAGATTGAGAATCCGACACTAGCGGGAGCCAACACTTCAGCCGAAAGATTCGCTGTCGGCGAACCGCCATCGTTCTGCCACGCAACATTGGCTTTGCCTGAGCCGGGAGCCGGAACCGTATCTGAGAAGTTGATCGTCGATGCCAGTGTCATGCGCCTGGTACTCCTGTCGGGGTATAACTATAAGCCGGTACGTCTGCGAGGCTCTGGATCGCCGCCCCGAATTCATTGAAGCTGAGAATCTTGAATTGCAGCGTCTGCCCCACCCAAACCGGGTCCATTGTAACCTTTAGCGTTCCGACGCCTGAGGGATTCAAGAAAGCGAACCTGCTGGTAGCCGGGTGATCGATCCCGTTTCCAGTCCCGTCTGGGGCAGAAAACACGTCTCTACGCAGTTTGTTTCCGGCGCCGGTCGCCTTCAGGGTGTAGAGATGGCTTCCGGTCATCGTCGCCACCGCATACGTCATCAGCTCGTAGCCGAACGTCCCGGAACCCGCAATCGCCACCCCGTTCATTTCGACGGTCGTGTTCTCAAGCAGGGCAATGGTCGTGCCGTTCATCTGCACAATCAACTGCTGCCCAGCCACGTAGCAGGGATAGACAAAGTTGTCCTCGTCCATCACCGCATAACTGTCGAGAGTCCCGTTTGATTCACTCAAATCAAGAAGCAGATCGTTGGTCGTGTCCGGGTCCGGAGCCGCAGGCCAGTCCGCCGTGACGTATCCGGTGATCGCCGAGCCCATTACCGGCCCGGTGCCGAGCGGGTTGAAGCTTGCCCCGCCATCGGTTGAGACGTAGACCTGCGCGCCGCCGTAATTCAAGGCCGAGGAAGAGATAACCAGCCACAACTGCAATTGAGGCAGGCTGCCGTACAGCCGCTTGACCGGCTCGAAGATGATCGGAGGATTGACGTTGCCTGCTGAGGTTTGAATATCGCCGCCTCCGGAATAGGGAGAGGGCGTTGTCGCAGGGAGCGCCTGGGGAGCATGAATGCCATACACAAAGGGCTCTGCCACGCAGGCAATTTCGTACTTGTCGTTTTCCTCCCACGAGATAATCCGCACCGGGATCTGGTTGATGCCTTGTGTGGGATCCGTGATCGTCACGAGATTCATGCAGTTGAGTGGCGCCCATCGCTGATTGAGCGTGAACTCGTAACTCAAAATCTCGACATAGTTCATGCGCCGAATCATGATCGAAAGAATCGACCGCGCTATGGCTACATCCTGCACAGCGTTATTGACCTTCGGCGATGCCTTGCGCACCCCGTAAATAGAGATTCCAGCTGCGTCAGGTTCCGTCGTCGTGATCTGCTGGTATCCCGAGGCCCGGTTGATGTGCTGCATCTGAAAGACGGTGTCGGTATCCTTCCGTGCCGTGCGGGTCACTTTGATAGCGGGCTGGCCCTTTGAAGCAACGAAGTCGCCGTTCAAGGTACTCAGATTCGCGACCGGCCCGGCGGCCGTCGGCGCGTTGTAGACTGCTCCATTGCCGACCGCTGAAACTTCAGAGCGCGGAATCAGATAAAGCTGGTGTCCGCTTAGAACCGGCGTGCAGTCGGCTGCCTCGCAAAGGTCGGTTATCCAGTCCGAGGCAGAGCGCTGCGAAATCATGGCAAGCGATCCGACAAGGCTCCCAGCCCGGCACTGGGCACGTACCAGCTCGAGCGACGGCACATTGATAAAGCTTCCCGACGGCTGCGCGAACTGCGGCGCGTCCAGATACCGTACAGAAATCATCCCCAAGGCCGTGGCCGTCGTTCCCGGCGATTGGAAGGGATAGGTATCAGGATTCTTGACGATGCGGCCATGCGCCTGAAAGGTGGCAAGGCTCTCATCGTAGAAGTTGGCTGGAGTGAGGGCCTGCCATTTGGCAACCTGTGCGCTCGCCGGCGAATCGCTGCCTCCATAAAACGGAACTGCGAGAAGGTAAGCAGGCCAGCCGGCAACGACCGGGCACGGTACAGAGCTCGCCGCAGCCAGGGCAGACGATGTTTCGACACCAAACGGGCCATCGATCGCAGTAAATGAATCCGGGCCATGCGTGGCCGGCGCCCAGGAGGCAATCGCGCCCGTTGCCAGACCTCCGAAGGGATCGAGCGTGAAATATCCAATCGGCAGCGCCCAGTTGACTTGCTCGCCTGCGGCCGGCGCAACTGGATTCGGAATGGGCTGCCCGCTCACCACTTCCGCAGAGGTGTAGTAGACCGCCATGCCGACGGCCTGGGCTGTGATCCTGTCCAGTTTCCCGGTCTGCGAAACCGACTGCGCAAGATTGAAGCCGATGCGCCAGGTGACGATGTCGGAAAAGGTGGTTCCGATCGATGGAAAATAAAACAGCGTAGAAGGAAATCCGAGAGGATTCGGAACTGGCGTCGGGGTGGCAGGCGATCCGCCGGTAAAGAACCCAGTGCCGCTGAAATTGAGCCCAGGCCCCGTCTGATACTGAGGCCCCATGGCATCCGCAACGTAATCGCAAACGAGCACCGGATAAATCGCCGTGATCACCGCGTCAGACGGCAGCGCCGACATCATCGTGAAGGTTTCCCAGATGACGCCACCTCCGTAGGGGAGGCATAGCCCGCACGATGCCGATTTGTTCACCGTTCCGACGGCGTTGACCGCTGCTCCAAGAATCAGGCTGGGTGTCGACGTCGTTCTCCCTACGCCGCCCACTTCCATGATGCAAATCTCAGAGGGCTGCCCGGCACCGCTTACCGTGACCGTGTTCTGTCCGCCTACCGCCGTCGCCCACCACACCTGATATGCCGGGGTGCCTGAAAATACCGGCGTCCACGTTTCAGCATTGCTGCTCGAAATCGAAAGCACGCCCTGCCCGGTGGCTGCCACGACAAGAATGTTCCCGGTCGTATTCGGCATGTTGTAGAGCATCGGCGGCAGGCCGCTCGCATTGTTCGAAGTCGCCAGTTTCTTCTGGATCGTGCCGGGCAGGTCGTAGCTTCCAGTTCCATGCTCAGTGGCGCCGAAGTTGACTGCGCCCCCCAAAGCTGCCTGGGTAATGCCGGATTTCACGACGTCTTCGATGATGTCGACGAAGTCTGCATCCCCTTGGGCCGTGTATCCCCATTTGCCCTGCACTTCGGCCTTTAATGCCGGAATCGTGCCCATGGCGCCAAGGTCGATGTCTTTCGAGCCGCATCCGGCATAGTGCGGATAAATGATCTGCTGCGCAGTGAAATCGGTGTACTCATCTCCTGAGCCCAGCATGTTCTCAAAGCTCAGTCTGAGCCGGTGCAGAGGCGCCTGACGGGGATTCGTTGCGTTTGAAAGCTGCGAGTAGTAGATGCGCAGCGTCCCGGTCGGAAGCGCTCCATATTGCAACTGATCGATATGGATCGTTGCCCCATAACTCGGTTCCCAGCGGTAGCAATAGGGCCAGTTGCGCGGATCTGAGGACGCGGTCGGATCCGGCCCGGCAAAAAGCTGATTCCAGAGCGGAACTTCATAAGATCCCGCAAGCGTGACCGGCCCGACCGCACCATAATCGTTGAAGGTTTCCGAGTAGGCAACCTCGAGCGTCACGCCGATGATCGCGTAGAAGTTCACATCGGGAACGGTGAAGACGCCTGCGCTGCCCGCCGTGGCTGTGGTCGTGTAAACCTCGTCATTGAGCGGATAGAGCGCGCCGTTGTTCCACATCTGCAGCACGCCCTGAATCGGGTTTTTGCCGAGCAGGAAGTCGATGTTTTCAACGTACGAGGTCACGCCCTTTTTGAGTTGCTTGAACTTCTTGGTGCTTCCTCCCTGCCTGAGATGTGCGGCCCAGATCGCGTACAAGGGCGACTGGCAGCGACCGTACGGAAGCTGGATGGTCAGGCCATAGGTCGAGGCCTGCAGCATGCTCCCGAGGGCAGTTGGCCTCTGCGCTGCCTGATTCTTGCCGCCAATCATTTCCGCCCCCAGGGATCGAAGATCGCCATCTCGCGGAAGGCGGTCATGGGGTGCAGCGTCGGGCGCATCTCCGTCACCTTGGGATAAACCGCGTGCATCGCCCGGCCTTTCGAGAGAAGAATCGCACCGTGATTATAAAGATCGGTTTTGACGACGCGGAAAAGCGCGATACATCCAGGCATCTCCGGATAGACGCCGCGGCAGATTCCCTCCCACGAGAGTGGAGCGAAGTGCTCTAAAACCTTGCGGTATTTCTCGACCGTGGCATGGCAAAACCAGTCATTAGAGAGGAAGCCCAGATCGTGCACGACCTGATCCATTTCCTCAGTTGTGCAGTTGCCGATGCCGATCAGATGCTCCGCAAGAAGCGTTCCGCAGTCGATGCCCGCGCCTTTGATGCGACCGCCGCGCACGTAGGGGGTATCTTTCCATGTACGCGCCAGCAATTCTGCTGTTTTCGGGTCCATCATGCCGCTGTCTCCGGAGCCGGAACGTACGGAAATCCCTGGTAATTGGCATCGGCCTGATTGATAGGAGCCTGCGCGCTCACATAAAACGTATCCACGCCGGGCGTCGGCGCCCAGGGCAAACCGCCATACAACTGAATCTCAGTGTGATTGTGCCCTCCGCCGTCCAGCCAGCCGAGGTTGCGCGCGATCAGAGCATATTGGCCTCGCAGCGTAGCTCCGGCGCCGCCGTTGAAGACGACGTAGCCATTGTTCAGCGTGTCGGTATGAGGCACGCTCATCGAATTCGGCGAGATTTGGTCGGCATAGAGCACCGTCGGCGAAGTGCCTGCCCCGACGATCACATTGAACTGCGGCATTACCGAGAAGTCTGGAGGCGGAACGCCGCCTGAATAGCTGGCCAGCGTATTGGTCGATTCAATGACCGCCGTCGGCACTTTCTGGTTGAGGCAGTAGAGATAATCGTTGACCTGAAAGGTGATGAGGCCAGTTTCGACCTTGACGTCTCCAATCCAGCCGGCAAACCACTCAGCCGCGCCCCACGTATTTGCATCGCCCGGCGTCGGCATGTAGGTTCTCCAGATCCGCACGCGCCAGTTATCGAAGACGCCCAGGCGTGCCAGCTGATATGCGGAAGCCGTGCCAAGTGACGAGGTAATGCTCTGATTGAGCGGCGACCAAAGAAGCGAGAGCGCGTTTGATTCGAGGCCGATTTTGGACGTGATCTTGTCGCGGCGAATGTTGGTTGAACGGAACGTGCCCCAGAGAGGCCATGCAAGCGGCGTTTCCCAGTTTGTCAGCCACAGCGAACGCGGATCGTCGGCCTCACCAATTAGGATCAGGTCGGCAGGAAAGACGAAGTTATTGGCTTTGAGCGCGGCCAGCACGGTTGCCGTCGTATCGACTCCGCTGCCGCTCAGGAATTGCTTCATAAGGGCGGCAGCTCCATCACATAGGCCAGAGCGCTCGGCTTCGACAGGATATGGAGCACGGCCTCAAGACGGTTTTCTGCGCCGGTCGCATTGAGCACGCTCGTGATCCGCCTTTTCACCATCACCTTGCTCATGCCTAATTCGTGCGCGATTCTGCGGTTGTCCCATCCATGCAACATGCATCGCGCAACAGCCCGTTCCCTTGGCGTAATGTCAGTCATCTAAATCTCCGGAATTCTAGAGCTCATGAATTTCAAAGATACCGACGAGAAAGCTTCGCTGCCGCCGACCGTCCACATCGTATTCAAAAACTGATCGAAGGTTTGGAGGTCAGATTCCATCTTGCAGCGGAAGTAGAAGTTGAATTGAGCCGTCACCGGCGATGCGGGAGCCGTCGAGGCGCCCCAGGCCAGATACATGCCCAGCGTCGAGAAGCCAGGAATCGCGAGCCCGGGCCCGAGCAATTGATACTGCCCCGCGCCGGTCCCGACTGTGGCTAACGTCCCGTTCGCATAGACGGTGATGCCGCCATTGAGGTCGGGAATGTCCTCGTAGAAACCGCCCATATTGCGCTGGACGGGCGAGAAGTAGTTGCCTGCGCCATCGTTCCATACCTGCAATTCCGCTGCTGGATTTGGCACGCCAAGAAGGATGGCAGGCCCTACCGAGTTGTCGCTGGGATCGGAGAACAGGAAGTCGAGCGCCCCGCCGTAGAGCGAAAGGATGAATCCCTGAAGCTGTTGATATTCGTTAAAGTTCTGCGCGAGGTTTTGTCGCAAAACATCGAAGAGTAGTTCCCAGTGCCAGCGCGGGTTCTGTGCTTGCACGACCGAGGTCTGCATGAAGTTGGGCGAGTTCTGCTGAATGGTATTGAACTCGCTCGATTTGGGCACCGGCCAGGTGAGGCCCGGCAACACTGGGAAAATCGGAAGAGACACTACCAGCCGCCTTTCAACATGCCGCGGCGCAGAGCGTCTTCTGTGGCCGAGGAAATCTCTCTCGGCGTAGCCCGCGCCCCGGCCAGGTTCTGTGTAATGCCTCCCATATTAACGACTCGGCTGTTAGACGAGGTCGAAGTCTGCGAATTGACGAGCGAATGGAACATGGCCGTCTCAGATTGATTGAGCACGCGCTCGCCAGCATGGGCGATGATCGGCACCGGTGCGCCGGCGGATCCAGCCACGACACCACCCAACTCAAAAGCTTGAGCCGTGAGGCCTCCAGCAAGCGTCGTCGCGTAAGCCGCCGAAGCTAGAGCAGGAGCAGCCGGCGGGTTGATGGCCGAGTAATAGGCCATGGTTCCTGCGAACGCGACACCGGCATCCCCCATGACGGTGCCCACGTTCGCTGTCGCCTGCACCGTTTTCTGCGCAGCAACGCCTGAAATCTGCAAAGCGTGATCGAGAACCCACATCTCGGCTTTTTTGAGCAGCCACTCGGCCACAAAATCAATCAGCTGCAGTTCCATCTCGCCAAACATGCGCGCGAAAGCCTGCGATGCCGTCTGAGAGCCGGTAATCCAGCCATTGATGGCCTGCGTGAAGCCATGGTTAAACTCAATGGCTACCTTGCGGTACTGCTCGATGATGCGGAGCGTTTCCTTCTGGGTGATCTGCTCGCGTTCGAGCGCGCCCTTCTGGGCCTCCTGCGTCATCCGATGCTGGAGTTGGGTGTACTCCTGAAACTCTTTGTTGCCAAGGTTTGGATCGAAAAGCGCCTGTTCCTTCTTGAGCGCTCCGGTTGTTTCTGTCTGCTTCAATTGCGAGGCAGCCAGGAGCCGCGCCTGTGCGGTCCGGACCGTAATCAGCCCCAGCTGCGTCTCAAACTCAATCTGCCGCTGGGTAAAGGTGAACGTCTCCTGCGCCGCCTGAATCGTCGCCTGGGCTGATTCCTTGACGAGGGCGATATGTTCGGCCTGGTCCTTTTTGAATTCCTCGGCAGCGCGCTTCTGGGCTTCCTCAGCCTGTTTCCGCCCCTCATCCTGCGCCTTCATTTCAACGTCGAAGGTCTTCATCAACTCGTCATGGCCTGCCGCGTTGATTTCAGCGATCGCCTTTTGTGTCGAGGCCTCATCCTGCAATTGCTTGAGGCGTTGATCTTCAGCGGGAAGTCCGGACCGCGATGCCTCTGCAGCCTGGGCATGGAGTGAAAGCTGCTTTTGCAGTTCAGCGGTAATGCGCTCTACCGGCCCAAGTTCAGAATCCGCCGCGTGCTGCACATCGATTTCAGCTTTGGCGATTTCGCCCGCATACTTTGCCCTCAGTGCCGCGAGCCCGACATTCTCTTTAGCGCTGGCCTGCAGCAATCTCTGGACCGCAAGATCGTTTCCGGCATCCCTGGGGGACGTGTTTCCGAGCGCGCGCTCTTCCTTGCGTTCGTAACTCTGGCCCTCCTTGATTAGCGCCAGTTCCTTGGCCTTGGCAGCCACCAGTTGTTGAGCCTGCGAAAGCGATCCATCCCCGGCGTGCGCCGTTTCAATCTTCGCGACGGCGAGCTCATGCTCCTGCTTCAACTCAAGGAGGGAAAGCTTGATGGAATTTTCTCTAGCCTCCGTCGATGCATCGGCTGCTTTCTTGCCCGACACCAGGAAGCCCACATCCATTCCGGCCGCGCCAAGGTTTCCCGATACCAGGTCGCCAAATATTCCCTTGAGTCCAACTTCGTGCAGTCCCTGCGCGACTGTGCGCAGTTTCTCTGCCGATTGCGTTGTCTCGTCCAGCCGCTGCTTCGCCGTTTCAATGGAGTGGACATTGAGAAGGTCGGCTTCCTTCATCTTCTGGAAGTCGGAAAGCAATTTGTCGTCGGCTGCCGAAAGGTCGATGAACTTCTCGTAAAGCTCGTGCGCGTGCTCGACCATCTGCACAAGCACTTCACCGAGCGCAATCGCGCCGATGACTGGAAAAGCTACCTGAAGCGCCGCCGATACAGCCGGGATGCTCGCCAGAAAGCGTTCCATCGCCCGCATGGGGATTCGGCCTTCGAGAATCCCTGCCGCGCCCGCCGCGGCCACCATGCTCCCGCGTACATGCCCCGTCGTCGCAGAGACAACCTCGTTGGTGACCGCCAGTTGCTCATTGGCCCGCGAAAGAATATCGGCCCTGAGCGCAGCCAATTCCATCGCCCTCGCCGCCTCAGCCTCTGCCTCAGCCGCGCGGTTGGCTTCCGCCATCTCCCGGTTCCATGAATTCGAAGAGCGCAGTTTGGCGATGTTCAGCTTTTCAAGTGCAGCCGCAGCCTGGTCCGCCGCTGTCTTGGTTGCCGCAATCTCAGCTGCAGCCGCAGCCTGTCCGGGGCCTGTGCCGCTCGCCACGACATTCAGGGCTGCCAGCGTATCGGCATAGTTCTGCGCCGCTGCTGCAGCCGCCGTCTGCGCTTCCTTCATGGACTGCGCGGAAGACTCGACCGCAGAAGTTGCGCGCGAAAGCCCGGCTTCGAGGCCAGCCGTTTCAGCTGAAATTCTTACCTGGAGTTCGTTAGCCATGGGCGCTCCAATCTGCCTTCACTTTGTTCATCACTTCGAGCATTTCTGTGTTGCGTAGGAATTCCGGCATCTGCTCGATTGGCTTCATTTGGAGCATCTTGGCGGGAATGTTCGCGATCGCCGTGGCATTCTCGCGCACTGCCCGCTTGCGGTTGGCTTTGCCTTCCTGCTGATATCCGATATAGGAGGCAACCAGCAGATCGGCGGGAGGATGGCGCAAGGTGAACTGCTCGAGCATCCAGAAATCCGAGAGAGGCATCAGCCGTGCCCGGTCTGGAGTGATCCCGTACCATCGCGCCAAACTCCCAAAGATGTAATCGAGTTCTACGCCGCCGGTGCCGCCGGCTCGTTTTCCCCCACGATCTGCGGCTTCGGTTTGAAGCCGTTGACCTTGTTCGCAGCGGCAAGGAACTCCATAAAAGGCGGATCGGTTTCCTCGGGTGAGAAGACCGGGAGGGAGCGCACCCAGTCTTCGGTTCCGTGTTCGGTATCGCCTGCTGAAAGCAATGAGGCCGCAATCATGGCGATATTGAATTTGCGGCCCTTCTTGTCGTCGAGAACGATGGTTTCCATCGCCCCCACTGTGATCGTGGCCAGTTCGAACTCCTGGCCTTCGTAGTTGACGGTTTGCTTCATCGGCGGAATAACCCCTTTCAATGTTCCACGAAGCTACATTCGAGATTCGTGTTTAACTATTCAGCGCAACTCACCACGCTTGGAAGCTTTGGAACGGCACGCCGCCTGCACCCGCGAACGCCTCAAAATCGGTCGTCATCATGGTGTAGTCGTCAAGTTTCGTGGTCAGATCGATCTTGCCGAGGCGCACGTTCGGGAAATAGAACCCGATGGCATTGTTGCCGCCGCCCGCCTCGTATGGGAACACGACATTCAATCCCAGCACCGGCCCATAGCCCATCGGGTGATTGGCTGCCGTCAGGGTCGTCCCGGTCGCTGCAATCGTGTAGCTGTAGGAGATGGTCACGCCGAGCGTGGTATCCGCGGCTGCGAAGGTGTAGGTTCCGGTCGCCGGGTCAACGTGATACTGCCCTGTCGTGGGCGTAGTCGCCAGAGGAACTTTGGTCATTGGCACCGAACTTGCTGAGAATGTCACGCCCAGGTCGGCAAGAAATGTGCCCGAACTCGGAGGCGTCAAAACAACCTGGTAGGGTGTGCCGGGAATGGTGTGCGCTTCGCCGTTGCCGTTGCCGGCCACTTCGACGATGCCCGCAGCAACCGA
>Ga0068856_100001717_pt1 | contig 22914 bp, 22 predicted proteins | sample KBSCornC62_FD_66595 | JGI IMG/M metagenome (GOLD analysis project Ga0068856, IMG submission 66595) | Corn rhizosphere microbial communities from Kellogg Biological Station, Michigan, USA - KBS Corn C6-2 | ecosystem: Host-associated > Plants > Roots > Rhizosphere > Soil ... | reverse complement strand
TTATGCCCGACTTGACCGTCCTCATTCAGAGATCGCTCCCTGGTCAATCTGGATTTCCTATTCTCCGGATCTATGCTATTGGGGCCAATCACAGCTCATCATGAGGCCTGTGCAATATCATTGGGACGAAATGAAGATCGGTCCTGGCGCGCCACCAATCAAGACGGACCAGGGATGGCTCTCGATCTATCATGGAGTCTTCCAGACTATGGATGGATCGGTCTATCGTTTGGGGGTCGCTCTTCACGACCTACAGGATCCAGCAAAGATCATTGGAGTTGGCGACTCGTGGATTTTGCAACCGGAGGATCCTTGGGAGACGACTGGATATGTTCACAACGTAGTCTTCACCTGTGGCGCCGTTCCGGAGCCTGATGGGACCGTAAAAATCTACTGGGGAGGCGCAGACACCGTCATGTGCGTGGGAGAAGCGCATGTCTCCGAACTAATTGCACTGTGCCTCGATCATGGCAGGCCGGCAAAGTGAACAAGGACAACTCAGCCATGGACCAGATCCGCCCGGAAGAGATCTCCGACAGCATAGACCAAAAAGTTTTGGGGGAACGCGGCTATTCTGTCCAACCTCGGTTAGGGCTCGGCAGTTCAATTCGCCTTCGAGCTCAACGAGAACCTAGCCTTTCAAATCTGGGTCCGATTCGGGCCAATTAACCGAGTCCAAGAATTCGTTAGAGGGTTAGGAAGGGCTGTCAGTACAGCTAAGATCCGGTGAGGATCGGCTCACAAAACATGTTTTTTCAAGGTCAATCGCTAGAAGTCGGTCCGGAGGTAAACTGAGTTCTGTATGCGCAAACGGCTGATTACTCCGACGCAAGGGACAGTTCGATCCCGTGGTGAAGGCTGGCTGGACGTTGAGCGAACAGCCGTTGTTGAAATTACTTCGGAAGACAAGAATTTCCCGGTTGAATCTGCCTTCGCTTCCGGAGAAACGCAGGGCTGGCGGGCAGCCATGGCCGGAGCGCAAACGATTTGGCTGATTTTCGATCAGCCGCAAAGACTGAAACAAATATCGCTTGTCTTTGAAGAGAAAGAAACTGCGAGGACGCAAGAATTCGTCTTACGCTGGTCTTCCGATGGTGAGACCTCATTTCGAGAAATTGTGCGCCAACAGTGGAACTTCAGCCCTCCTGACACAGTGTGCGAGGTCGAGGAATATCAAGTCGAGCTTTCAAACGTCAGCGTACTTGAATTGATCATAGTGCCGAATATGGGTGGCGGAGCCGCTCGCGCCTCGGTCAAGAGTCTGCGTCTATCCTAAGCCGCAACCATCTTGTGCTCATTGTCAGCGAGAGGGGTCAAGAACAAGACGCCCGGCTGCGAGTTCTCGCACCAGGCGTCTTATTTTGTGTTCTGATTAGAGAGGTCGGACGTTTTCTGCCTGAAAGCCTTTCGGTCCCTTGGTGACGTCGAACTGGACGGTCTGGCCTTCTTGCAGGCTGCGAAAACCGCCTGCCTGAATGGCCGAAAAATGCACGAAAACATCGTCGCCGGACTGGCGGCTGATAAAGCCGAAGCCTTTGGCATCGTTAAACCACTTCACTGTTCCTTGTTCCATTGTGTTTCCTGTTTCTATTATTTTGAATTTCTGCTGAGAAGAATCCTGCGAGTGAAAAGAGGTAACGCTGGTTGGCGGACCGACTTCAACTGCGGGTGAATCAAACTAAGCTGATAGTGATTTGATGTTCGTGCTAGGAGAAAGATTCATTCTTGCATGGCAGCGCTGCCCCGAAAAATCAGAATTCATGGCAATGAACTCCTCTGAACACCGTAGCACTAGCTCGGAAGAACGATCTGAATCCCGCCGGAGTAGGTATCTAAATCCGCCAGACTCTTGAGTTCTTTTGAACGCCAGCCTCGCAATTGCCGATCCGCGCTGTTGGCGTAATGATTCGTGCGCGCCTAGCGCGCAGTCCGGTCGGTCTCCAGCGTGCATAACAAGGGTCGTTCCCCAGCGCGCAAGTGTGGCGGCGCGTTTGGGCTGTGCCATCCGACACTCTAATTCCCAGAACTACCCACGCGTGTCGACATCAACACTGCGGATCCTAGTTGGTCCAGAGACGTCAGCACACTATGCCAACGAACCGGGTCTTTTTTCGTTTCGATTGTGGCCGAGGGGTCGGAATAGAACTGCAGGATATTAGCGCGTAGCTCCGGCGATGTCAGATCGAACTTCTTCTCTGACAATTGAAGCAGCAACTTTGCGTAGGCATCGTCGGTCAGTGAGTATTCCGCTGCCTTGGTGGGTTGGCCGCTGTCGAGATCACAGTTAGCAAGCACAAGATTGTTGTTGCGCACTTGTTCGAGAAAAGCGCGGTACTGCTCGACAGTCGAGTTGATGCTCTTGAAATAGAGATCCTCTGTTTGCGGAGTCGGATTGTTAAAGGCCAACCCTTTGAATGGTCCGACCTTCGGCATGTATCGCAAAAGGGTCGAGAGAATCCGCGTACCGACTCCGGGCTTGACATAGTCCTTGCCCCACTGCTTTTCGTAATCTGAGCGCGAAAGACGGTAGAGGAACTTCCGCCTCGCGAAGTTGGGGGTTTCCCGCATCATTTCCTTTTTGTGAGTTTGCAACGCGACCTGGGTCATCTCGGGAATCATGCGGCTGACCGCGAAACGGTACGAACCCACCGCCAAGTCCTCGTGGGTTAGCACGTCTTTCAACTCCATTCCATACACGACGGGAAACACCCTTTCCAGCAACGGCTTGGACACCTGGAAGCCGATGAAATCATGGTACTGCTGCGAGGCATAGCGATTCTTCGCGACTTGCACGGTGTCGAACCCGAACTCTGTTTTCAAGTGAGCCGTCTTGTCCTGGGCATACCTGACTGACTTGCCATATTTTGCTCGAAGTTTCGGATACTCGATAGCGACGGCTTGATTGATCGCAGGATGGCCGGCAATATCCGATGCATAGTGCGACAGTGAGCCCAACGCGAAAGCGTATTCGTTCACACCCTGACTTTCGAGCAGCAACTCGCGGACAAAGTCTCCGCTGCGGACGTAATGCACCAGGTCGCTGAATTCTCTATTGCCGAACGGATAGTACCCCAAATCCTGAACTACGGCGCCTCCGTAGGCATAGGCATGAGCCTCTTTGATCTGATCTTCCGACAGTCCTGGAAATCGTTTCAGCAAAAGCGGACGAATCGCATCGGTCCACAAAAGATCCACGATCTCCTCATGAGTCAGTACCGAATAAGCGCGCGATCCGCCGCTGCACATGAGCATGACGAGAACAAGCATCGCCAGGCGGACAGAAAGCAGGCCCCAACCGGAAACCACGACTACCACGCTCACACCTCACTTCGGCTGCTACGGATGTTAGGCTCGCAACATTGAAAACGGCGACACGAACAGGGCTGCTTGATCATGCCATGTGTTAGGCGAGTGCCGAGACACCGACCTCTCCGCCACCTTCAAACTGCGCCGGTGGAGACGTTGCACGGATTGGCACCGTTGCCCGCACGCTCGTTCCCTGGCCATCCGATTCTATTTCCAGGTTGCCGTCTATACTGTGGGAGTTCAAATGTCTGGTCAATGTTGATCACACTTAGGCCGCCGTTAAGTTCCAAGAACATACATGAGTTAGAAATCAAAAAGGAATCGACTTCTTGCGAATTCCAGAAGGTGCAGCTTCATCGTTGAAGCTGCACCTTCAACTGCCTATTGCGTCGAACTTGCTTAGCGCAAACTTCCCGTGGTCGTATTGAGCGGTTTGCCGATCGCTTCGCCGGAAACTAGCAGTTCAACTCTCCGGTTCTGCTGACGGCCCGCAGAATTATCATTGGAGGATACCGGCAGACTGTTGCCGAAGCCTCTGGACGAAACCGAATTGGTCGCTACGCCTTGCTGCACAAGATAGTCGCGCACCGATCCGGCACGATTCTCCGACAGGGTCTGGTTCATGGCATCGCCGCCGACGTTGTCGGTATAGCCGCCGACCTCGATATTGAGCCCCGGGTAAGCTAGCAAGATGCCTGCAACTTTCGATAGCTTCTCCCGTGCCCCCGGCTTCAACGAATACTTGCCGGTGTCGAACAGAACATCCGACATGCTCACGATGAGACCGCGAGCGGTATCGCGGGTCTGAAGAATCGAGTTCAATTGCTCGGATAATTTTGTCCGCATGGCCGCTTTGTCAGTTTCCGCCTGTTGCGCGGCTTGCTGCGCCTTCAACGTATCCGCGCGCGATTGGTCGGCGTCAGCCTGAGCAGCCGAGAGTGCAGTCGCGGAGGAAGCCTGGTTTGCGGCCATCTCTGATTGGGCCTTCGCGGTTGCAGCCTGAGCATCAGCGGCGTCATTCCGGGCCTTCGCTGAATCAGCTTCAGCCTGAGCCTTGGCCGCTTGCGCATTCATAGTGTCAGATTCCGCCTGAACCTTGGCAGCTTGAGCTTTCGCAGTATCGGACTCGGCTTGCTCCTTGCGACGTGTCGCCTCATCCGCTTGGCCCTGGGTTCTCGCCTGCGCATCCATCGAATCCTGACGCTCTTTTGCCAGACGGACTTCGTCCAGTTTCTTGACTGCGATCGCGCGTGCATCTTCTGCGGTCTGTACGGCTTCGCGGGACACCGCAATCAGTTGTTTTTTCGGAGCATTCTTTTCCGTGGCATAGCTGTCCGCCTTATTCATCAACTGGACGGCATGCTGATAGCTGTCACTGGCGTATTGCTCGGCACCCTCGGATTGAGCTATGCGCAGAGCATTCCGTGCCTCAAAGAATTCCAATGGTAACTTGGCATTCAAGACTACTGGATCGAACTTGTAGCCAGTGGGGATGTAGCCGCCCCGCTCCAACAGTTCGTACTTTGCGTTTACTGCTTCGGTGGTTCCCTGGGTGTCTTGCCGAACCACATTCTCCAGAACAACCACGTTGCTGGGTTGGCGCACGGCATAGTAAGGCTCCGCCGTGACGATCAAGGCGAAAGCCTGGAGATCCGTGGTCACATCCAGTTTGCTGCGGTCGTTGCCTCCCACCAGCACTTCGCCTAGGTTTACAGCTCGGCCTTCCGGCGAGATTGCCCACAAGATGTATGTCAAATACTCATTTCCGAAAGTTGTGGGCTTTTGCAGGTTCCCAAACTCAACTTCAATTTCGGTGTAGCCCTTTTTGCTTTCCACTTTGGCCTGGCCGTTCGCCGCAGGCATAAGGTCCGTGCCCGCGAAATCGACTTTGGAGGCTCCGCTCCGGTGCTTGTAGTTGACTGCCTGCACACTCCTGCTAGTGACAGTCACGTGAAAGACAGGCATCGGAGTCAGCGGTTCAACGGCCAGGGTGGTTTGCGAGTTAGTCTGCGCCCATGCGCTCAGACTGAGGATAATTCCAGCTACCAGAAACAGCTTCGTTTTCAAAGTATCTCCTTGAGGCAGGATGTCTGCCGTTTTGCGCAATACGTAATGTTTGTTGGGCCTTATCGCAGGTTCGCCTACGGGATCAGGAATAGACCGACATGAACCCGGGCCAGCGAATGGAACAATCCAAAAATATTCAGCAGCCACAGAACCACGGCGATCACTACAACGCCATTCAGAATGGATTTGATGGACCCCTGCATTGGGATGAATCGGTTCACCAGCCACAGAAGAACACCTACAACGACCAGAGCTTCGAGAACTTGGAGTAGAGGCATGTTCTGACCTTCCTTGTTGCGCGAGCTACCCCTCTCACCTGCTTGAAGGAGTCGCCTTACGATGCTCGAGAGTCTTTAGCGTCGAATCGTGTTCCGCCGCAAGGTTTGGCGGCAGGCACGCGGATGAAGAGTGCTGATTCGCTGGTGTGGCCGCTTGCGTGACCTGATCAGGGCACGTCCCCAGCGACCTAAGGTAAAGGAACTGCGATTCAGCTTCGCGGCTCCCGTCTACACACTCTGAACATGATCAAGAATGACAGGTATGGCTAACGCCGTCTGAGCAAGATAGCTCACATGTAAAGAATCAATTGCAACACAAGGACTGGACGAACGCAGGAAGCGTACTGACAAGATTAGAATCCGTTTCTAAGCGGCGGATCGAGAAGTAGCGGAACGTGCGGGTGCGTCAGCATCTGGCAGGTCGAACTCCTGCCCACAGTCGAAGCAGACCTTGTATGTACGGCGTTTGATCGTGAACACGCGACTCAGGTGCCGGTGACGGCAGCCAAAGAAGAACTGAAAAATCTTTAAAAGCAAGTTCATACATCCTGCGCTCGCTGGCGGCGTTCGCAACTGCCGTTCACATCGAGCCAAGCGAGTAACGATCTTACACTGGCACGAGCCAGGGCAATCGCGCAATCCGCAGCTCCGTAATAAATGTTGAGCGTGTCGCCGTCGGCGTCCATGGTGTATCCACAAGGAAACACCACGTCATCGACGTCGCCATGGCGCTCGTACTCCGCCTCTGGTCCAAAAATCCACGAATCCCCTCGCAGCAAGCACTTCTCCGGATTCTCCAGATCGAAAAGCGCCAAGCCCAACCGGTACAGACACCCGGATGGTGTGTGCCGGACCCCGTGATAGAACACGAGCCACCCGCGGGAAGTCTCGATGGGAGGCGGAGACAGTCCGATTTTGTTGGCATCCCACCAGGCACCGCGGCGTGCTTCCAGCATGAGCCTGTGCCGGCCCCAATAGCGCAGGTCGGGAGAGTAGGAAATCCACATGTGTGACCCGAGCGTCGTCATGGGACGATGAATCAGTGCCCAGCATCCATCGATTCTCCGAGGCAGAAGGGCGGAGTCCTTGTCGTCCGGGGGCATAATCACGCCGTATCGTTCGAAGGTGTGGAAGTCTTTGGTAAGGGCCAGCGACACTCCGGGGCCGCCGCGCGAATAGGAAGTGTAGGTGACAACGTATTCCTGTAGTTCGGGGACGAAGGTGATGCGAGGATCCTCGATGCCCCAGATCTCTTCTGGATAATTCTTCGGGTCTGCCATCAATGTGGGCTGACTATCGATCTGCCATCCATCGACTCCATTGCGAGAGCGCGCGGCGCAGAGATGTGACAGACCACGGCGATCTTCCACGCGGCAAAGCAATAGGGTCGTGCCATCCGCCAGCAACGTTGCGCCGGCATTGAACACACTATTGATAGGGTAGGGCCAATCCCGACTGGTCAGGATCGGGTTTGTGGGATGGCGATGAAGCAGCGGCTCGAAACGTGTGCTCAGCAGGGTCCCCTGCTTTTCAACGGGTACTGTCATGAAAGGATTTCCTTTTGGTCAGGCTCTTGTAGAGCGCGCATTTCGAGAAGCGCCGTCAGGAATGACAGTGTTGATTCTGCTCCCTGGTTTTCGTTGGCGCGGTCGGGATGCAGGCCATCGCGACAGCCGCCCGTCGCGGCATCATAAAGAGGCAGTTGAAGATCGTTGTCGCCCAGAAACCAGTTGAAAGCCGACCAAGCTTCGCCGCGCCAGCGGCTGTCCCCTGTCGCCCGGTATGCTTGCAAACAAGCAGAAACCGCGCCAGCGGCCTCAAGTGGCTGCTGATCGAAGCGGGCCTTCTCGCCATTTTGGCGATAAAACCCTTGCGAGCCGATCGGAACAAAGTGTCCGTTGGCTTCGCACCGTTGCATTTCCAGCAGCCAATCCAGAGATTCGAGTCCAGCCGAAATCATGCGCTCGTCTGAGCGAGCTGCGCCAACCAGCAGCATGGCTTGGGACAGTCTGGCGTTCCCATAGGCTAGAACGTTCTCAAACCATTTCCAATCGGGCTGTCGGATTGACTCATACATTTCGAGAAGGCGGCGGCTGAGGGCAAATTGCAGTTTCTGTGCATCGCGATCTCCGGGGTACGAAGTGAGATATTCCTGAATGCCGAGTAGGCTGTAGGCCCAAGCTCGTGGACTGCTGAATTCCACCGCGGCGGGGAGAGAAGATTCAAAAAGACGGCCAGCAGAGCCCCTCAGTCCATGATCCTGAGATCGTCCCAGAATCGTTCCAAGGGCCCACAACGCGCGTCCATGACAATCTTCGGATCCGGCAGGCTCGTTCCACCGGCGATCATAGCGGAGAAAGTTCTTGAATCTTCCCTTCGCGGAATTGAACGCATGTTCGAGAAACGCGAGATACAGCCCGGCGGAATTTGAGGCAGATGAATCGGGATTCCCAGCTTGATTCTGTGGCGACCCTTCCTTTTCCATTTGCTCCAGTAATATTGAGAAAATCAGAGCTCGCGCATTGTCGTCCGTGGTATAGCCCTCGCTGCGATTCGGGATTGTGAAGATCGCGTGCTGCAGCATTCCCGTGTCGTCGGTCAGCCGGTGTACTTGATTCAGTTTTACCTCAGGCAACTGACCAAGCGATTTTTCAGTCAAGCGCGCGGAGAACTGGACTTTTGGACTCTCCATGCGGTCGCTACGAACGCGCGAAAAACTTTCCATATAACCTTGCGCCACCTGCTTCCATACCATCTCCCTCGCGAACAGGTAAGCGCGTTTGCGCATGGCGTGACGAATGGCAGGAGTATCCAGAAGTTCGATCGTCTTACGCGCGAGTGCATCGGGATTTTGGAACGGAACGAGCGCGCCTCGGCGATCATCCAACAACTCGAGCGCGTGCCAGTACGGTGTGGAAATGATTGCTTTTCCTGCACCTAACGCATAGGCGAGCGTTCCGGATACCACCTGCGCCTCATGGCGGTAGGGGGTCACATAAATGTCGGCGGCGCCGATGAACTCAACCATTTCCTCGGGACTGACGAAGCGGTCATGAAAGATCACTTGCGATTCCACTCCTATTTCCTTCGCCAAGGCCTGCAGACTGGCTCGATACTTATCCCCCTCGCGACGCAGGATGTGAGGATGAGTCGCGCCCGCCACAATGTACGTAACATTCTTGTGTTTGGACAAAATCTGCGGCAATGCCTGGATCACGTTTTCGATTCCCTTATTCGGGGAGAGCAGTCCGAAGGTGAGGAGCACCGCCTTGCCTTCCACTCCAAATCGGTCCTTGTAGAAATTTGGATCTAAGAAGGGCAGGTCTGGCACTCCATGCGGCACCATATCGATCTTATTGCCAGGGACCTTGAATATCTCCTGCAAGAACTGGGACGAGAGTTGGCTCATGACAATGAGCCGATCGGAAAGCTCCGCGATCTCTTCCAGCACCAGCATTTGGTCAGGATTTGGCTCGCGCAAAACCGTGTGCAGCGTGGTGACCACGGGCATTTTCAGACCGCGCAGCAAGTGCAGGATATGACTACCGGCTGGACCGCCGAAGATGCCATACTCGTGCTGCAGAGATACCATGTCAATGTTGTTGAAGTTCAGGAATTCAGCGGCTTCCTGATACGACTTCACATCATCCTGAGCGAGCGACCAGCGCACCCGGGCGGGATAGTCGTAACCTTCTTCGGTATCGTCGACAGGGAGAGCCAACAGTCGAGCAGTCCCGTACTCCGCGGAAATGGCGCTGCAAAGGTCGGTGGTAAATGTGGCGATTCCACAATGTCGTGGAAGATAATTCCCAATCACCGCGATTCGACTCGGCTGGGATGGCTTCGATTGCAGTCGTGAGCGAGGCGGTGCAGCACCTTCTTCTACGACGGGCCTCTGGCCGACCACTGTAAGGAGGGCCTTGGGTGGCAGCACTGTGTTTGGTAGCGACATTGTCCCCCTAAGAAGTGGTGAGAAACGGTGACGATGGGGTCGCTCTCCCGGACCGCGGGCAAGCTATCGTCGCGCGTCGCGAGAAGGATAGCTGGCCGCGGCGCGTTCGACTCTTGATCTGGTGTTGCATCCACCGGTGGACTGTTTCTCTCTTCAGTGTTCAACAACAGCGCCTTTGGAACTGGTCAAAATTGACCAGTCGCACCCTCGGTTTGTAGATATCCGGACCGCTTCAGCCGAGAGCGCGGTGACGTCTTCTAGGCATTCACGTGTACGGGCACTAACTCGGGAACACACCGAGAATTTTCGATGGCTTTCGCCGCGTCTTCGGCCGTGAGTTTTCCCATTATCAGCGCCAGCTTGCGGTTGGTTGTCATCTGGGCGGGCAGCCGATCAAACCGCTGCACGTATGCAGGGGCGCGCGTGCTGCCATGGTTCACTCTTACGACAAATTTCGTGTTGGTCATGATTTCTCCCCTTGGCTCTGGTGAGAAAAAATAGGGGAGACAGCCCCTTCTCATTTCCTTCACCCGGTAGTGGACATTAGGCCCGCGACTATATGCCTTTGTAAGGCTCATAAGGAGCCTCATGCGCAGGCTTTTCGGCGTACGGCTTGTAAGGAACCTCAGGCAGCGCAGGCTTCTCGGAGTAAGGCGTATATGGAGTTCCAGAGAGCGGTGGCTGTTTGGCACCGTCGGAGTCTGCCGGTGCCCCGGAGTGCGCCAGCAACGGTTCGAGGTACTTAGGTCCGTTGGTAGCTATAGGATTGATCATGGCATTGCTCCTGAGCAAAGGTTCAACGGGGAAAAACGCGGCACCTAGCCACAACTTCCGGCGCGTGCCCTGCACCTGCTCTAGAGATATGATGCGCCTCGCGGAGGATTTCGCGATGGTCACAATTGACCATCTTATCGACGACCAATCGTGCACTGTGTATCCATGAATACCAAGAAGAAACAAGCGTTATCCGTTCGCTGCCCGACATGTGGCGCAAAACCGGGAGAAAAATGCGAACTCAGCACGGGCCTGCCCCGCACAGAACCGCATCGAGACCGCCGTCTAGCGGGTTCGGACAAATGAGTGCTGGGGAGAATTTCAGGCGACCGCGGGCTCTTCGAATGTTGAACTTAGATTGTCGAAGACTTCGTTTATCAGTGCAGCGGCGGCTGCGCTCTCTTCCACCGTTGGCGTCGAAATCTGGAGCAGCCCCTGCCGGCCCAGGTTCAGCGGTAGGGCGAAGGAATTCTGGTGTTGCATCACAGATTCCAAAATGTGAGCTAATCCTTCGGATTCGTATCCGTTATCGAAGCGCACCCCGGTGCCGTGAAACGTGTTCGCTGAGGTCCAATATTCACAAGCCAGAAGCCAATGACCTCGTGCTATGGATGACCAGACCTTCACGTATTCCAGCGTGCCAGTTGGAGCGCAGGAATATTCGATGTGAATCAGGCCAGTTTGGGTGCCGCGCATGAAATCTGACCAGGTCACAAGCATTGCACACTCCAGTGTTCGGTCGAGACTTGGTTTCGCATCAGCTTCCATACGTCGATTTTCCGTTACGCAATCTGCGCTCATCCTCGGGCCCATTCCGCATCCCGTTGCAGGGACTGCCGCGCGACGGCGCTATCGAGGCAACAGTTCTGTTGGATATGGCGAGAATGCGCTGACACGGTCACGTAAGGCACTCCGAGGAAATGCCGGGCAACGATTGCGGTAACCTCAAGACCATTGAAGTGCTGCTGCTTTACCTTCGCTAGGATCCGCTTCAATGCATTTTGTATCTTCGCCGCTCCAACAGAGCCAAAGAACATCACTTTGACTTCGGTCGCCATGAAAAAGAAATTCCACCCGGCAGCATGGATTTTGCGATCGAGAGCGCACACATCTAAAGCCTTGAGGACAGTCCATTCTCCTGAATAGGCCTCACTTTCCAGCCCAAGCAGCTTCTTCGTCCGGGACCAGTCCTTCATGAGAATCGCGCCGACTTCAACCGTTGGTGGCATGAGTAATGGTCTCTTATTTTCTGTAACAATGTTGGACCCTCGGGAGAACAAAAACTGCTCAAAAGTGACCACTCTCGCTTCTCAGATCGCACCTGTATGCAGCTGGTTGCGGACTCACGGTAAAAGCCGATTAATGGGGCTGCAGTTCATCTATGGACTATACTTGGACAAAGATGTCTCCTTCCACGGCAACCAAGAAGAACGGCAGATTCGACCCCGGTACTTTCCTCGCGACCATTGGCGAGGGCAGGAAGATCCTGGCGATTGCGAAAAAGCAAGCGATATTTGCGCAGGGCGACGAGGCGGACGCTATCTTCTATGTTCAAAAAGGCAAAGTGAGGCTCACGGTTGTGTCCAAGATCGGTAAGGAAGCCACGATCGCGATCGTAAACCAGGGAAACTTTTTTGGGGAAGGATCGCTGGCTGGCCAGCTGTTACGGATGGGCTCCGCGGCGGCGATGACAGATTGCGAGATTCTTCGGGTCGAGAAGAAAACCATGATGGATGCCCTTCATCGCGAACCCGCGCTTTCTGAAATGTTCGTGTCTTATCTGCTGGCACGCAATATCCGTTACGAAGAGGATCTGGTCGACCAACTGTTCAATTCCAGCGAGAAACGCCTCGCCCGCGTGCTGCTCATGCTCGCTCACTTTGGCAAGGAAGGCATTCCCGAAACCGTGGTTCCAAGAATCAGCCAGGAAACGCTGGCCGAGATGGTTGGAACGACCCGTTCACGAGTCAGCTTCTTCATGAATCGATTCAGGAAGCTGGGCTTCATTCACTACGCCGGTGGAACGGAAGGCGCTCTGCAGGTCCACAGTTCGCTGCTCAATGTCGTGCTCCACGACTAGAGTCGATTTGGCTATCGCTTTAATGCAGATCTGCGCGATTGAGTGCTTCTACGAAAGCGGTGGTCAGATTGCCCGTCTGGATAGTATCTGCCGGCGGCCATTCCATCGGCATCAAGTGACGGGCTTGCGTTCCCTCAGTCGCTGTATTTTGCCGGTAGCCGCATGAGAGGCAGATCGCTCCGATCTCTTGTTTCTCTGTCTCTTTTGATATCTCATTTTGGCGCACGGCAAGTGAACCGGTCACGACTGGGCCGTGACACTTGTCACAACGACAAACCGAGAGATGCAGATAGTGTCTTTTCATTTGTGCTCCCACTCAGCGGTAACACTCTTAGAGACACGATAGGGGATCAATGGCCTTCCTGTAAGGTCACAATTGCTCATTCCGGTTCCTGCTTAGTCATGAGCAATTGTGAACAGACCACAGACATGACTTTCCCTTATACATAGTTGAGAGTGACACTAGCGACACAGCTTCAAGACGTCAGATTCTCCTGGTTGATGACAATCCAGGCGTTCGCGAGACCTTGGCAATGTTGCTGATGCGCGCGGGTTACGACGTGGCCGTTGCTGAAGACGGCTTTGCGGCGCTGTCTCAGCTCAGAAAGACACTGCCTGATGTAGTCGTCTCTGACCTGGAGATGCCACGTATGTCGGGGTTTGAGTTGCTGTCTGTGGTTCGCCGACGCTTCCCGCAGATATTGACCGTGGCCATGAGCGGCGCGTGCCCCGAAGACTGTTTGCCCCAGGGCGTAATCGCGGATGGATTCTACGCCAAAGGTGGGCAGCCCAAGAATCTGTTTCGAGCGATCGAGCAGTTGATCACTTCTGCTTCCGCCCACAGCGGTGCGCATCGACGAGAGGTTGTTCCGGCCTGGATCCCTCGCAATGGTAATAATTCGAACGGGATTCCCTATGTGATGGTTACTTGCGAGGAATGCCTGCGAGTATTTCAGTTGGCAGTAATCGAGGAGATGACAGGGCAGGTTCTTGAAGTGCCGTGCCGCTTCTGTCCGGGCAAGAACAGATACGTCATTGAACCATCGGTTCAAAGTGGGCGCGAAGCGTGCGGCTAGATTCTGTACTCCGTTACTTTAAGCTGCTTTGAACGTCCCGCCACATTCCAAACAACATGATTCGTGGCGAGGTGTGATAAGTCCGCAAGACGGGCAGATCCGCTGTGAGGCGAAGTCCCCAACATGTGGTTCGATCTTGAGGAACTTCCGCAAGGATGCGTCCAAGAAAGCAAGCAGACTACGAAGACTGGCAAGAAACGGATGCGGGGCGAAGGACATGGTTGAAACTCCAGCGTACGAAGAACTCTGCAAGATCAAGCATGTCACATCGCACCCCATCGATTCTGTGCAAGATTGCTCGCTTCAAACAAAATCTACAGATTCTTCGCCAGATTCGATATCGAGGACGCTCCAAGCCTGCAAGTGAGCAATACAGACCAGCTATCCTGGTATCATGCGCTCATAATGTTGTTGAGATGAGCACTTCCTCTCTCTCTTTCAGGTCCTCTGAGCTAAGTCAGCATATCTGAAGTTTTCTCCTCTTAGTTCCGTAGAACCAAAAGGAAAACTTTCCATGAAGAAAACATTGTTAGCGCTGTTGTTGATGAGTGCTATGGGGATGGTTGGAACCTCCGCCTGGGCCGGCTCGGCCCGGCAAGACTCCGTCGCACGGCTGGATTCCTCCGTTGACGTGTTGCACGCGATTATGGCGACTCCGGACAAAGGCATCCCGGAAGAGGTTTTGAGCAACGCAAAATGCATCCTGGTGGTGCCGAACATGATCAAAGGCGGATTCATTTTTGGCGGCAAACACGGACGCGGTGTAGCTACGTGCCGTACCGCCGAAGGCTGGAGCGCACCGGCGTTCGTCTCCATCGGCGGTGGGAGCGCAGGATTTCAGATTGGCATCGAAGGCGTCGACCTGGTTATGCTGGTCATGAACGATCAGGGATTCCAGCATTTGCTATCAAGTAAATTTGAACTTACGGGAGAAGGATCGGTTGCAGCGGGCCCAGTCGGCCGTCATGCTTCCGCAGGGACAGACTGGAAGATGAACACTGAGGTGCTGACTTATTCGCGCTCGAAAGGTGTGTTCGCCGGGCTGACATTGGAAGGCGCAGTCGTGGAGCAGGATAACGACTCCACTCACGCCATTTACGGCAAGCACATGATGTTCCGCAACATCCTTTCGGGGAAGGCGGTGACTCCGCGAAGCGCAGATGCCTTCCTGAAAGCCGTCTCAGATGCAGGCCAGCAAGCAAAGATTGCTGAAGTGAAAGACGACAAGAAATAGTTGCGCAGGACCTAACAATTGAACGTTTGGCTGGCCGGAACCTGAATTGGCTCCGGTCAGCACAATTCCCTAGAAAGACGGACCTTTTGCGGCCGCATACATTATATGACGCGAGGAAACTTGGTAAGCAAAGCTGTCGCTGGCGCACGCCGACTACAAGCGGAATTACACGGCCTGTCTGAAAGGGTACGGCTATCCCGACTCACACTTGAGGAGACTCGTACGATCCATCCAGCCAATTAACTCTTCCGAGAGTGAGGGGGTCTTCCGCAGAGCTTATGATTCAACGACAGTGTCCACATTGTAATAGCGAACTGGTGAGGGCCAGGCGCACCGATCAGCAATCAGTCCCAGGAATCGCGCCGGCCGCATCTCCTGGCTGGCGTTGCAGCGTCTGTGGGCACGAGTTCACTACTGAGCAGATCCGTGATAGCAAGCGTACCAAAGGTGCCACGGCGAGCGCGGCATCACGCTAACTGTTGCCCCCGGTCATGAGGCCCAAGATGATTAGGTCGGGTTTTAGCTTTTCAGCTTTCCATTAAGCGTCGGCTCAGAAAGCCTTCCGGTCCCGGTGTGCCTCGGTGCGGCGGGGTACCCGGGTTGAGTTCACAAACTTCTCCAGTCGCCACAGACAGCTCTTTATTGCTGAATTCGGTGGTTAACTCCACCTGTGGCGCGGGCCGCACTTCGTTCGCGTAGAACATCGTATGGGCGACGAGGTAACCTTCCGAAGGCCGGAGAATCAGCATGTGCTCCCGTCGATGCATCCTGATTCGGCCAATCCCGAGGCACTCCTTTTTCCGCATGGCTTCGAGCAGCAGCGCGTAAGCCTTTTCCGCTCCAGATTCAGGAGCGACATAGTACGATCGCTCGAAGTAAATCGGATCAACGTTTGACGCTTTGACGAAGTGAAATAGATCAAGATAAACGAGACTTGTCCGGCCCCTAAGATGCCGCGTTGTAATCTGGAGGCATGGCCCCGGTGCGATCAAAGCTAGATTTATGGAACCCATGCTCTTGCAGCGAAAGGAGCGCTTGCCCGTAGGTCCGGGGAGGCTCCGGTGGAGTAACCACGAAGGCGGAAGTGGCCGTGCCGGCGTCGGAATGTTCAGTCTCTGTCCCACCTGCAGGCGATCGGGATTGCTAATGCGGTTGGCGGCTACGATCAAAGGAAATTGACTCTCACTGCCATAGAGTTGCTTGGCGATTTTGCCCAAGGTGTCCTTAGCCTTTACAACATAGCTCTGCCCTGGTGACCTCGGCTTGAAACAACTTGGAACCCCGCTGACTCGAAATGCCACGTGCAAGGGTTTCGCTGCTCAGCCCTTCTCGCGCATGGATATTATGACAAAGAAGATATTCCCTCCATGGCGGAGTTCGGGTCGTGGAAGCCGACTGATGGCCCGTGACACATCTCAGATACTGGGCCTTCAAGAAGCAGTTCTTGCGGAGTCAGTAGGCTAAATCCCTCGCTCTGGGGAGTGGTATCCTGCCATGGTTATGGAAGCCAAAGGGTTGACTCCTATATTGAACGTATCCGACATCGCCAGCACGGTTGCGTGGTTTGAGAAGTGGGGATGGAACAAATTGTGGGACTGGGGAACGCCTCCAACATTTGGCGCGGTTGGATCGGGCACGGTAGCTTGCATCTTTCTTTGTCAGGGGGCACAGGGAGGCCGCGGCCGCGGCGCGAACACCACCACGTTTCAGCAGGACGGAGATGAACAGGGAGATAAGGGCGTCTGGATGTCGGTGTGGGTGGACGACGTGGACGAGATGAACAAGCAGTGCCTCGCCGCCGGGCTGGAAATCACCTTTCCGCCTACCGATATGCCCTGGAATGTTCGCGAGATGCACCTTCGCCATCCCGATGGCCACGTGTTCCGGGTTAGCTGCGGATCCGAGCCAAAAAAGTAGAAACTCAAGACTTAGGATGCCTGTGCCAGCCATTCAACGGACTGCGAGGAGCGGCATCGGCAGACGGGGCGAGCGGAGTTACCGATTTGTCCCCTCGATGAGCGGCTTATAGGTCTCAGGCCGGCGCTCCTGAATCACAAGACTCTTGAGCTCACCATCGGCTGGACCGACAGAAAGCCACCACAGACGTGATTGCCTTGTTAGGTCGAGCTCTGCCGAAGCCAAGCCATCCGCGGTTTCCGCGATCACTTCTCCATCGGGATTCACGATGCGACTTGCAGCTCCGTCGCCAACCGAAGCAACCAGATACAGGCCGTTATCAAGAGCTCGGGCTCGGGTGACAGTGTCCCAGTGCCTCGCACCTGGATCACCTGCTATCGGCAGAAACACGATCTCAGCTCCCTCAAGACGCATGATGCGGAACGTTTCCGGGAAGACGAAATCCCAACAAATCAGAATGCCAATGCGCCCGAAGTCCGTTTCGAAAACCGGGTATTCATTCCCCGGAGTTTCGCCATCCTCAACTTCGGCAAGAGGAAGATGCGTCTTCCTGTATTTTCCCGTGATTCGGCCATCACGATCGATAAGAACAGCCGTATCGTAGGTTTTGCCTTCGTCCAATTCCAGCATGCCTGCAATAATGTACGAGCTGTATTCTCGTGCCTTGCGGGCCAGAACATCAGTCGCAGGACCCGGAATCGGCTCGGAACGGTCGTGGGCGCTGCCCTTCACTCCACGTTCCGGAGAAAACTCTGTCAGCAGAATTGCATCCGGTTTCTCGCGGCCGGCTTGGTCCAACACGTCTGACATGGATCGGAGGTTGTTTTGAAGCGTGGTATCCCCGCGCATTGGAATTCTTGTCGTGACCACCTTCACGTTCCGTCGTGGGGGCTCATTCGTTTCTGTCAAACTGGGTTTGCTGAAGCTTACTGATCCGTCAGCTGTCCACCGCAGCCAAAGTTCGACGGTCACGTTCGTAGCTTTTTCGGGAACACGTAAAGTCCGAGCAGCCCGGTGCCAGCTATTTTCAGCTACAGAAATGTCGTCAACATAGTCTCGCTGAACGGCTTTTCCATCTGGCATGTTCCACGACAGCATGGCTCCTACGCTCCCGCGCTCGTTGATGATGCGCGTGGTCTTGTACAACACCTCGAAGCGATAGCAGTGACCAGCACTGACCGGTATCCCCTTGTTGATCCATTTTCCGAATGACGTGAAATCCGCAGCCGCCAATTGCAGCGTGGCGCCATCCTGCCCGCTTGCGACGTTCGCGCGGGGTTCCAAGTCCCGACGCGGCGACCAGAACTGCCAGGAAATGGGCTGGCCCTTGGAGTCAACGCGGAACTCGGGATTGGGAACAAGATTCGCGCTTGCCTGTCCGAGAGCGGTCACACTGCACAGGCAACCGACCCACAGAAATCGATGAACACTCATTTCGGAACCTCCCGGTCAATGACAAGGTCATGATCGCAATTACGCATTCCATTTCTACACGGCGCACCTGGCGCATGGCCGCCCTGACAAAAATCAAACCATTTCATTCAAAAGTTTTATCAATCTTCGGTCCATCGCCGAGTCCAATACGGGATCATTGGGTTCGTTATTAGGGGAAGGCAGCAAGCCAATCGGCGCGAACGACGTGCTTGTCGCCGCTGCGGGCAATCGCACTTGGTCACTTGATCGTAACAGGAAATGAACGTGAATTTGCGTGCGCCCGCGGCGTTCGCCTCGAGAACTGAAAATCCGTCTCCATCTTCCGACTAAAAAAGACGGAACACTTATGTGCAAGATACAATCCCAGGTCATGAACCGGTCAGTGACTGCTCTTCTTATGTTCGCGCTGAGTTCCTTTTCAGGTTTAGCTGCCCAAAATGATGCTGCTTCGTATGTGAATCCGTTAGTTGGCACGCAGCGTAGTGTGATCGGCTACGGTGGCACCATGCCTTTCGTGACGGCACCATTCGGGATGACGGATTGGACCCCGCAGACGCGACAGAACAAGATCAGCGTCACCTCATATAACTATGATGACTCGACGATTTCTGGGTTCATAGGCACTCATCAGCCGGCGATCTGGATGGGAGATTACGGTTATGTCACGATCATTCCGCAGGTTGGTAAACTGCGCACCACTCCAGAATCATGGAAGCTTCCTTACAGTCACAAATCAGAAGCAGCGCGTCCGGACTACTACCGTGTTTTGCTTAATCCTGGGGCGAGGGGTGAAATTCAGGCGGAGATGACTGCTACTGAGCGTTGCTCGATGTTTCGATTCGCCTTTCCAAAGAACGGCAAGGCCCGCGTTATCGTCGAAGCCTCGCGTTCTGGGATTGCTGGGAGGGCGGCGGTCAATCCTGAAGCGCGAGAGATCGCAGGATATAACCCGCATCGCATGGATGCCCACCTGGGACCACTCGGATTGCCCAACTTCAAGGGCTACTTCGTCGTTCAATTTGAACAGACGCCATCGGACATGAAAACGTATGGCCGCGAGGCCACAGCTGAGTTGAGCCGCGGAGCATACGCGGAATTCACCCCCGGCCAAACCATCCAGTTGCGCGTAGGCACATCATTCATCAGCATCGAACAGGCTCGTGAAAATCTGAAACGAGAACTACCCGATTGGGATTTCGAAGCTGCGCAGAGAAGACTTCGAGCGCAATGGAACCAGAAGTTATCGCAACTTCAGATCGGCGGCGCCACGGATATCGACAGAACACTGATTTACACGGCGATGTACCACGTGCTGCTCTACCCGCGCATTTTCTCGGAGTACGGTCGCTACTATAGCGCCTTTGATGACACAGTCCACGAAGGAGAGAGTTATACCGCTTACTCTATCTGGGACACTTTCCGCGCCGACAACAGCATGCTGACCCTGCTCGCTCCAGAGCGCGTTAGCGGCATGATTACAGCTCTCCTGCAGGATTTCAAAGAAGGCGGGTGGATGCCCAAGTGGCCCAATCCGAGCTATACAAACATCATGATTGGAACCCATGCGGATTCTCTTGTTGCCGAAGCGTTCAGAAAGGGATTTCGTGATTTCGACCGGCAATTGGCGTGGCAGGCCGTTTACAAAGATGCCACGACGCCTCCGGACGGAGATATAACTCGCCGGTGGGTGGACCGTGAAGAGCATACGCCCTACGAAGCTCGTGCAGGGCTCACCTATTACAAGCAGCTTGGATACATCCCCACGGACAGGACCGACGAGGCGGCTTCGCGTACTCTTGAGGACAGTTATGACGATTGGTGTGTTGCGCAAATTGCGCAAGCACTCGGACGGTCGGACGACTACCACTTTTTTCTTAAGCGTTCCCTAAACGACCGGAACCTCTACAATCCTGCTATAGGACTAATGAATGGCAGGACCTCGGAGGGCAAATGGGCTCCGATTGGCAGCACGAAAGATAGCAATCAGAATCGGTCTGTCTCCGGGTGGACGGAAGGGGATGCTTGGGTCTATACCTGGTCGCCGTTGCATGATCAGGCAGGATTGATCTCATTGATGGGCGGCGCTGAGAACTATGACGAAAAGCTGGATCAGCACTTCAAAGGCGGTCACAACGTGCACAGCAACGAACCGAGTCATCACTACGGCTATCTCTACGACTTTGGCGGGCAGCCCTGGAAGACACAGATGATGGTGCGCAGAATTGCGGAAAAAGAATACGACGCGAGCCCGGGCGGCCTGGATGGTGATGACGACTGTGGACAGATGTCGGCTTGGCTCCTGTTTACCGCGATAGGTTTCTATCCCGTGAATCCTGCGAGTGGAGACTACATGATTGGAAGTCCGATGTACCAGCAGATCTCACTCACTGTGGCGAATGGAAGGACCTTTCGTGTAGAAGCGAGCAATAACTCCGCCGAGAATGTCTACATTCAATCTGCGACCCTGAATGGGAGGCCTCTCGATATCCCGGTTATCACGTGGGAACAGATTCAAGCGGGAGGCACGCTGCGCTTCGTCATGGGTCAACAGCCGTCAAAGTGGGGCAGCGACTGGAGACCTCCCATATATCGATAGACTAATGCGTTCGCAACTCCAGCTTGCGATGGGAAGAGTCAGGGTTTGCCCGAAACGGACTGCCATGATTTTCCAAGACTTCCATTCATCGGCATAACTTCTCATCGCTTCTTCGACGCCTTCGCGCGGTTTCTGTCAAACCAAAGCCTGCCGAAAGAACTCCCGGCTGGCCTCGCCGTCTTTCTCGAAAGAGCCTTGACCTTCGATCGAAATTCCCCCCGAGTAGCCGGTTTTCTTCAGATACCCAAAGAACGCGGCATAGTGATCGTCTTCCGCCAGATCGTGCGGCCACGCGCGGCCATGGGGATTGGCGAAGTGCAAATGCACTATCTCGCGTTTGCCAATCTCAATGATCCGGGGGTCTTCGTTCTCTTCCCGCAGGTGGAAGTAGTCGATGATCATTCGGATATTGGGGTGCTTCACCCGGCGCACCATCTCCAGAGCCTCGGCCCCGGTGTTAAGGATGTTGCTCTCCTGGCGTCTTAAAGGCTCGATGGCAACGATGACGTGAGAGCGGCGTGCTACTTCACCCGCCATCTTGAGGAAGGCGGCAATCTGATCACGCGCCTGCTCACGAGAAAATCCTTGCGGCACGTTGCGGGAACCGGCGCTGCCCCATACCACGATGGAAGCCCCGAGACGCCGGCAGCGGGGCAGACACCCCTCGAGATATCCCCTCAAGGCAGAGGTTGGGACTTCGGGGCCAACCACTTTCAAGTCAGGACGGCGGATAAAACTATTGAAGGCATGGCAGCGGAGCGGCGAGGCTAGCACGATATCGGAGAATTCGCGAAACTGATCTTTGCTCATAGCTGCGATTTCAGCCGCGGCCGGTTCTACGTAGTCGAACCCATACTTCGCCGCGCCCGCGACATCGCGGGTACAGACCCCGACCTTTACCGGGCGCGCCCGGCCCCAGGCGACGGGACAGACGAAAGCGGCAGCGGCACCAGCCAGGAATGTTCGGCGTGTCACCATGAGCAGTGCAAAAAGTTACACTTCTTCCGGCACTACATAAGGCGCGCGATACGTGCCGTGCAGCATCTTGGTCGCTTCCTCATCGCCGATGACCTGCTCCCGCTCCGGATCGAATTTCAAGGTGCGACCCAGACGGTAGGAGGTGTTGGCCAAGTGCACCAAAGTGGAAGAGATGTGACCTTCCTCAATCGGACAATGGAGATCTTCGGCGCGCCGGCTGCGAACGCAATCGATGAAGTTTGCCCAGTGGTCGCCGGATGCTTTGCCGGACGGCCCAGGCTCGACCTGATCCGTGAGCCAGGTCTTGTAGGCATCGTATCCATCCATTGCCAGGTAACCGTTTGATCCGTAGAAGATATTGCCGATGGTGTTGGTTTTAGCATCCTTCGGTCCCAGAACTTGCTTATCGTCGGGTTTCTGGGTCAGGCCCGCGGTTGGAATGCCACTGGCGCCAAAGGCGTTGGTGCCGATCTCGGCTTCGTGATTGGTGATCCAATGCCGTACTTCGATCTCCATCATCTTTCGTTTGCCATGCGGTTCCTCGAAGGCGAATGTGGCGTTCAGCGTGTTGGGTGTCTCCTGGTCATCGTCAAACATGAAGTGCCCTCCCATGGCGGAAACCTGAACCGGGAAACGCACCCCCAATCCCCAACGGGCAATATCGATTTCGTGTATGGCCTGATTGCCGATGTCACCGTTGCCGGTATCCCATATCCAATGCCAGTTGTAGTGAAATCGATTGCGAGTGAAGGGCTTCATCGGTGCGGGACCGGTCCACAGGTCGTAGTTGACCCCGGCCGGAACCGCTTCCGGCTGCGCATGTCCAATGCTGGGTCGCCATTTGTAGCAGAGTGCGCGGGCCAAATAGGTATTGCCTATGGTGCCGTCATTTACCCGCTTAATGGCTTCGATCATACCGGGATTGGAACGCGACTGGCTCCCATGTTGGCATATTCGGTTGTACTTCTTCACCGCCCGCACCAGTTGACGCCCTTCAAACCAGTTGTGCGAGCAGGGCTTCTCCACGTAAACATCTTTGCCGGCCTGGCAGGCCCAGATCGCCATCAGCGAATGCCAGTGATTGGGCGTGGCGATGGAAATCGCGTCAATATTTTTGTCCTCAAGCAGCCTTCGAATGTCGCCGTACGATTTTGGCCTGGCCAGCCCCATCTTTTCCGCGTCACCAAGACGCTGGTTCAATACGCTTTCGTCGACATCGCAC